>Ga0123352_10002036_pt1 | contig 27825 bp, 18 predicted proteins | sample TergutLab28metaG_FD_89700 | JGI IMG/M metagenome (GOLD analysis project Ga0123352, IMG submission 89700) | Labiotermes labralis P1 segment gut microbial communities from Petit-Saut dam, French Guiana - Lab288 P1 | ecosystem: Host-associated > Arthropoda: Insects > Digestive system > Gut ... | reverse complement strand
TTTGTTGTTTTTGTTTGTATATGGGTTGATTCCCCCCCCATCCCGCGACCGAGGATATTCGGTGCGGTCGGAGGGGGTTTTTTTTTTTTTAATGGCACGTTATAGCAACAGTCCGGAGCAGTGCGTACGGAATGTGTAGTCGCTTACAGTGTGTACAGAATAAAAGGTGCCGCCTGCCACGTGTGTCTGCAGTCACAATCACAATTCTTGCCTGTGTTTATTATTTAAACCTCAGTGAAATTATATGCATTGCTACTGTCAGATGTTAATGGTTAGTATGCTTTGTTTTTGCTTGGCACCAGACACGGGCTACTTGCACAGCAGAATGCAGGCTAACAGAGCTGCAGAAGTCCAATGAACCTCCGTCTTTGGACACGACCCCGAGTCACCTTAATTCAGGGGTACACAAATTTTTCAAAAGTCTAGGAACCACCTCAAAATTCTAGGCGCCAGAAGGGTGGCAAAGAAAGTCCCTCACTGACCACCCGCCACGGTACAAAATTTATTCGCTCGGGCGACCGGGCGTCCGGTCTTCCGGGATTTGGGCTCCCCTCTCTTAATGTTATCATAATACATAAAAAGAACTTAGTCGTGGGACTAGGTCATCTGACGTCACAAGAGTGTTACCCGCAAGGTACAAGCGTGTCGTGAACCCAGCATGGTGAAAATACACTCGTATGTTATAGTCAGTTTCAGAATCTTAAAATGTCTGGGAACAATGTCTCTACTCAATGACGCACCACGCCGTAAGGATGTGCGTGGGAGTAGAGGTATAGCTCCACGCATTCTTAATCTCGGCATGGTCAAAGATGGAAGTGAGTGGTCGCTTTCCCGTCCTGACCGCTTTCCCGTGGTGCAAACAACCCTTGTACACCTGATTAAGTGGGTGATTCTTCCCCAGAGTCGATCTGGTGGCGTTGGTGAAGATAGAGATCTCTGACCCTACCAGGAATACACTCCGATTTGCTGGTCGTCCAGTCCGCAGGTTAGTCACTCTATTGACTGAGCTATTCCAGTCCCTTCACGATGAAACTGGAAGACTAATTTGGAAATGCCCGAGTACTCAATTAGGAAATTGTTACAATAAGATCATCATAATTACAAAACATGTTGCAAACCTCTACTCGAATGATCGATAAGATTCAAAGATGAATCAATTAGCCTGTCAGAAAAGCTGTAATCCATCTAAACGTTACCTATAGGTTGCTGCTATCTGACTCGGTATTGATGGGTAACGAAGACATTTTTAGACGAATATAACGCTACGGAATGTGTTTGAGCCGTGCCTCCTGAATTTGGGCCGCGATGTAAGTCTGAAAAGGAATTCACTCTACTAACTCTTTAAGATAAAAAAATTAAACTAAATAACATATAAAAATTAATTCCTACCTCACAGGAAATGTGCTGCGTCTCCATTACAAAAACCAACCCCCAGCGCGACTGTAAGCCACAACAACCTTACGAAACACATACTGGTAGAAACACTGAGGGCAAAATACGAAGTGCTAACGGCGGAATAAGATGTTTGAGATCTTACCCGAAGTGACGCCGCGTGTTAGGTGGATATTTACCGACATTTCAGAAGAATTTGGTGTCCCCATCTTGAAGGCAGGATAGGGAAGGACTTCGAAAGTTAGAGCACCGTGTTTGGAACAGTTAATTGAAGACCATATACATGGACAGAGCGATTGTCAATCCCTCATTTTATGGCATGCAGTCTACCTAATAAGCAGCTTCTTTGATCGTAATGTAATAGTGAAGAGTGGGTGTGGACAGAACGCGTCAGCGTGACATCTTATTATCGCTGATTGAATGGAGCAGTGCCTTCTTAATAACGTGACTGTCGTTCATCCCAAGACATTAACCACCTTGTAACAGTTCGGAAATTCGAAAGACCCAACCACTAGGACGAGGTATTGCTAATTCACGTCCTGTTTCTTTAAATCCATTCTTATATCTCATAAGCCTACATCATCAAAATATTCTCAGACGAAAATTTTGTACCCATTTTAATAACTCCAATGCGTGCTACATGCTCCTACCATCTGACCATTTCATCACCGTAATAATATTCTGCGAAGATTACAAGTTAGGAAAATTCTCACGTAAACTTTCTCCATCCTCCTTCGACTTTCTTTGTCTTCAGTCCAAATATTCTCCCTCAACACCCTGTTCTTAGACGCCCTTGGCCGCTGTTTTACCCTCACGGTAAAAGAAAAAGTTTCACGCCGCGCCGACGAAACGCCGTACAAGTTGCAATCCACTGCAGCTCCAGCGTTGGGATAAATTTGTGACGTAACGCAAATACGCAGTTCCTGGCGATGAGTCACTGCCTACGTCATACAGCTCAATGAGGTTAAATATGTGGTTGAATTCCCCCCCCCCAAACCGGCATCACACCTTGTAATGGACATCACAACGTCGTTTTGTCTCTCGTAGCCATCACTTTCTGTATGGCGTTCCTAAGCTTAAACTGTAAATGTCTTTACGTTTCTGCTGGTGGTGAATGGCACTGAAGATAGCTTGGTGCTTCAGCGTTGTACACTGCTTAGAATTCTGAACAGAACACAAAGTTTAGAAACGTGAATCATAGGAAGTGCGGAAGCACCGACTGAGTTACGTCCAGCCAGCGAGTAAATCCTCAGCTGTCAGGGCTATTGTCTAGGTCCGTGAATAATGATGAAGACGAGGATGTGTGTTACTGACACAAACCGCAAGTAGGCCTATTTTCTGCATGTGTGATTCGAAAATCCACAGGATTCTGTTGTTTTGATTATAATGCATTACGTTACAAGTGTGGCGCTTGCAGGTAGAAAAGGGAGTCCACCTAGCAACTGTTAACACCTATAAACACGGCGTCTGAGGAATTTTGAAGGATGCCGGCAGCCCGGATACCACCCTAGCCGAACCGCACCCTAGCTCCAACACACAGCAATCCAAGAACAATACAGCCAATGTGGTAGTTCAACAACATAGTCGCAAACTCCTGAAGATGGACACATTAATGCCCGAAACATGTTGAGTACCTAAGAAGTAAAGTAAAATATAACAAGTGGCATCTAGTTGGTTTTTTATTCTTCAACTATCACAAAGATGCGCGGTCCAATAAACATCATAATTCTGTGTATGCAACCTCCACCTTCGCACCCTCCCACCTGAAGCCGGAAACACATCCAGTTTCTGGAAATTTTGCTCCTTTTCGAATAAAAAGCATGTAACTTCTGTACGTGTGGTCAGGTTAATCGGCCGTTGTGAGTTCCACCTAAGAAAGTCCAACTTCGAACAACCTCGGTTCAGTTCCAGTTCTTTGTTCCCTGCTGATGATGACTATGAGGGGGGGGGGGTGGCGAATGGAAGTCAAGTGCAGTGCAAACAAGGCTTACAGCTTCGTGAATCTGTCGCTACTGCAGAGCGTGATTTGTGTAGGTCACTTGGTGTTCTTGAGACAATGGGGGGCTAGGATGAGGTGGACATGCAAATGGGATGTTGGGCAATTCGTACACAGTTTTCAGTAACTGCCACTTAAGTAGCGTGACTGGAGAATAATATTAAGCTGGCTCTCAGTAAGGTGGATTGTGAGAATGAGAGGTGTAGTTAATGCTTCCAGATCTTGTCCTGTTGCAGATGTTGTGTTCAAAGTTGGGTTCTGGTACCATACTGTCATTTTTCCAAAACAGAATGCTTTTCCTCTACCATGTAGTGTGTACCACTGCATTCGGGGGGGTTTTTTTTTCGGGCGCCTCTTCCCTAAACTCTAGACACTTGCGTTGACTACGTAGCGGCATGTAAATGTGGCCAGGTCATGTAGGCGGCGTGGAAATATAGCCCCACTCATTCTTAACCTCGACATTAGATGCAGGTAACTGGCCAACCTCTTGCCCTGGCCGGTTTACACCAAGACACATTGAATAGGGTACTGGGTGGAGACAATGTTTTGCCAGTACCGGGGTTCGAAACCCGGGCAATTCAGTACCTAGCCTAGTCACTGTACCAACAACGCCGTTTCGGTAGGGCAACGCGACACATTTCATTTTGAAACGACCTATTGAATTATTTGTTCTTCTTCCATTGATATTTGCGTTAATCTCACAGAAATTTCTGTCTACAGCGACATAGAAATATAGACAGCAAACACTGTAGGATGATCTTGTTTGGTTTCAATCGGTGTTCCAAACCACTTCATATATTAAATCACGGAAGTTCGGAATAGTAAACCACGATTGACTCTACCTGATATCTTAAAGCCTGTAAACTACAGTGGTAACAATAAATACCAGCTGCCTTGATACCAAAAAATCAGCGTTAACCTTATGGAGCCTAATGGTTACCTCAAGAACCACCAGGCTCAACATTCAAAACTTCTACGTATGCCATCATAGTGCAAGTATGTGTCTGGTATGGATCTCAGAACAAACAGCGACTGTTTTAAATTTAGCCATCCCCGTTGTGTATATATAAACAATAGGTGTGGGGTCAGTCTATAACACAACAATATTTAAAGGTGTTTAATAATGATAAAAGTAAACTACATGTTTCAGCCTAAGTGGCCATCATCAGGTTTAGGTTCGAAAGTATAGTGGTATTTCTTTGAGATCTCACCATCGTGACGTATCCACTCCAACCCTGTAAAGAAATACCACTATACCTTCGAACGTAAACCTGATGATGGCCACTTAGGCCGAAACATGTAGTTTACTTTTATCATTATTAAACACCTTGAAATATTGTTGTGTTATAGACTGACCCCACACCTATTGTTTAAACAGCGATTGTTTTCGTACTGACTGGCTTTTAGGCACGTTCGCAAAATTGCGAAAAACGACTATTAGCTTCGTCATGTCTGTCTGTCCGTCCGGCCGGCCGACCGTCTATCGGTCCAAATGGAACAGCTCGGGTCTCACTGGATGGATTTTCGTTAAATCTGATTTGAGTATTTTCCGAAAATTTGTCGAGAAAATTCAAGTTTCATTAAAAATGGAAAAGAATAACGCGTACTTTGCATGAAGACCGATACACAATTTTCGATCATATCTTGCCCACTTCTTCTTAGAATGAGAAATGTTTCGGAAAGAAAATTTGTAGAGAGAATCAACAAACATATTTTAGTTTGAATAATTTTTTTTTTCGAAAATCGTGCCCTTTAGGAAACAACGTGGAAAAATATTGTAGAGCTGGACAGGCCACAGATGACAATATGGTGCAAGCGCATTGCATGCTGGATATGTAAGGCTACGTACGGACACACACCCATAATATGTAATACTTACAGCTTTTCGCTGCAACAATGGTTGCAAGAACGCGCCTGAATAGTACGTTACAGTAACGTGTCTCTCTTGTTATAACTGAGAGGAAGTGTGTTTACTGTGCGGTACTCACTGAATCTTGACATACAGTATATTTGACGTTAATTTTAACATTTAAAGGGTTAAAAACGCTATTAATCAGCCGATCTTTCTAATACAGAAGAATTGTATCGTCACTGAGGCGAGAGCAAAACTATTAACCTTCTTTCATTCCTACGAGTACAACTAGTAGTAATAACATTAGACTTTTGAGATCGTGCTATCTATGTTCGCGCCCGTATGGCCCTCGTTTCAACTGCTCAAGCAAGTGACAGCTCTTCACAAATACTGGTAGTACCGTTATGTCGTTGGAGGACACCCGAACACCATTCCCATTTATTACAATCAAACAACCTGACGGATGTGTCTTCTTACTCACCTGGTTTGGTCCTTTGCGATTTCTTCTTGTTTAGGTGAACAAAATCGCAGTTACGAGGGCGTTATTTATGTGATGTCCCCGAAATTCAATAACAATTACTGAACGTTTTACAAGCGATTTCAAAAAGTCAGTGCCAACGGCTTCCAGCAGTAGAAGAAATGCTGGACCCGTTGCACAACTTCGAAATCGAATTTCATTAATTTCATTGGAGGGATCCAAGACGGCAAATAACGAAGGTTTTGGTATATGTTGTTATCAGTTCAGTCGGAAAACCTTTGGATACACACACGCATTACGATCACACTATTTTTTTAAGACAACAATTAAAAACATGTCAATTGTGCGAAATTTTGAGATTGTGTGTGTCAAATTCAACGTATTAAGAATCTGTGCTTATATAGCGACTTATCCGCAAAGTAAAAGAAAACAGAGACAGTAGAAATATGCATGTAGATCTAGAAATTTGTGAATAATCAAACTAAGCTTTGTGATTCCTTTCAGAAACTCCATGTTAAATACCTAGTAGATGAATCTCAGACTTCAAAGAAGAAGCATTCGTGACACGTTCCTACGCCTGCCCACACCGCGAATTCTTTTCTCTGCGAGTTTTCTCTGCCCACGCCTCAAACTACAACAAACTCAGGGTTACATTATGTTTGACGACCATTCTTGTCCCTACTAATCAGTTTTTTTTGTTTGCCCCACGCATTGGGTAGATAGACTGTCAAGCATCACTTCATCTCTGAGACACATTAAGATGAGCAGGAGGCTGGAGAACATCGCGTGGTGAGCAGGTTTATGTCTTACACTCCTACACGTATATTATTAACGGCTAGATAGAAGGAGCAGTTAGCATGCATGGGGAACTGAGGAATGCAGACAGAATATTATAATAGTCAAATAACAGGGAACAGTGTATGGGTTTTACGACCGCTATTCCACACACATCTTCATGACATGGTGCTTAATTAAGCACAGGGAAAACTTCACATTTCACCGGTGTTGTTTTTTCTTTACGCTGTTCTAAAAAACATAGAATTTTTTTTCTCAAGGTTCACATGCTTTGGAGTATCCATATTTATCTAATACCTTGACTGGCAAGTATATCCACTCGTTTCTTTCAGGTATTTGGAAAGAGATTTCAATGTTACTATGCGACACACACATCACAGGTGAGGGCCTAATCATGACATTTTCACTGGATCTACCTTCCCTGCGGAAACACTTCAAGAGAAATAAAACGCACCCAGTTTCAGTAACGTGACAACCATTATCGTAGTAGTGCTACCACAATCGAAAAAAATAAGGGAATTTACGCTACAGGCAGTCCCATTACATACCTGGACTAGAATAAAAATTAACAGATAGGAACAGCAACTGCGCATAACTAACGTATGTCAGTGGCGTACCCAGGAATTTTGTTCGGAGGAGGGGGGAGGGTTAAACAAATTCAGTTAAGGACTGAGGGCGGAGCGAACGGGGATCTGGGGGCGGTAGGCCCCTACTCAGGGGTTCTGGAGGCAGCTATAATTTGATACAAGAAATTTCATTTCATATAGTAAAATTTTCTTAATTTTTGGTACTATAAGACTATTTATGATGACAACCAATTTATTTGTCATTGCTAATGTAAAACATTTGCGAACCTAGGTAGTTTTAGAATTTTACTGCCTTTTTTCCGAACACCTTGGGGTGTTGGCGTCCTAAATTCAGCAATTTTTAACAATTTTCACAATCGAGATGAGTTTGGCACGATTTTGGAGGGCCTTCGGAATTTCGGGGGGTGGGGGTGGTTTGAACACCCCAAACCCCCCCTCGGCAAGCCACTGACGTATGTTATACAATGTATTGCACACGTACTAAAAGCACTGACCTAATAGTACTCGCATAATTTTACATTCTACCACAAGTTGGTTACCAATGATTTGTGTTTTTTTGAACTTAAAAGGCAATATCTCTTGAACTAATGAATAGAGCTTGATGAAATTAACCTATTTCCTTCTGAGGATGACCGCCCCGTGGGCTGAACACGTTGTGGCGTGTTATGTAACATGCATGACAGACACGTACGTAGTAACGTTCCTGTGGGATGGTTTGACGAATGAGGACTAAAACTGAGAGTACGAATTCCACCGGAATTTTTTTGCATACCCGCACGGTGGAACGCAGCGGCGGAAATGGAACTGACCGACCGCACGGAGAAAAATTACTGTTTACAGAGATCGTCGAAACAGGTCTTTATACTGAGATCCGGTTCATTCATTATGGGTCCCCTGGGTGATTCGCTCATTTAACCCATTAAATTCGTTCACGTTATCAACCCAGTGTATACTAGGTCCGTATTTAAAGGATACGTCATTTCTAATAATAATAATAAGTCTATCATAATAAAATTGATACATTGTCATGTTAGTGTACGATGCTGGGAAGTCACAGAGGTAAGGAACAGCAAAAAATTTTGTTGTCATTGCCGTTTTTCAGTTCCGTTTAATCAGGGTGGTTTTAGTTGTGCTTGCAGGAGGCGGCATTCCATCCTTGCACATCTCTCCTCGCCATAAGAACTGCTTACGAAGGGGAGAAGCGTGTAACATAGCCCTCCTGGTAAAGACGACAATTTTGTGTTATTCTTTTACCGGTGGGCAATCGGCTAGGCTTAGAGTCTGCTGTATGAACATTAATATAATGACATCAGACACGCGAAGAGTGGATATGCTGGTACCATGGGACAGTTTCTTTCGTGCGACAAAACCGTTTTGCCGGTAGTTACTGTAAGGTATGCACATGGTATTTTTTAGATTTTCATCTACAGCTTAAATGATACAACAATGTGCAATAAACAGCACACAGTGAGCTAAAACATGAAGGTGTTTCAGTCCTTCCAAAACTGCATCACTGATATTATATGCGTGGTTACTGTTTTTATATCAGTTTCAACGATCCGCAGAAGCCAAAAATGGAAAAGCTTCAGTTCTAAAAAGTAGCCCTTACAAAAGATACTTGTTTTAGGAGAAGGGAAAGAAAGAGGAAAGCGGTAGACCTAGAACTAGTGGGAAAGCGGGACGTAAAGACAAGGGCAGAGGACAATTTAAAAAAAGCCCACATGAAGAATACTAGAAAAATCAGAAAGTACAATAAAATAGACGCTCGCAATGAAATTACCCCGGGTACTGACAAGGAGCATGAAACAAACAAAGGCGAAAACACGCATGTAGAGGAAGATGCAGTATGTATTTTCTGCCAAGAAAACTTTCTGAATACTGTTAGCGTAGAGAGACGTTTTCATGTCGTTTTCGAAATGGGCACATGAGAAGTTTGCTGGAGTTGACTCACTAAACAGTGATAACTTCGTATGTGACTGCTGTTCTTCTTGGAGTTCACCTCTCTGTTTAATATAGAAGACCATTTCAACTTTTACGACATTTCTGTAAATATTACAAAAATACGAAATGTAAAACGACTGCTAAAGAGCCTGAAAGGGTAAAAGAGTGGTACAGTATATACATAATTGCATTTATTCGTTGTATTCTCTTAACTATGTTCCATTTCTTTTATAGACAGTATAGGGGTCCATTTTGTCCAGGGCCTGGGTAAAACGGCCATTTTTTAAGGTTTCAGAAAAATTCACACTTCCGATGAACAAAATTTTTAAACTTTCGAGAAGACATCTCCATATATTATGTAACTACATAGTAATAAATGACGTCAAACAAAACAATTTTTTTGAATTATATTACCTACACAAAGTTGCTACACGTTTCGGCCCGTAATAGGACCATCTTCAGTCAGGATATGTAAATGAAGGCAATATTAAAGTGAAAGACGCCTCTCTCTTACATAGTTCACTTTTAATGGAAGTAGTGCATTTCAGTATTTCCTGCGGTAGTTATACTATTTATCAGTATTAAAATCTGGATATTATTATGAAATGTTAAGAATTAATAAAATCGGAGTATCCAGTGGTGTTTTACTATTCTTTGACGATGTGGGTTGTAGGTAAGCACGTGAAATTTGATTTGTTCCAAGATGTCGATTCGTATGAAGTTGGGGCTTCGACATGGTATTGTTCTACATAAGAATTCCTCGTAATAAGGACTGTTGTAGAATTTAGAATTAGATCAGAAGATTGAAATTTCTGAAGTTGTGCTGTGTATTAGCTGAAAATCAACTTGCTACTGTACAAGCAGGCGTATTAAACATCATGCATGTGGTCAAGATCGATCTCTGTCGTTGTCGTTAACATCAGTCAAATCCCATTATCGTTCGTTAATTTGATTATCATTTCTGGTCTATGAATAAATATCAGACTCTTCCAGTGTACTAATATAATTTGTTTTCTTAACGATGTGTAGGATATTCATGATGTTTTTCATGAGTCCAACGGAGTTTCCACTGTCGCGTATCCATGGAAAAAATAATGGGTATTTTACACATAATTAAGAAAGAAGATGGCCTTATTACGAACTGAAACGTAGCCACTTCATGTGGATAACATAATTTCACTCACAAAAAAAAAAATGTTGTGTTTGTGTGACTTTATTTTTTACTATAAAATTCTTAAAAACACACTCAAAAAGTGCGCGACCTTCTTTAATAATTTGTGCAACTAATATTTTTATTAAAAGCAAGCAAACTGTATTTAAATAACAATTCGCCGTACGGAGGTCGTTTTACACACATCTCCCCTGTTGTATATCCAAAAGCAGCATTAACTTGCACATAAAATAAACACGTCATAGAATGCGGATTTGTAGGAACAGACTAACAGGTGACCGACGCGGGTTAAGTGACTGGTGAAAAGACAGGAACTGGGAACCACCGAACGAAAGAGGTCTGTGGGGTCCTGGAACGAAAGGAACTGCAGACCGTTGACCGACTTAGATTAAAGGACTGGTGGTTGATTCAGTTTAAGTGGTGAACAATGTAGTTTAGTGAACGAAGACATAAAAAAATAAATAAAATAACAAAAAATAAACTGGACATAGTTTTGGACGGGATCGGTCTAGATCAAAGTAGAAGAGAGATCGGCAAAGCCGATATATACTGTGACATTAAAGCTTACATTTATTGTATATATTATGCTTTTATTGCAAAGTCTAGTTTTAAATACTATCCCATGTTTGAAAAAAATACATTTACTTGACAGCATTAGTGAAATATGAATTGTAAACAGTACATGAAAACAAAACGGATGACTCCGCTGCTTTACGGCATTGCGAAATTGATACGATTTGTTGTGTAAATTTAGAGGCTGGGGAGATGTTGGGATATTGATTTGGACTGTGAGTTTGCATTCTTCATTTACATTCAACGCAACGGGGATGCATTTTCTGAGAAAGAGTTTCTATTTCGTTCTTTCTGACCCGTTAATTCACGAACGACGCATCTCTAATTCGTTCTACTGCTACTTATGCGACATCGCACACTGATCTACACCGTATGCAACGGTTTTCGGCAGACCGTTTCTTATTATGGGTGAGAATATTCTTAAATCCGGGCATCGCACGATGATGACTCATTGGTAAACCTCCGCGCTAAAACGATTCTTTTTCTCGTGATAAATCAGACATCCACAAATCCAGGAGTGTCACGCACAGTCCATAAGTCATCAGAAAATACTAGCAAAAAGTCTACTATGTAACGGTTCCAGACATAAAGAATGAAATTCGTGAACTCTCGTTCCTTTCTTGAAAACATGATTCACCAATAAAATTCGTCCCTTTCTTCTTTCGTTCGTCCGTAGTTCACAAACGGGCAAGTGTAAAAGCTATTTGTTCTTCCGAACAGTTTATCTTGTTCCCTAACCAAGAACATGCAATGACCTGATAAGCCTGCGAGCGAAAAATCCGATGCGGTGCAACGTTCAAATCGCGTGAAGATCCTTCTTGCAACGGCCGTTGCGGTTGCGCGTGTTATATTACGTTACATGTACAAATAATCTCATTTGTTCATGAGCACATCATTACTGCTCTCTAGTTTCGAAACGTACAACCGATGTGCAACTCATTGATCAAACTCTGTCATCTATCGGTGAAGAGTGTAACACATTTCGTCGTCCTGTAACAAAATAACGTGATTGCGTAATGTGACTGTTTCACCGGCAGCTAGACCTGCGAGCGAAACCAATGAAATGCGTAGAATCACGCACGTGCTTCCAGCCAGTGAGCCCGCCCTGACTGCCATTGGTCACGGAAACCGCCATGTATGACAGAACGTTCTAGCAGAATCCACAAGCATCTTTGCCGGCTGATGTAATTGCCGTTGCTTTTACGAAACACGTACTAATTTCTATATAAAGCGGAACACCCCATGATCGTACTGTAATTAGCTGAAGGAAAGAAGTATCTGTAGTTCGTGCTTCCTTGCATCATTTTACGGTGTGTGGCGTGTGGTGCAATTGTCATACGACAATCAGGCGAAAACGGTTTGTGACAATACGAAAAGTAATCTCTCTGGTTTACGGACGTGTTACCGCAATAGACATAACTACATTTGTACTTTATACAGCTTGTGACTCGATTAATACCGGCAGCTATGTTCCGGCATTGCAAGAGGCTGATACATGTGGTGCCATACCGAGGATCGATGTTACATCAGCAGCTCCATTATGTACCCGTAAAACGGAATATCTGGGGTTGGCATCGCCCTTCCGACTACAGAGCCATGTTACGGGATGTGGATAGGACAATGGAGAAGTTTGAACGGGATCTAATTGAGTCCTTTCCATTCCGTCGACTTACACCCCAATCGATCCCCATCCAAGGAGTTGTGCAACGTGGTGATGTATATCGACTCAACGTGAGTATGGACGGCTTCAAACCTGAGGAGATTACTATTTCTTTAAAAGAAAACACTCTCACTGTTGAAGGAAAAACCAACAGGAAGATGGACGACGGCAGCAGGTTCCAGCAGGAGTGCACACGAGAGATGACCTTGCCGGACGATGTGGACGTGACATCCCTGAAATCTTTCCTAGGAGCAGATGGCATCCTGAGCATCGAAGCAGATTTTAAGTCTGACAGGAAGTCGAAAGAAATACCAGTGAGTCGGAAGTAGGGGGAAGAAATTGCCTATTTGCAGTTTTCTTGAGAATGTATACCCATTTGCACCTTGTAATAAGGACAGTGAATTGTTGTGCAGAATTTTTGTGTTCTGTCATGGCTGGCGAAAGTTTTGTGATGTGCTTGTGTGTAATAGAAGTTTAGATTAATGCTGTAGTTGTTATGTAGAAACACATGCTGTTCATGTTAGTGAATACTGAGTAAGCTGTGATTTGAAAATTTTGGGGGTTGAGAAATCCATCTGGCACGTCCCATAAGTTAAAGCAAGTGATAACGATTTACTTTCTGGAGTCACAGGTGCAGTGTGACCTTTGGTTATAAAGAGACTTGGTAACACGTAGTAATTTTTACATGTGACATTTTGTTGCATCAGTGTTATGAATAAACAGATCAATATGATCTTAGTAATTAACCAACTTAATGCACAAATTGTTGTTTTATAATAAATTTATTATATGCCTGTACATGTTATGAGCACTGTGTGCTCATCATCAGGAGGTCAAAATTGTATTATACAGCATCTGGTATTATCACACCTGTAGGTGGCCATCCAATGCACAGGTTGAGAGAGAACCTGTGCACTGGACGGCCACCTACTGAGTGTGATAATACCAGATGCTGTATAATACAGTTTTGACCTCATGCTTGAAACATGTAGAGGCATATAACAAGTGTATTATAAAACAAGCATTTGTGCATTAAGTTGGTTAATTACAAAGATTATACTGATGTACGGTCAGCAAAACAAAAAAAAAAGATCAATATGAATCAGCACAGCTATCTTTATTTGTCACTAGATTCTGTGTGTCTGAAAAAACATTAAACCTTAGTTAGGTCATCTGGCTGTCAAATAAATTAAAAAAATTTGTTGAAAACAATATACAATTAATTGCTCATCATTCATGAAATTTGAAGTGAGTTAAACAAATTGAAAGAATGCAAAATGGGCTAGTATGAAATATAATAATACATGTTCATTGGAGGTATTACAATACCTATTTACAAGCTGTATTCTGTTTCTTAATTCAAGGTTGATAAATGTCAGTATCGGTCTAAGGGTTTATGTGAGAAGTTATAAATTATTTTTTCAATTCAGATACAATAAATTATTTTTTCAATTCAAATACAAGAATTCCTTTGTTCTGTATGGCAGAAAGTAATTCTGATATCTGGATTAACATGCATTTGTTTTATATTAGTGTATTTTGCATTGTTTGAGTTCGTTTTAAGCATCTCAGATTTATGAATGAGAAGTGATTAATTGTGCATTGTCTTCCTTATGATGTTTTTAAAGTTTTTTGAGAGCCTGAAGATGATTTAATTAGCTTAAACATGCTGCTCAGTACACCCATTTGTTTGATAAAGATAGTTGTGTTGAGACTATTGATGTGTTTATTGAAACACTAGTATGTGAGAGAGTTGAAATGCAAGTGAGAAAATGCAGAGGAGACGAAACTGTGGTATGAGGTTGAATTTTTGTATATTAGTTAACAAAGGCTTACTTCTTTCAGGCACTGTGTGTATATTACCTTTTTAACTGTCATGGAACTTTCCTGCACTCAGTTGGATTATGTAAATATGAAAATTGGATGATTGCACAATGTGGAATGATTCATTCAGCATATAACATGTGTAATGTTTGATCTCTGGCATGCAACAGATACATTGATGCTAGTGATTATGAATTACAGATGTTTATTAAGGATTAAAAGTCATTCTGAAACATTATAAATTCATTTGCCGGGAAGCAGGTGTGTGTATGAAGGTATCTTAAGATTAATACTTCATATTTCTCATTTCTATCTGTAATACTTTTGAGGCCAGGGGAAGACCTGTGAATTTTAATGCCAGCAAAGTAAGCAGAATTCTCTGAATGAGAGGTTGGCATTTAGTCTATGAAGGCGATCCTTATTTTTAGTGTTAACACGTTTTGGAAAATGTTCAGGGTTATTTAGTATGAAATATGTAGCAAAATACATATTGGTGTGAAGATAAAAATACCCATATGGTAGAAAGAGACGTAAATTTCCCTGTGCATGCCATGAAGGCATGTGGCATAATGGAGGTATGGTTGTAATTCTTGGGATGGGCTGACTATTCACCTCAATGCCCCAATCTCTTGACCCCCAAGAAAGAAGATGCCCCAGTAATCACTGGAGTATGAGGCCAGGTGAGACACAACACCAAACTTGGGCACTGTACTATGCAACTCAAGCTCTCCATATGGCGTAGGTAAAGTCTTGATTTGTACGGATATTTTTGTATGAGTTCCTCTGTTGGCTTTGGCCATAATTGTAACAGTTTTTGTTGAGTAAATACACTTTCACTGTTAAATGAGTAATGTGATAGAAATATTTGGTACCTTGTTGTGTAATGGAAATCTAATGAGTGCAGCAGTGCTTTGAATGTCTTAAGAACACTTACTAAATGTTCCATGAATGGGATTCTTTCAATTTAGATTGTTTTCACTTTGTAAGACTAGGAAGTTTGTAGTTACTGAATTTGCTATGAATTTTTCATTTTATCCTTACATATGTAGTTGTGAGTTCAGTAGTCACAAATTTTATAATTAATGTCTCTAGATTTGTGAGTAGTTTATTAGCAGAAAAACATTTACATTTACTGGAGAGAATTAAGTTTGCTGTTATGAAAGAAAACCTCACATGGTTCAGAAATTATGATGTGTTGTGATCATATATGGTTTCTAACAAAGCTCTTACAGTAAAGGCTCTAGAATTGGGTGTGTTGTATTGATCCCCAGTTTAAAGTGAAATTTATAGTAGTGCTAGTTTGTGTTCACTCCTTCTTTTCTGTTTGCAAGTAACTGCTGAATGAATGTGATGCTGTTCCTTGAATGCTGTGAAGCAAGTCTTTATGAACACAGTATATTGATGTAAGTTCGTGCATTTGTGCCATCTCTGACATATTTCATGTGGATTGTCGGGTACATTTTACCCTTTTTGTAGTTGATGAACCAATGTCCATACATCCTCCATCCTAATGGTCCAACACAAGTGAATGTTAGAAATATTTTAAATCAGGAGAGCAAAAGAGCATGAGACAATGTGGAGAAATGCTAAATAATGCCTTTACAGATTATTGTAATTTGCAGTATGCTGAAATGCATACACAAAAATATTTTTCCAGTGTGAAGCTAGAATCAGCACTTCTGTGTGAGGGTTGATAACTGAAGAACTAAGCACACTGGATACACCACTGTTCAGAAATGTTAATGTAACTCGCCACACATGCCGTAGGAAAGTGTTTGACTGTGTATTAATGCAAAACGGTCTCTGGTTGGCAGTAAATGTTTGGCATCTCAGTTCTTGCGGAAATGTGAATGTGTATATTCTGTATGTATTTACTGCACCTCACCTTATCTGATACAATATTTTGTTGTACATTCTGCATTGTATCGTAATGCGATGGGCAAATGAATTATGCATACATTTTTTGGGGGAGGGGGTGAAGACAATTTAAGGGCCGACCACAGATATGCACATTCAATAAAATGTTACCACTGGATGGGGTTTGATTATTATTATTATTATTATTATGCACAGAGAGGACTGGTTCTCTCTCAACCTGTGCACAGGATGGGCACCTATAGGTGTGATGATACCAGAGGCTTTATAATGCAATTTTGACCTCCTGATGAGCACATGGTGCTTGAGACATTTAGAGGCATGAAATAAAGTTATTGTAAAACAAAAATTTTGTGCATCAAGTTGGTTAATTACTAAGATAAACATACTGAGATGCACGGTCAGCAAAAGATCAAAATTCGATATATAGATGGTTTATATTGTCCATTCCACATGCACTTGTGTCTTTCAACACCCCCAGGAAATAGTGTATGTAGTTTCACAGAACCCACTGCATATCATTGTTTTATTGAACTGCTTGTTTCGAGTAAAAAATAATTTCACTAGCTCTTTACCTACCATGAAGGCAGAGCGTTCTGCCCGGGTAATAGTAGGTGGTTGGTACACGATTCCTGCAAAGTTGGTCAATGGGAACGGAGATGGAAGGAAACATAGTACAAGTACAACGTAATTTTACTCTTCGCGAAGTAGCTGAGAACTGCGCTCTTGTGGGTTATTACGCAGCGAGTAATAGTAATTTCTTACCGACGTCTCGGGACACTTTAACTTCTACTAGGGGACATTCATTCTCAAAAGGTCGGTACAACAGTTTCGCTACTTTCTGCGCAATAGCCTAGAAGATCGCAGTTTTAGTTCAACGTATTTCGTACAGATGTCGTGATGATACGAAGTGAAATGCAATCTGGCGGAGCCGGTAGGAAGTATTTGCATTGATACGAAGTGAAAGGCAATCTGGCGGAGCCGGTAGGAAGTATTTGCATTTTATTGCAAGGGCGCTCAAAGCGACTCCGAGTGCTTTGCAGTGGACCGCTAAACCAGATAGTACGTTCGCGGTAAATGTGGTGAGGTTGGTGTTTTATACATGAGCAACAGTTTCACATGTCACAACGTATCGCACTCTAGCGATCTTCAGCAGTTTCGTTGCACAACGGATTTTTTTAGGCTTCTGGATTTCTTTTACATACATGGTTTTGTAAGTGTAATTAAGAGAGTGATTAGTTCGGAAATACATTTTCTGTAATTTGGGGTTACATATGCATGTTTACAAAGTAGGCTTGTGGTGTGACTACCAAATCTAGCAAAGTGGTTTCGGTTCGAGCCCCGATAGCGACATACGGTGACTGCTCTTTCCTGAACCCATCGCATGGAAACGTAATTTCAGTATCAGAATGTGTAGATAGTATATTCGTATGACACCTGTCAGAAGGTGGAGGCAGCTAGTTCCTCCATATTATTATTATTATTATTATTATTATTACTATTTATCTACCACATTACACGGAGTCACTTCCAGGCATACTCGTCCATATGAGAATCTTGTGGAGGGTCGAATACATGGCACACTGCAAGGGCGACAGCAGTACCGAAAATGTAGGATAATAATATATATGTACTTAGTCCAACACAACAATGTTTTTATTGCATTAATGGCTACCAAATGCGGTCATCACGGCCATCATCAGGCCAATACTACACACAGTTTAAAAACACAGGTTACATATAGTGCATAAAAATGTAAAGTTGTATGGGATCCCTTTTCAATCGTCGTCAATACTGGTTAACAGCCTTAAGTGTTTTTTTTTGTTACCTGTGATATGATATATCAAGGATCTTTTTGTAGAGAGCTGTAATTAAATTTAGAAGTATAAAATTGTCACATTGATATGCTGTGTTAAAACAGATTAAAACTGAATAAAAAATTGTCTGAAGTCACAACTTGTATAATTAGCTGCTGTGCACGGATCTGGATTGTTGTTCTTATATTATTTGTCGTGCAAGCTAAGAGCTGGGTGGTGTTAGTAGAATATTCCGCGTTGTATTGTGACGACCGAGATGTGTTATCGTCAGTAAAAAGTGTAGAGTTTTATTAAAACAGCAACCACAAATTTTCCGTAGTATTATGACAGCTCAGCTTATTACGTGCGTGCAGCTAGTGTGGTAGTTTGTGACTTAGTCACATACTGCCAAAATCAGTCACAAACTGCCTCACTAGCTGCACGCGCGTAATAAGCCGAACCGTCATAATACTACAATAGGATTCTTGATATATTATATCACAGGTAACAACACCTTAAGGCTGTTAACCAGTACGGACGATCAGTGGTGTACCGAGGGGGTTGGTTTTGGGGGTTCAAACCCACCCCGAAATTCCTAAGGGCCTCCAAAATCGTGCCAAACTCAACCCGATTGTGAAAACTGTTAAAAATTGCTGAATTTAGGACGCCAAGACCCCAAGATGTTTCGGAAAAAAGGCAGTAAAATTCTAAAACTACCTAGGTTCGCAATTGCTTTACATTAGCAATAACAAATAAATTGGTTGTCATCATAAATATTCTTATATAAAGTACCAAAAATTAAGAAAATTTTACTATGTGAAATTAAATTTCTTGTACCAAATTACAGCTGCCTCCAGAACCCCTGACGAGGGAGCTACCGCCCCCAGATCCCTGTTCTCTCTTTCTTCTGTCCCCAACTGAATTTGTTGAACCCCCCCCTCCGGAACAAAATTCCTGGGTACGCCAATGTTGACGATGACTGAAATGGGATCCCGTACAACCTGACATTTTTATGCAGTACATGTAACCTGTCTTTTTGAGTTTTGTATAGCATTGACCTGATGATGGTCGTGACGACCGAAACTGGTAGCCATTAATGCAACAAAAACTTTGTTGTGTTATTACGGAAGTACATATATATTTTATTATCGTAATTAAAACACATCGGGATGTCCTGTACTAAAAGTAGGAGGATAAGTTTTAATGTTAACATTAAACATATTGCGAGTCAAGACACTGTAGATATCGTGACGTGATTAGCCGGAAATCTTGACAGGCTTTTCTTAATTTTCCTAGTCCGTCCACGTAAATTTTTGAGAATTCTCTGTTACCCTGCCATTTGATGTTAAGTAACGATTGCTACTGAAGCAAGGTTGTTAAATGAATTAAGAAAGAAACCAGTACTGCCCTGCGTTCAGGAGGTCGGTAACAGTGATACTTAGAAGAGACTATCCGTGACTTCCTAAAAGCCGAAAGAAAACGATGCCCGCCTTTTCGAAGTACGTCACGTGGGTCAGTAAACTATTCTTATTTACCATTCTTATTTATTCTTCAGCTTGATGGTTACTAAGAGCCTCCTGCTTTGGTTAATTTTGCCCCCACAGGGTATTTGTGTTTCTTATGATTCTTACAGTACTTACTTTCCTACTCCATGGAGCAGAGTCCTTCTTGAGAAGCTAACCGGTTCTCACCTAGTCAAGCAATTCCGCGCATTTTATAGAACCCGAATGTTTTTTATTACCGCTTTTCAAAGAGCCCGCCACCAGTTCCTAACCTGCGCCAGATCAATCCAGTCCATGCCCCTTTTTCCCATTTCCTGAAGATCCATCTTAATATTAAAATCTCATCTAAGCCTGGGTCTTCAAAGCGGTCTCTTTCCCTCAGGTTTCCCCACCAAAACCCTGTATACACCTCTTGTCCTTCCCGTATATGCTACATGCCCCACCCATCATATTGTCGATTTTATCACCCGAACAATATCTGGGGAGGATTACAGATCAATAAGCTCATTATGTAGTTTTCTCACTCCCTTGTTATCTTGTCTCTTTCAGGCCCAAATATTCTCCTCAGCACCCTATTCTCAAACACCCTGAGACTATCTTGCTCCCTCAAGGTGAGCGACCAAGTTTCACACCCATACAAAACAATAGGCAAAATTATAGTTCTGTATATCTTAATCTTTATATTTTTGGATAGCAAAGTGGAGGACAAAAGATTCTGCACCGAATGATAGTAAACATTCCCTGACATCATCCTGCTCTTAATTTCTTCCTGAATAGAATTTTGATTTGTTAAAAGTTGTTCCCGAATATCTGACCTCTACCACCCTTTCAAAGGAATTATTATCAGTCTTTATATTCTGACTTCGTCCTGCCTTCTAATCTCAAGACATGGCAATACACTTTTATCAGCATTTACTTCTAGCCCAATCTCCTTACGAGCGACTACTAAAGCTTCTGTGTTTTTCTTTATAGTATGTATGCTTCTGTCCAATATATTAACATCATCAGCATAAACCAAAAGCTGATATGTACCATTTAATTTCAGGCCATCCTGGTTTACCTGGACCCTCCTAATGGCGTACTCTAAAGCAAAGTTGAAAAGCAATGGCGATAAATCATCTCCTTGTTTGAAACCATTCCTAATAGGAAACATGTCAGACAAATGCTTGCCTACCCGGACTATGCTATAGGTTTCATTCAGACACATTTATATTAACCTTACAGATTTCATGGGGGATACAAAACGCAATGAGAATATTATAAAAGACCTCACCCCTAACTGAATCATAAACTTTGTTGAAGTCTACAAATAGCTGATGTACTGATTAATTTATATTCCCATTTTTTTCTGAAGTATTTAACTAATGCAGAATTTATGATCAGTAGTTGACCTGTTGCATCGAAATCCACGCCAGTCATCCCCAATAATTTCCTCTGCATATGGAGTTAACCTTGACAGTAGGATGTTTGATAGAATTTTGTACGTGGTTGACAGAAGTGATTTGCCTGATAATTACTACATTCTTTTTTATTACACTTCTTATAAATAGGTACAATGACGGACTCCTTGCGCAACTCAGGCAATTCCTCCTTATTCCAAATAGAATTAATAAATTTATGGATCTCAGAGTGAATTTTCCTACCCCCTGCTTGAGTCAGTTCTTCTGGGATTTGATCAATACCTGGTGATTTGTGCCCTTTTAGCTTTTCAACAGCCACCTGAACCTAAAAAACACTAGGCTCAGGCACTAATGGTTCTGCTGTATGTATTTCTATATGCCTAATATCATTATCCCCATGTGCATTTAATAGCTGAGAGAAATGGTTCCTCTACCTATCCAAAATACTGTGGGAGTCTGTAACCATATCACTTTTTTCATTCTTTATTATATTAGTCCCAGTCTAGTCACCCATTTTAAAGTCATTGTTGCCCCTATTTAAGTCTGATATTTTTTATCTTTCTGTTAGTTTGAAGTTCATAAATTGTGCTTTCAGATATTCCGTCTTTTTGTTCCTGAAATTTCTACTAGCCTCGCGTCTTATATTGTTTTGATTATCTACACTGCTCTGGTTTAGATGCTGTAACCACTGCATTTTAGCCTGCTTCCTTTAATCTAAAAACGTAAACATTCTTCATCAAACCATGGTTTATGCTGCTTCCATTCATACAGGCCTAGACTGTCTTTAGCTGAGGTTGTGATATTCTCTTTAATATTCTGCCAAGGCATATTTATGTCCTGACTATCGTTTAAGTTCTCCAAACCTGCAAATCTGTTTGAGATCCTAATCTGATACTGTTTCCATCCATCCATCCTTCCATCTATCTATCTGCCTGTTTGCCTGCCAGCTAATCAGTCAATCAACTAATCAATCAATCAATCAATATGTGATTAATCTGGCTGTCAATCTTACCATCAGGAAAGGTCCCGTTGTATTTATAAATGTTTCAGTGCGGTAACATAAAACAGCTAGATTTTTTGATGTGACAAAGTTTACTTAGTGTTCTAACACCATTATAATTACTATCCTGATGTCGACTGTCCTTCCCATTTGTCGGTTTGAAAATATTCTCGATCCCGACTTTGGCGTTGAAGTCTCCTAACAGCATATTCATGTGGTACTTGGGAAAATGCTTGAAAACCTGTTTTAATCATCATAAAAAATTGTCCTTTGAATCGTCACTTTCCTCCTCACTTGGTTCACGCACGTTCAAAACAATGATATTACACCAGCGACCTCTCAGAACTATATATGGCATCTCATCACTAATAAACTCAACTCGCTTAACTCGGATAACATTCTGTTGTGTACCAAAAGTCCTGTTCCCAATTGATTATTGTTTATTTTTCAATAGAAAAAAATCCACTGCTCTTACCGTGCCCCTTTTGTCCCACCGAACCTCCTGTACACCCGCTGAATCTAATTTACATCTTGCCAATTCCCTGGCTACTGCTGTAAGAGAGCCTGACCTATACGGACTCCTAACATTCCAACCACCACATCTCGTGCCACCTTTCCATTGCTTAGGTCGTACCAAAGTATCAGTCCAGTTCCGAGGCACGGGTTTATGTTTCGTGAGTATGCCAGTTGTTATGGTGAGAAGTTTTCAGATCCTCGCCCAACCGCGGAGCTGGAGGACCACCCCTTGTCGGCTGTCCGCGACTGCTTATTCAATATATTCGTAGCTACCCTCCACATTGGAGGCCGTTCTTCCATGATTATATCGGTAAGCAGAGGTTTTTTTTTCCGTAAGCGGCACTGTTATGAGGTTGATCTTTGTAATGGACATGAAATGTGCTCTTTGCGAGGTAAGAACGGAATTTTTGTATGGTATCTACATGAACTTCGGTGCTCCATAATCATATTCGTATGTAGTAATGGTGAAGAGGTTACCAACGTGACAACACTGGGTTAATCGGTAAGTGGTCCAACTCAAGGCAGGTTTGACAACTCAGTATAAGTATCGAATTATTAAATAGGCCTATTAATACTACTTTTATCAGAAAGGTGAGCGGGCGAAGCCTGCTCAGCATCACACAAAATGCTATTTCGCATATCGGGGAACAAGTATTGAATGTTAAAATTCCAAATTTGTCAGCCTTGAAAGGGTTTGATTAGCTACGTTGCAGAGCCATGGTTTCCATTCGGCTTGTGTTTATGCTTGTATAATGTCGGTTAAGAGTATTAAAATGCCGATATATTGCACAAACAGGTTGGACGTTCACGACATATCATGACCAAGTATCACGAGAAGTGAAGGCTCTTTATTCAGAATTCCGTTCTATCGTTGATGTTGTTCTGTTCTCTTCCTTACAGCCTGTTTTAGTCTTAATTCTGCGTCTTGGACTGAATCCATTTGGTTTATAATGAAGGACGGGTTCTGCGACTCTCATATTTTTCCTTCTTTTATGGCGTATGGAGCATTATTAATCTACTTTTCTTCCTTAAAAGGGAAAGGAAAATTAGACTTGTTACATCACTTTGTTCTTCCTGTTTATGTGTTTGTCCCTTTCATCTTTCGAACCATTTAACAGGTTTTCGCATAACTTGTTACGAGTGGGTACCTCTGGATGCCACCTCAACTGCTGATATGTTAAATGTACTGCAGTCAGAAAGAACAATATGGAGGAAGCGCAAACTTGAGTGGCGGCAACAACATATGCTATATTTACTTCAGGGCCCTAAATTATATATATAAATGCCTTAAAAAAATGGACAAACTTTTTTTTGAGATAATATTTTTGTGGAGTTGTGAAGTAACAACATTGCGGTCGTGAGAAATTATCTTCGACCTTCGTTTTGTTGGCCTTAATTAGGTATCCATCAAGTAGTCGTCTGAACCAAATTCAGTCTGAAACGTTAGAACAGACCCAATATACAGAGCGGTGTAACAACAGAGAGGAACATTAGTTGAGTAACATCTGCTGTGAAAACCTGACAGTTTCTGACATTAACGGAGAGGGATATTACTGGTGAAAAAAAGAATACAATTTTGGACCGAACGCTGGCTAGTGGACCGTAACAACCGTTGCAGGAACGTGTTACAAGGCTTAAAGAATATAATACAGTCGGTTACCGACATACAAGTTCGTTACTACGCTATGGAAACCAATACCAGAGATATAGTCTTACTTTATTTTTGTTCTTATCATTAGTAGCGAAAGAGGTGAACATGTGACAGACCCGTGTCAGGAAACTGCAGGTGCTTCAACCCAAGTGTTTTCGCATTGCTAACTATGCACCTTGGTACACTGGTAACGGACAAATTCACGAGTATTTTGGAGTTCCATTCTACTCCGACCACATCAGGTCTCTAACCGAGAGATTTGACTCAAAGTTAGCTGATGTGGTGAACCTGTTCCTTAGGCAGCTCGGCCGGTATCTACGCTGACCGAGTGTTGGCCCCGGACTCCTAACACTTCCCAGGGGAGACGAGACCGGAATCCAGAAACTTGTCATAGCTTCCTGCCACAAGGTGACCATGTCGACACGCTAAATCGTGCCCAATTGGCACTTTTAGCCTACCCTGACCGAAGTTTTTTCCGTGAGTTTTGCGTGCGTTGTGAGACGAATGCCAGGGTATAAGACGCAAAGACGGGGCACGGGCCGCACCGTTGTCTGGCAAGATGATTTCACCTGAATGTCTGAATTTCGCGCGAGTCGTAGCTTTAGACATGACTAACCTGGGTTAGAATCCCAGAAAGCGTTCTAGCCAAAGTTATGCCCCCTCATAAAGGCCTATTGCCTCCTGAGGAGTGGTCCTCAATTTGTCCACGTCGAGGTCTTCAACCGCGACGGGAACTCGTTAGGTGTCTGTCACTGAGCCCAGCGATGCGGTAAAAAGCAGGAATTGCAAAGCCCTTAGTTAGCTCTTTGGTTGGTTGGTAGCCGGCTTTCTTTATGGATTCTTGACCCTTGAAGATGGGACAGGTTGGTTTTCCGAAACGTCGGTAAGAAATTACCACTTCTCGCTGCGTAATAACCCAGAAGAACGTAGTTTATTTCTCTCTTACATGTGGGTGAGGGAGGGTACAAGCTGTTTACAAAACATTTTACACACAAGACGACCTTAAGGAAATTGTCAGGCGCGCAGTATTGGAAATTTCTAGACCGGAACTTGAGACGGTTTTTTTTAAAACATGTGTGTACAAGATGTCAAGCGTGTCTGAGAGTTCTAGGAAGCCATTTCCAAAACACGCTTTAACGTGCAGTGAGGTATATTGTGTGATACAGACTGCAGATATACGAGTACATGCTCTGAGTGGATCCAGCATTGAGTTAGACACTGTACAATTTGTGCGATTTCTAGGGCAAATTATACTGGAAGCGTGTTTGAAACCGTACAGGACACTGTTACTAGAATGTGGAGAGAGTCAAATATGAGCCCTTTCTCTGTCCCTTGCACATATTTGGGAAGTTTTGTCTATAATTTGAGCATACTGACTGAGGCAATATTGATGTTTCGGATGGTCAAGCGAAGTTGAATTTTGCGCCTGTCGCAATTTGGTAAACATATGGTCAACTATATATATATACCTACAAGGGAGTACCGTTTAAACGCACACCCCAACACCCTGGAATCTGATCGGTAGCAGTCTGACGGTCATGTCGCCTGTGTTATTGCCCAGCAGTATTCGACCGCCACTTAAGTCTCACTGCGCTTGCATTCCCGCAAGGAAAAATTCGGCGCCTTTTCAGAAGTGTTGTAATTTTAATTTTTTAGTGTATTTAAAGGGCGTGTGTCTGAAATTGTGTAACTTGAAACCGCGTAAGTCCAGGAGTGTCTGTACTTGGGCAATAACTTTCGCTTAACCCATGGTCTAGTGCGATACATACATTCAATGATATCCTCTGAAGTTCTCGGGGTTTCAGGAAATCAGGAGGGGACCACAGAACGTTGAATTCTCTCTTCTCTTTTGCTGTGACAGAGCAGCAGATAATCTTCAGTTGGACCTAAGCAGTTTTCGGAGTTACAGAGAACTAAAGCAGAAGTTTATTTAGAAAGTACAGTACCTTTATTTGATCACATAAACATAATCATTTCATCATCATCATATATCTGTCATGGAGTTGGGCCACTTGTTGACCCGTTCCGGTCTCACGTATCCAGAAGTCTCTTCAAAGATCTACCACGATTCCTTCTGCCAGATGGGGAGTGTGTGCATAATCTTATCAGCTAAGTAATTTCTTGGAGATGGGTTATTTTTTTAAAACTGATTATCACTCATCAAGACAAGAAATCCACCGCTCTTTATGGTATTCGAAGTTTCATTACCATGCATTTAACAATGCTTTTTGTACCGTGCATGTCTGTCAAATTATTGTCTACAAGTTGGTACGACACTATGCACGTGGTGGTACAGTCAAGCTATATTCCGACATGTTTCGGTGGCGGCCACCACCATCTTCAGGGAAGACAATACTAAAACCTAAAAAAACACAGCTCTTAGAAGGAGTTTATCCTGTCATGCGCTCACCGATTTATTTCGCGGCCTCCTTCAACACAGAGCTTGTTTCTGTCACAATTCCCACGTGTGTACTGGCTGCAGACCTACAGACGGGCAGATGTCTAAAGAACCCGGTTCAGCGAACACATCAGATATATTAGAACTAATAACACCAAATCAGCAAATGCCATGGATTTTTTTGAATAACGGGCATGAGTAGGGTCCTATAAACTCCATCATGGACCTTTTTACAAATTACGAGAAAGGCACAACCCCAAGACTTGATAGTTAGGAGAACTACTGTATGTGAGAATACCAGGCGAAAGAGGAACTTTTGGAGGAACGAAGCACCCAAGAGATCAACGCAGTAGTAGTAGTAATAGTAGTAGTAGTGGTAGTATTAGTAGTAGTAGTTGTTGTTGTTGTAGTATAACAGTAATTAGTGGAATATTCGCAACCTTTCGTTTAACAGGTGGTTCAAATAAATCTGCACGCATTATTTTTTTTAAAAGAGACGATTGCATAAACAAATTTCATGTAATTAAACGTCACAAACGTCCAATTGTGACACAAGATGTTCAACAAGCATACACAGCCATACGTGAAGATTTAATGTAGTGCACAAAAGAACTTTTACACGACATCTAAATCTAGCATGCTACCAACCAAGGTGGCGTCAAATGTTGCCAGTTGCGTGGCTCAAACCGTCGCAGATTGACGATACTACTGGTTCTCTGTTTAAAGTAATTAGAAATTCGAACACGTCTTGTATATTTCCTTATCAAATATCAGAATCCTAATTAAACAAAACTGGCTGAATTCTCGCCTTGCTCTTCTCCTTGCCAGTAAGCTACTTCTTACGATCATAGATTTTTACTTGTATATTCGCAGTATCTAGTTGTCTCCTTTATGTGCTGTTCATCATAACATAAGCGCTGATTCAAAATTTATTTGAAGTTCATTCTAGGAAGAAAGGCGAGAAAGTATAAAATAAAATAACGCACTTGTCATGCAGCCTATTGCTATCACAGATAAGAAGAGTGATTATTACTACTGATTTACGCATATTTTCCTGTCGCTTCTTGTAAGTACCGGTAGGTGGTAGTGTTACTTGCATATGTATAAGTAATAAATAGTGTGTTTATACTACAGGGTTATTCAAAATCATTGTCGGGGTTCTAACAACTTGTCATACACAATACACTTCAGATAGGAGTATATGTGTTTTTTTATTTAATAGAACAACACTCCAAGTTTTTGTTACATACCTTACAGGTGCTCTATTTGTGCACCCTTTGTGATTCTTCAAATATCAACACGATAATCGAGTTCGTTACAAACTGTTTGTAGCATGTCAGCGGTGGTGGTTTCAATGGCGGTTCTGATTCGTACCTTCAGTTCCGGGATACTTGCGGGAAGAGGAGGAACATAAACCT
>Ga0123352_10002027_pt1 | contig 27863 bp, 22 predicted proteins | sample TergutLab28metaG_FD_89700 | JGI IMG/M metagenome (GOLD analysis project Ga0123352, IMG submission 89700) | Labiotermes labralis P1 segment gut microbial communities from Petit-Saut dam, French Guiana - Lab288 P1 | ecosystem: Host-associated > Arthropoda: Insects > Digestive system > Gut ... | reverse complement strand
GATCCAGACCCCAAATGGGTTCTTTTTTTCAATATGAAATGAGTGACAAGGTCCAGAAACCAGGTAATCCTGAGTGTAAAGTACCATTGTCACAACTGTCCAGCTGTCAAGTTGAATCAACCTGTAACTGTCTATAAAACTAAGGTTGTGTCCCATGTACAAGAAGTGATGCTGATGTAAGAACTACAATGCCCACAGCATTGTTAGGATTAGAGGCAAATCATAATCTTATGGCAGTTTGTGTGTGTGTGTGTGAGTAGCTTGCTTATCACCCAGAGTATGAGAGGAGATGGAATCAAAGCACATGCAATTGGAGGGAACTAATATGCTTGCAACAAAACTCCTTCAAAAAATGTAATTTTCCATTCCCACCCCTGTATGTCAATTTCATTAGATTTAATGTTTCCTCTGACATGCGCTTCTATTCACTATATGCTACTTGACATCCTTGGCTATGGAAAACTGGATTCCTCTCTTAGAGGGTACCACAGTATGAATAGTTGAACTCAGTTATATCATTGTGAAAGGGACTAAAAATTTTGTGTCATTATAAATGCGTGTTGTTCTAACTGAGGAGTAGAATGTTATGGTAAACAGTGAAGAATTAATTGGCTCATCAGAACATCTGATGTTGGACGAGGTGTCTCATAAATCAATGTCGACATTTGCTGTATTCTGTGATGAAAAGTGATTTTGTTAGGTAACAGAGGGTAACACAGAATGATCTGCATTCTGTAACTGCTGTAAATATACTACCCTGACATCATTCTAGTAAGGACAAGTCCAAGTACAGCAACTGAAATCAGTTCTTTGCACAGTACCATGGTTGCGAATGGGCTATATGTCAAAGTACAACCTTCTTTCAACAACAGTCTTATTTGTGTATTTTGAACATACTTCTTGAAAACCAGGGCCAATGCTGTGAAATATTTATATCAGCCCTCAAGTGCATCACTTCACAATGAAGCATATTCAGTAATGGGTGAAGTTTTGCACCTTGAACATATGTATCCTAATTGGTCACCTTGTCTTCCAGAAAGCTTATGTTTGTAACAATTTTATTATGTAATATCAGTCTGTAAATAAAGAATGTAAATGTAATTTCTATTCACACTTTTGGAAGAGTTCACATTTTTATATGTATTGCCCTGATCCCTTCAGCATCAACCCACTTCCTTCAGCCCTGCATATAGAGGCAGTATGTTCCTACAGCACCACACAGTACCAAAGTGAAGAAACATTTTGTTACTGTTATGTCTCTTTTGAGTACACTGCTGGACTCAATGTTGAGTAATGTTTTTTGGATGAGTACTAATGTACACTATATTGGTGAGAAGAGTTCTTAAGTCATTTGCCTTAGTTTTGGTTACTAGTTTCTGCTCTGCTCTGCCATCATCAGATGAAACTTCTTTAATTTAGATTGTAATTTTCATGAATGCATTACACTCAGCCTTTATTTATGCCTTTGTGCTTTAATGCCCCTTGCCAATTTACACCACTTCTTAATTTTCACTCTCACATTTTTGGTTTAACGTCCTTTGTCTGGTTTATTTGCTTTTATGTCTTTTTTTTTCTTATGGGAATGTAATTTTTTATTCATGCCTTTTTTATTTATGTCCACCTTGTCAGAAGTGCAATTAGAGCATAAAACAATGGCTGGATGTTATTCTGTTGAGTGTGTTTTGGCTGTGTGTTTTGGGGGGGTGTTGTGGCCTTTGTGTTTGTTTTAACTTATATGGTGCAGCTGGTTCCTAAGCCTTTGTCTGGGATGATATATTTGGTTTTCACTCAGTAGTTACCACTTTCTCACAACAGTTGCTTAAAAAAACAAAGTAACTACGGAGCAATGTCCATACATACCTTCCCAACACAAAGGCCTAGGAAGTATTGCACTGCATAAGCAAAAATACTAAAAACACAGGCCAAAAAAAAACATTAACAGCCACCACAAAATATTGCATTAATGAAAACTGCAATTTATATGAACAGAGTCTGGCCTGAAGATGGCAAAGTAAAGCCAACACTAGTAGCATTACAGCTCATCCAATAACTCCTTTCAGCTGTTGTGACATGATGCATAAATATTATATTCAGCATCTCTGAGAGTGAAGCAACATTGTAATGGCCCAGAGAATTCAATGAGTATTAGAAGTACAGGGCACAGAATTTTTTTATCGTCACTTTGCATTCTGCAGTATGTGTGTATGCTTCTGTCACATATAAACTAGTACTACATTGGTGAGTGTAGAGCTGGATAATAGGACATACGACAGAATGATAATACAATAACAAGGGTCGGGATCCTTTCAAACCAAGTCAACTAATTTTGTTCACTGTTTTATATGTTAAATATGTGTATAAAAAGAAATACATCACCATTAAAATGTGTACTGTACATGTAACATTAATAATCACAGGAATAAGTGAAATTACAGTTCATGTTCCTTTGAATCCCTAAACAGAATTAAAATAGGAACTTCATACTCTTGGTGCCTGACTAGCAAACACACATGCACTTACGATCAGATCCTGACTCAGGAAAGCAGCAAATATAAAATTTGTGTTCAGGCATGTTAAACAACCAGAAGTTGTTACCAATAACACAGGGAGTATCAATGATGTTTACTTCCTTACACAACATATTTGTAGCAGTTTCACTGCTTGTGCACCTTCAAATTCACACTTGTTACTAGATTATTTCAGGCCCTGTTTTGCACTATACTGATGTCTATAGGTCACTCAGATTAAGTGCTTGTGTACAGTCTAGCATAGTTGTAATAATAATTCCCTGTATTTATGACAGGCACTTTCAACACCTGTAGCTTTGGAACACGAGTAGAAAGTCCAAATGAAAGTCTTGTGGGTCATTGCACCATGTAGGTAATAAGTTTGTTACAGAAAAAACGTACCCAGAAGACAATCATTTGAGCAGCACATGCCATTAAAGCATGAAAACTTCTACTGACAAAAAAAAATCTCAACTCTCAACATGTTCCATTAAATCCCATAGTGCATTCACCTTTCAAGACAGACTTGTACTGCTTAAAAGCATCACCTACTGAAAATTCTGTAACAAGACTATGTAATGTGAGTTACATTAGAAACAAAGCATTTTAGGTGACTTAAAATAAACATGCCTTTGAACACTTGTAAAAATCTCAGTCCTCTTCTGGAGCTAAGATCCCTCTACTATAATTTGCCCTTTTACCTTGTACTGGCCTTGGAGTTACACGGTGGAACAACGCCTCTTCACTGTGTCGTATGCTGTATCCGAAGTAGAGCATCATACCTGGTAAGAAGGTACAACCAATTTAGCATTGTGGTAACTTTCACTGTGACACTTGTCTGGAACACCATCCAGGGCTGGAAGTGCGATGAGTCAAACAATGCAAAATCAGTGCACTAATGTAAACCACAAAACATGTTTCCGTCAACTGTTAGCACAATATACAGAACAGTGATAGTTCAGTTGGCATATAGAATGGCAACCAGCTTCAATTCTTAACACACGCAGCGATCTTCACCACCACATCCATATCAGCTTTGAGACCCACCCAGACTACTGGCAACAGAGATAAAGTAGCCAGAGTATGATTCTGACACCACACACCTCCATCGAATGCCAATGCTACTAATGAATTCACTACACGCATAATGTCAAGGAAAAGCACATTAACCAACATTTTAGAAAACCCACTTTCAGTAGTCCATGACACTGAATTTTTTATAACATTTTTTTACTGCTGGTGTGTGGATATAAGATTTTGTATGACTACGCACCATTCAGGCTCACGAATTAATTAAAATTTAAAAACAATTGGCCATCTTCAAGAAACATATCACATGAAAGTCATACGTATACATCACTGATAAAGTCATGAAATATACATTGAAGAATAAAATATATGTCTACATATGTACAGATGATATTATAAGTAACAGATGTAGATCATTCAATGTAAAGTTTGTATCCAAACATTTCTTCCCATCAAATTTTTTATTTTAGGTCCTTCAAGTGGCCAAGGCATAGTTTCAGTGGACAAACACTCTGTAGTAGCGTAATATTTTGCAAATAAGCCGACTTATATACGGACACCGCACAGAAGATGTGTACCTATATGTTAAATTCCTTGAACGTAGAATGTAGTTCATATGAGAGAGACAGAGATATTTGTTTAATGGTGTTGCGAGTTGCTCGTACTACATACGGTTGATGGTAGGTCTATGAAGCTTGAGTATACAGTATTCACACAATGACAGTCAGACCTGACCAGTGCCACCTTGTCTCGACACAAATTCCACATGGAATGAGCTGAGACTGAACCCAGACCTACATGATGAGAGGCCAGAGTAGTTAGCAATTCTTCCTTCAAGAACAATGATGTCTTTATTGTGTGCTTAATTAAGCTCAGGAGCAATTTCATGTTTCTGCTTTAATATAGAACCTATAAAATATACCCTTTACTAAAGTCATCAGAAAATAAGATGATTAGTATTCTAACATAAATACAGAAATACTCATTTCTCTTACAATTACAATGTTTGACCCTCTTCCTGTGTAACTGGCACACATAAGCAAGTGGTTGATCTGCAGTGACAAAATCAAAAGTGATTTATCAAAACGACACACATGCATGTAACAGGAGAGAAAATAAATTTTCTTAAAATGCAGTTAATGTTTATACATCCTTGGTCCCTGTGCTGTATTTGTGGTTTACAGAACACACTGTAGGGGCAAGCTGGATAAAACGGTGTGGTTCAGTACACTGGGTACCGGCTTTAACTTCATGAGAGATGCTGTTACCTGCAAATAACGCAATATATAGCTGTTCCTGTGCTTGGCTTCAGTGTGCAAAAGTAGTCATTATGAAGGGAACTGGTTCGATTTTGTTACGACAATATAATTCTGTGAAATTCTTAAAATATTTCACCCATATTTCCATACTGAATGCTAGAATGCAAGGAGACTCTTGGAAATGATGCATTCTCTACACTAGTTGGTATGTAAGTTGTCTATACGTGCTGGCTTCGTACTCTAATGTTTGTTCTCTGGAGGGAGTAACCATGTACGTAAGAAGCGAATGTTGGTTAAAACAGGGACAGGCTGGGAGGAGAGGTGGGTAAAACGGAGTACTATCCCGGTTACCTGTTTAACCTGATGTCATAATGGGTAAGTTGCTTGTTACCATACCAAAGCTTCTGCCAAATATTTTTCCTAACTATAGAAGTCTGACTGTAACACATGGATGCAATCTTAAGCACACAATGACAAGTTTCTTTGTAAATTATTTTTATATGCATATATGAACTATTACTTTCATTTCAAATTGAAAAATTGCAGGTCTAATATATATATATTTCTACTGCAGTGCTTGCATGCTGGTAAAACCATGGATACCACACATGTTGGTAGCACTACAGATTAAATATCTTCCATGAATTCTCTGTAAGTATGATACATACACCTTAGATTTGTGAAGAGAAACGTGACTGTACTTTATTTATAACTGTTAATAAAACCAAATTCTGAGAACATACTAGACTACACCCTCTGAAAGTTTGCAAATTAACAGGTCTAATTCATACCATAAAACAATAATCCAGCAGAAATAAATACTGCTGACAAATTTTGTTGCATTTACAAATGATACCATATGAAATACTATTACCGAAAGCTGAACTACATCCAAAGATACTGCTGTTATACAATCCACATATTCAGATGTTTCCCACTGTACCTCGACCTATAAAGAGGTCTCTTTTAGCAACACATTTGCACTAACACTGCAGTAAAGACAGCAGTAATATTTTATAAAAACAGTTAAAACTGCTGTTTTTGAGAGACTATCTTCAATTGGCCCCAAACTATTACATCAATCCCATGTAGACTTACAGTTTACAACTGTCAGGTCATTTGCTTTAATTTACAGACTCAAAGCATTATAACAACAGTGCGCCAGTTATCATCAAAACATGCATTATAGACTAATTACAAGAACCATGCAGACATAACAATGGAATGGTTTAGGAGAATGAAAACATTGTTACCTTCTGCTTACTATTCAAATAACGTAACGGCACAGCTTCACAACATTATGTTTATGTGTGTATGTATATGTACACACACACACACACATTTAGTAAGTATTCATATGTTTCATATGAGGTATGGACCAAATTAGTGTTCAAAGTTTATAAAAATACTCCCCCTTTACAGGTTAACATCATTTTGATTCTTGTATCACACACATGTAATTATTTTAATATCATGCTGTGATGAAGTTAGAGACTGATGTGCCAGTGCAGTGAGTCCTTTAATGGAAGGTAGATTATGTTTGAGAAACAACTATGTATAATATTAAGTCTAAAGTTTGGTGATAATGGTGAGTTTTATTGTTTTGACTATATATGACCTTTTATAGTTTTAGCTTTTTATTAAAAATACACAGTCATTCAACAGATAACTTTCTTTCCACCACAAATATACAAATGATGAAACTGACTCTGTTGAGTCCACATACTAGAAGGAGATTAGTTCATTCCAAAACACTGAGTTTTTAACTAAAGTGATGGAACAAGTCACAAACATATACAGACATTTTATCATATTCCTTATCCACAGAATAACAGGGTTAGTTTTCACAGTTCAATTAATAATAATATTCAAAATGGACAATTGAAAGTTTAAGTACTGCATTTTCATAACAATTAGTTCATTGGTTCAGTGGCTGCTGGTAGTCACAAAACATCAATTCCTTTCTTGCAAAACACGGGCTACAATTTGGTACAGTATGAAACACTATACTTCCAGTCAGATAGTGAAGTTATCTGTGGCATTCGTGTCTTAGTATCAAAAGACACAAGTCAGATTTTTTAATTCAAACTTTGGTAGCAATGAGAAAAGGAAATTAGACTATGTAAGAAACTTGAGTTTAATACACACATAGTACTTGAAGATGGAGAAGAGAGATGCTGCAGTAGAGACTAGTAGGTATTAAAATGTGAAGGAAATTTTAAGGACATGCTAAACAACGATCTTGTAGTTTGTACAAGCATTATGATAATGTACTGTGCTTCTTACACAGGACCTTCAAGCTTCCTAAATGAAAATATGAGTCACCAAATTTCACAGGGAAATGTCAAACACGTAACAGAACAAAATGACCCAACACCACTAGCAACAAAAGGTCACTATTGCCCTTCAATTCTGTTTACATTCCTGTAAATCCAGTTAGTTCCCTCAATGTACTTCCACTTATGCCTCCAACCAGTCTTTTCAGAAAATACCACATGCACCCTGCCATGTTACTTATTTGATATAAGTATAAATTTTATATAAATATAAATGCAATACACACGCAACACTGGACTAAATACAGGTCAGTCTCATACACATATGTTGGGGCTCAGTACTCCATTTACAATGCTGTGTTGTTTATGAAACTGTAATGGATTCAATACGCCTGTGGTTATTAGAAATTTGAGTATTGTGGGATGTAATGGTGTGTCAGGAGAGTGGTTTTCGTCATTTCAAAGTATCATTGTGCCTTCATCTTCAGTTGTTAAGGCATTCTTGGAATGCTTGATCCTGTCTGATGAAGGCACTATTGATTCTTCAAAAATTCAGGAATCTCTAACCCGGTGACACAGAGTCATCCCAGAAGATCTGATCCTTAGCAGCACTGCCATAAAAACCTAAAATCTTCCCCCCTTATTTCTAATTAGAAATGTATATGAAAGTTAAAAGAAGAAGAAGAACATGGAGGTCGTGTGAGGATGGTGATCATTTGGGTTTTGATAACTTGTTGGTGGTTAACAATGTTTCTGGGGAGACTACTATTGTCCTTTTCAGTTTTCAATTGTTACTTATACTCTTTAATGGAGGTAGTGGGTGTCTATGAAATAATGGTTGCCAAATCTCAAAGTACATGTTGTCAAAACCCAGTCTTAAAGGTGTACAGTGGTTCTCAGATGAAAGTCTGTACTTTAATATCTGTGCTTCTCAGTGAGGCTGAAATTGGTAGTGATTTGGTATAATTGGCTTAATCTGCTGAAAAAAATGTTTGAAAGTTGGCCAAGGCTATGAATCTTTTAGATGTCTTGTATATAGTACAGTGTAACACATATCTTTTCCTTTGTATTCAGCTGTCTGAATACAGCAGAGCAATTTCGTCCTACCTGATGACTGTTTAACCATTTAATATATTAAATATGATGTAAAGGGCCATGAAACAAATATGCGTTAACAGATATGCAAGATTGCAGGCTCTCACATTGGTGCTGTTGAAGTCTCAAGTCTTTGGGGATAGGATGCTATGTTATTTAGTGAGTAGTTCTAAACATTTTGAAGGATCATAGTGCCTTCAAGCAGTTCAATAAGACTTGTTGGATTGCTTGGCCCTGAAGATGAAGGAAACATGTTCTTGTAGAATGTTAGAAAAAGTCCTAACAGCATTATATCTCAGAAAGCACAATTCTTCATAAATAGCTACATTTCATTCTTACATTCTTGCTCAAAATTCCTCACACTGATAAGGGTAACTGCTCAAAATAAAATGGAATCTGCAGCTACAATACCTTCCAGCTCATAGGCATGCACATGGGGTGTGGTGGGTTTGCCCAGGCACACTCTAATGTTTCAAAACAGTGGGCTTACATTTGAATTTAATCACAAGATATGCTGCGCTTTTCAAGGAGAGTTTGCAGTGATGTTTCCTCTCACATACTGTTGAAAAGTAGAAGAAATACAAATAAGTATGTTTGTAAAAAGTGCAGTGTATATGAAACTCAACTAAAAGAAGTCTTAGATGAACTTGGATCAGCCCAAACGATCATCGACATCCTATAAAAGGTACTCACTTCACGTCCACAAAGAATGCGCATGGCAATGACTTGGCTTCAATGGAAGGATTCGTGGACACCAAACTTAGAAGAAAGAAGATAAAATCTAGTAAGTGGGAAAACAATAATATACTGAAGTTGCAACAATCTCAGCTCATTCCGGTAGTTGTGAACAGATATGCTCCATTAGATAGCCTACAGGAAGAACCAGATCCATCCCAGATCCATAACAGGACCAGTGAAGTAGCTTTATAAAGGAATAAAAAGAAATGTGCTCCTAATACAAAGAAAAGGAAAATAGTCATCATAGGCGACAGCCATGCTAGAGGTTATGCGGCCAAAATATAAAGCAGCCTAAGAAAGGAATATGAGGTTACCGGAACAGTGATGCCTGGAGCAAGACTCAAGAACATCACAAATTTAGCAGGTGGAGAAGTAAGCACACTAAGAAAAAGTGATACAGTGATTGTAATAGGAGGAGCTAATGACATCAATAAAAACGAAGCTCATATTGGTCTCAAGCACTTAGGAAAATTTGCAAAAAAAAACAGGCAAAACACAAACATCATGATTGTAACTGCCCCCCATAGACATGATCTGCAGGAAACATCATTTGTGAACAAGGAAATAGAGGTGTTCAATAGAAAACTGCATAAAGTGGTGAAGACCCCGCAGACAATATGAAAATAATACAGGAAAACTTAAGCAGGAATGATTTCACACTCCATGGACTGCACCTAAATGTTTCTGGGAAAGAAAATATGGCTAAACTGATAAGGGAAAACATAAAAAAACTAATGTCAGGAAAATAAGAAACCCCCTTCATTCTGAAGAAAATCAAAAGGACCCTACTCAGAATGAAGCTAAGGAAAAATTAACAAATGATGTTAACAAAGAACCCTATCTCAAGGAAGTCAGATCATCAAAGAGACAAAAACGAAATCCAGCCACAAGGAATGAGGATTTTTTATGGATAATGGGATAGTTACTGATAATTTAACTGATACATCAGTCGGTCACAACACGGGTAGGAAACTTCTAGATAATGTAACATTTACAAACAGCCACACAACATGGAATAACAGTACAAATAATGTACCATTCTCAAATAAATGCCTGTACGCTACATTGTATATCAATGATATGCAACCTGAGGCTCTAATGAGTAATTGACACAATAAATGTGGAACATACATTAGTCAAAGTTTCCAGTCAGGTTCCAAATGCCGAAACATACATATCTGACTTGTCACTAAAAGTGATTTATTATGCTTTTTTTCACTCAGTAATGAGCTATGGAATTGTGTTTTGGGGAAACTCATCACATAGTTCCATAATTTTTAGAATACAAAAAGAAAGGCAATTAGAATCATGAAAGGATGTAGGAATAGAGTTTCGTGTAGAAATTTATTTAAGAAAGTACAAGTTTTGCCTTTGACATCACAATATATGTTATCTTTATTAATGTTTGTAGTTCAAACCAAAAAATTCTTCTCAACAAACAATGAAAATCACAATTTAGACATTAGACAAAGAAATAATTTAAACCTTCCTCAAGCAAACTTAACCATTTATCAAAAAGAAGCTTATTATTTGGGGATAAAAATTTTTAATAATTTACCCTTGGAGATTAAGAATGTTGCTGGTAAGCAAAAAAAGTTTAAAATTGCTCTGAAAAAAAATTTATACACTTATTCATTTTATACAATGGACGAGTACTTTAGTCAACTGTGAATTATGTACTCTATCACAAGATTTCTTATTATAGTGGTACAAAGATACAAGATTCTATGTGCCTTATGTAAGTATTCATTGATTGTATATTTTGAGCTGAACACTTTTCCTTGTAGAAACTTGATTTGTCTTATTTATGCCTTATAATAAATTATTATTATTATTATTATTATTATTATTATTATTATTATACTTTATTGTCAAGGCTCATTCTGTACTGTGCCTGTTGTTATCTAATGACAAGTTCTATATCTGCTTTGGTGGATCCCCGGAATACTAAATAAGTGATAATGATAATGATAATAGCTGTTAATTATAAAATGTTTGGTTAAATTTAGTTCCTTTAGTTTATTTGGTCCAAAGATAAAAAGGTCACATGACTGAGCAATGAATAAAATTGGTACCTTGTAAAAAAATAAAAAAACTCCCTGGGTGCACACCATACACTTATGTTGCAGCTTTGTAACATGAAACTTATCTACCATACTTTATCTTTTACATTAATACAGTTATCATCAAAAGAGTACACAACCAGTTATTTCATGCTACTTAGTCACATAATTGGAATGACAGAACTAGATTAAACCTCATTATATAAATACCCAATAAATATTAGATAATACACTTAACACAGAACATGCAAGACACACACAAAATGGCAGTCACACACACACACAAATTTCAGATCAACATTAAAAAACAGGAGGGATTATTTGCATTTTCATGATAAGAGAGAGACAGTAGGCAATGAGAACACAACACAGGTAAATTTCTGTCAATATTGGAGACAACATAACATGTTGAGAATCAGGTCACAATATAAATGTCTTTGCTAAGAAATCCTAAGAGGTCATGACTCCCACATCTCCTACGTAACATATCATAAAAAGAGAAGCACCAAAAACTAATGTTTTCTGTGGTAGCCACTTTTAAGGGAAGTACTCCCAAATCCATTCAGAAAGCCAACAATTTTTTTTTGCACTGATTTTGAAATACCTGAATATATCAATTCTATAGTATTTTCCGGTCAGTTCCAACTTCTAAAACAGGATGTTTGTGATTGTGGAACATTGGGCAATGGGCAATGTCCAGAAGTAAAGCAATACTTGCGCTATCTCAACGATTAACCACACGCAGAAAAGTAACTTATTGCAGTATGTGGGAAAGAACAAACCAGAAACAGAGTTGCAAGTTTTGAAGTTTGCACAATGTTATAATAGAGGATTCCTGTCTTGTGGATACATTCTTCAAAATATCAGGACCTACTCACCCAAAAGTGCAGGATCACAACCCAGAAGCCCAAAATTCCCAGAAGCAGACTTCTCCTATGACTTCAGTGAAAATGAAATTTTGAGATATAAATCCATTCTGAGTTAGAGTATTCTACACACTGTCAAAATGAAGTCCCCTGCAGAAGTGCGGTGTGGTAATATAACAGTGCATTTATCAAAAACAAAACATCTCTCATTTCCTTTGAGCTGACATCAGCAACATTAAGCTCATACAATGTTTGACTGTAACTTCCAGTGATATCAGTGGCTCACAAAATACAGATGAAACGAGAAGCTGACAATAGATTATTCTGAAAATCTGAAAAAACCAGAGATCAATAATGCCAGAACATACTTTGCGTTAATTTATATGAGCACTGCTGTACACATGAATATAGTCTTGTCGTGTTATGACTTCTAGTTTCCTCACTACCCCCATATTGGAAGAAAATTCAGTCTCATCTAGGTTTCCAAAGCCGCAGAACTGTGCGAGTTTTCAACCAGATACTGTGTTTTGACTTCATCATTTAACTTCTTGATATTGGATCTCTCCATATGTACCTGTGTTTTTAATTTTTTTTTTTTTTGTTGTTGTAACACCTTCACTGTTGCAACCAAGAGACAGGGATAATTATCACAGTATCTTGGGGTCAGATATCTAGTACACTAAATTCTGTCTTGCATTTATCATTCAGACTGTATTTCTTCATGTTAGAAGTCCAAATTATTTCAAACTTTGTTATGTTGGAACATAATAATCTAGAAAAGTAGAATTTTTGATACAGTAAATTTCACTAAGGTAACCAAATTATCGTCTCTGACTATACAAACTATCACTCTGAACTGTCAGATGATAGCAATCCTCTCTACTTCTGCAATAAAATCCACATAACCACAAATACACTACAGTTCTGCATTACATGACTTTTGTGCCATTTTATTCTCAGATGGGTTTTGTGCATTCAGAAAAACACACTTGTGCCTGTAACCTCACTGCACATCATATGAAATTCTATCGTAACATATTATACTTTCTTAACACCTTGCTAATGGGCCATGAGGAAACTCATGATTGCTATCCCATGCGCTGTTGATGGGTCAAAAGTTTCTACGTTTTCTTACATGATGTCCTGCACATCTGTTAGTCAGCTGGTCTGGCTCACTTTTCACTTCAAGCTTATCGACAGCTTAATGCAGGATGCTTGGGTCTCAAGTTACAAATAAACAGACTGGTCATGACCCCCTATTTTTAGAACCATAAGACTGCAACAAAGGAACCACTCATTCAGATATGCTGTTTTCCTCCAATTGCAATCATGGCTTTGTGTAGGAATGTTCTGCAAGAGGACGACATTTTGTGTGAGTTATACGCAGATACACGTTCTGATGTCTCTGATTATAGTGACAATGAAAGTTTGGACGGTGACAGTGACATCTCCACAATTAGTTCACATAAACAACTGGTCCACTGACCCCACAATTTCCACATCCATTTTTCCTCACATCTATCAAGACAATTTTTATAAGTGTGAGATTAGCTCAGACATTACTAGACAGAAACGCGAGAGTCTGCAGCACTATGAGGGCTAACAGAGACGGCACTCCACATGACCTAGAAGGGGAAGGCAAGTGCTTGAAAAAAGGGAAGTCAGCGTTCTGGGGGAAAGGTGACATAATGGTGCAAATGTGGAATGACAAGACTTGTGTGAATGATAAGTATGATCCACGACACAAAAATTGTAAACAAAGGGAGGAAAGACAGGAAAACAAACATGGTAATAAAGAAGCCTTATGCTGTTGTCCTGTACAATAAATTCATAAAGGGCATAGACAGGGCAAACCAGAACCTCATTTATTACACAGTTCTGAAGAAAACTGTAAAATGGTCAAAAAAGGTGGTACTATATCTGCTAAAATGTGTGCTCTTCAAAGCGTTTTTTGTGTACAGGAGACTAAATACAAACGAAATAAAGTACAAGAAATTCCTGCATGAGGTAGAAAGGTCCTGGATATCAGAAGTCCAGAATCGAAATGAGTCAATTTCTGATAACCTTCAATTGCCAGAGAAGGAGGCCCAAAACAGGACCTGCCAGGCAGACTCTCCGGTGATTTCACAATACACAAACTTGGAAAAATTGTTGGTGGTGGGGAGGGAAAAAAGAAGTATCCTGCAAGACAGTGTAAAGTGCATGCTGCACATAAGAAGTGAAGTGAAACTAGATACATTTGTAAATTCTGTGTTGTTCCACTTCAAAAAGGGTCTTGTTTTGAGAAATACCATTCAGTGATGAACTACTAGACTATCTATATGCAGTTTCTGCAGTCTGGGGCTCAGGAGCATAATCTACAGTGTCAAACTAAGTAAGAATATGTTATGGGGTTGAACATTCAAAGCGTTTTAAATATACAGGAACTGAGGGGTATTTAATTAAAAGACCATCTGGTTGGCAAGGTGTTAAATGCTGATGTAATTATGATTCAGGTATTCTGGGATGTGACGATCCTTCAAATCACTGGAAACCACTAGCTGAATGACAGTATTATATATCAGAGGAAACAAATCCTCAGCAACACCACTATGAAAACCTATAGTCTAGCATTAAAAGGGTCTCCCTAATTCAGGACTACCATTTCCACTTCTATAGGAAAAAGTAAAATCTTCTGCTGGTTGTGTGTTGCTCTTGTCTTAGCTGACCTATTGTACTCCCATTAAATACCACAACTTTTACTTTGCTTATCCTTTTGCCATGGTTTTCAACTAACCAACAATGCAGACTCCAGGAATTCCATATCGGTAGCTCAGTTCATAAATTCTATTACTTCTGGAATATCATGAACATACGCATGTGTGTAAACCAAGTGAACAGAAAATACTCAGCCAAACCTACAAATGGTGAAACTATGAAAAAGAAATAAAAATAAAAACTATACAAATATTGGTTTTCTGAAGAATGTTTTGTGAATCACAGACTCCTGAAGATTAAAGAAAACGCTCATAGTGTTCATCTTGAGCTTCAATACTGGAAGTTTCACATCTAAACAATGTTTATCTTGCTTGCTGGAAAATTTCAGTTGTTGTATAAATCATCTCAATAAAATTTTGTATGTGCTTTTGCAAATCTGGACATTATTCATTTCTGTAGCATAAATTGCAGTATTTAGAGTTCCTCAGAAATAAGTCTAAGGGATTTAAATCAGGGAAACAAGCAGGTCCATGCTTTTGGTCTACCTAGTCCCAGCCAATGTGCTATAAACACGAACTGCAAGAAGAAAATATGGTCAAGTGCCAACATGCATAAGCCATAAATGAATCCTGGTGTGCAGAGGCACATCTTGCAGTACCTCTAAAAGGATGTTTTATATACAATCGTGGTAAAACAGCTGCAGTCACATATGGGTGAGAAAGTAGGTCCAACATTCATGCCTCCTGCAATGCCTACCCACACATTTAGAGAAAGTTCTTGCTTGTGCATGGTGTGCAAGGTACAATGTGGGTTGTCATCTGTGCATACGTGTTATGTGTACTGATCATTCGATATGTTGAATATCCTGTACCATCAGTAAATATAATTAAAGATTGAAACACAGAATTTCCAAAGCATGTTCTAAGAAACCACTCACAGAAGATCTTCTGGGAGGATAACAAGTTTGCTGAAGTCCTTGCTCTCAATATGAATGTTACGGACAGAAGAGTTGTGTGTGTAAGACTCAGCACACTGTGCAGTCTGAAAATCCGTCACATATAGATATTCTCCTTTGCTTGTCTGTGGATTTGTAGATATAATCTCAAGGATTATCAATCCTCATTGGAGTGTTGGCACTGATCCTAGTCACCCATGATTATTTGGCTGCACATTATATGTACCAATATCCCTAAGCCACCTATCAAAAGCAGGAAAATCTCGGTCTGGAATTCAAAGATGCAGAATTGTTCTTGGAACACATGAGGTTCTTCACAATTCACTGCCATAAGGTCTGTCAGAGATCAGGCACACATTGGCCATCTCAAAACAAGTCAATTCAGCCATTATACTTATTTGACACTTCAAAATGTACAAAAATATATTCGTTAGCTACATGCAAACTGCATGCGAACTTGCTGTGCTGTCACTTCAGAAGTCGTGAATAGACAAGTGAGGTGACATCAAGTGCAATGAACCATAGGCTGGACAGCTTAAAATTTTCTTCAATTTTCCAAATGCAGTAAGCTATAAATCGTGTTGCAGATTTTCATTGTTCATATAATAACTTTGACTTGTGTTGCACTGTAGATTTATCCGATATTGGTCATACTTATGGTGTGGAAATTTTTCTTATCTTGTATATGTATGTGTATGCATAAGTAATATAATATAATGTAATGTTATGTTATGTTATGTTATGTAATGTCACATAATGTAGTGTAATGTAATGTAGTAGAGCATAGTTCAGTGTAATGTAATGTATGTATACACATACACAGAATATATATATATATATATATATATATACATAATATAACTTTAAGATAAACAAAACTGTTTACAATTCATTTATACCATGATTTCATTTCATTTCTGCAGTTAACTTAGAAATGGGTATTTGTAATAACTGTACTTTTGTGGTGATAAATAGGTATAATATTAACTCATTGTTGTACACTACTAGGAACTTCTGAAAGCTGTGTTAAGTCCTCAAATACTTAACTCCACTATCATGAGACATATTCCCAGTCTCTGAATCAGCTCTGTTTTTACTTACAACAAACTTAAGTGAAGAAAGGACTTCACCCATTAATAACCTTTGTTTCCTTACCACATCAAAATTATTATTCTCATCTTTTACTTTTAATGTTTCTGGTTCATTAAGCAAGAGCTTCTTTGAATGTTGTTTAAAATCAAATTTTTGTATCTTCATTCTCATGTTTAATCTCATCACTGTTAGCTACCACAGTGGCCAATTTTGGATGACTTGGTGGTATTTTTGGCACTGATGTATTGGTACGATTGGCAAAAAACTTCTCAAGTTTTCCTTTGATATTAGCCAACTCTGTTTCTCTGTCTGAGAATTCTTCATCTGCCTCACTTTGTATCACTTTACTTTCTGCTACTGATTCAGTCCCGGCTTCTTCTCTTTCATTTGCATTTGAAGCAACCGCAGTCTGATGACGATTTACATTTCCTTTGTCATAACTATTCCCAGAACTTGTTGAATTCTTTGTAAATAACTGCGGGTTTTTGTGTACTGTGTCGTGTTTCACATTATAAATTTTCTTGTGCAGCATGGCTTCAAGCTTGTTAGCAAAATCTGATGATTTTAAATTTCCTGCACTGAGAAGAAATTGTGGATCTGGTGTGACTGGTGTGGTTGGTTCAGTCTTACTCCTAATGCTGCTACTTTTGGCAAGGAATATGTTTAAGTCATTACTGTTATTTGATAGTCTCCTAGACAAAGTTCTGGAAGCCAAAGAATTAGTCACTGCGGAAGATGTAAATATTGGTAGTGGGGGTGGCAGTGGGGGTGGCAGTGGGGATGGCAGTGGGGGTGGCAGTGGGGGTGGCAGTGGGGGTGGGGGTGGAGGAAGAAGTGGTTGTGAGAATGTGGATTGCATTCTCAGATCTGTATTCATCTCTGAACCTTTAATATTTGTATTTTGTTTAAGACCATCAAGGTTATCTTGATTATCCAAAAATGGTTCCCTCTGGTCAAAAATTGGAGACGATACTGTGCTCGGCTCTTCAGTTTCAAAATCTACCCCATATTCATCACGTTCTGGAACTTCCTGTCTATGTTGTTCTGAAGTTTCATCATCAGAATCATGAGAAATAATAATGACATTTGGATATAAGTTTCTTGCACTTCTAACACTATGTGACCTTTTGTAATCATTTACACCAAAAGTCTGAACATATTCTGAGGACAAGAAAACATCTGCAGGAGGAAACACAACAGAAGCAGACACATGAGGCACAGTGGACAAAGTAGCTTCCTCCACACCAGAGCTTTTATCTATACTGGAAAAAGCTGCAGTATGAGTAATAACTGAATTTTCACTTTCAAGTTCAGTTATGTAATGAGCATCACTACCAGCAGCTGTAGTTTCTCTATTGAAACACTCTACAACATTACATTCCACTATACTTTCCAAGTTATTGATGTGTGCCACTGACTGAAGATCATCGCTCTTCATTTTAGAATCCAGGATTGGATCCAAGACACTGCCATATTGTGATAATAAAGCATCTTTGGTCACACTGATTGTCACAGGACTGTCCATCTCAGTCATGATGCCTTGCTCTGGATTCTTGTAGTCCATTGTAATGGTTGTTTGGGATTCAGACAGCGCATGTTTCCCCTTGATATTCTTAAGAGACTGAGAGTCCTCATTAAGCACTCTGTTGGCAGGTTGATGTTCCATCACCACATTATTCAAGCAACTTGCTTTGATCTTCTCCATACCACAAAGAAAATAAATAACAAAACCTTCAAGAAAATAAAACAAAGGTCAGTTTTGAATACCGAATGCCCTCTGCAAATGAATTAAAATGCATTAGTATGAGCACATTTAGAAATTTAAGGCCAGATAACTTTTAAATGTGTCCTTTGTTCATGTAAAACAATAACTTTTCAAACTCAAAATCTGTCTCCTCTAAGTCCATTTTCAAAGTAAAATAATTAATCTCATAACTGTGGGATATTAATATTCCTTCACAATATCTTCACTCTTTGGTGTCAAATATGAAATTGTCTGGTACATGCAAGAAGCAACACACACACATACACAGGCAAACCTCATGTTCGAAAATGCAGCAGGTCTCCGTTGAAATTTTTCCTTACATTAACTTGCACGTTTCTGCTTACACAATATTCTGATGCTCCCCAGTGCAAATTATATATTAATTCAGCAGCAAATAGAGAGGGTTGTATGCAGAAGAGGTGTAAGCACAGATTACACTTATTTGCTGCTATAATATGTAAATTCAAGCACATGTTGCTGTCTCAGACTAGAAAAGCATCTCTCAGACAACTCACTTATCTAGAGGCCTAGGTGGAAAAGTGATGCTTGAGAAAAGAATATACTGGTTTACTGCACTGACATGTAACCTAAAGCACATGCTGCAGTCAAAGACTAAACAGGTTTCCACAACAAGTCACTTAATCATAATATTTCTCTGAAGAGTTGTTTCATGTTACACACCTATGAAAGATTTCACCAGGAACAGGAATGTATTCAACTACCACAGTTTTATATCATGAACACAATTGTGTCTTTCATCCACAGTACAAGTGCAAACTCACATAAAAAAAGCTTCTCCCATCTAACAATATGGACAAGCAGTGGATACCATTTTCACTCAATGGGCTCTGGTCACAAATTCAAGTTAGTCCACATACTATACAAGATTTGGTTCCTCTCAACAATGACTAATCATGTCACAAGCATATGGGGGTGTTATATCACACAACTTGGTAGACAAATACCATCAGTCAGGGAGAACCTGTCTAAGAAGCCACAGTACATCACATCCAAGATGATTGTGATCTGAATACAGATTATTAATTGTTTGATTGATTTTGCATAATAATGGCAGTGACGATTACAATTATGGCATTGTGTTGCATTCCAGAAAGATGTAATCTTAACACCTGTAGCATGACTATGAAGTGATTTTCCAGTTTCAGAATAATGCATTCAATAACTATTTAAAGCACATCACAAAATTAAATTTCAAACATACACTTACATATAATTTAATTTATTTCAAAGTTCATTCATGTATTCAATGTGTTTTGCTTTGGATGTAATTACTTGGAAAAAGAACTTAGAGAATTCTAGAGAGGAATTATAAAAATTTATAAACAAACATTCTGGCCAACAGTCATACTGATTTTGAAATCATGTGATACAATGGTAAAACTCTTTCAAACTCTTTCATAAATTGTGATATTTCTTCATACCTGTTGTGTGTGTGTCTCTTGGCATAGAACACACAACACAGAAACAATTAAGGTCCCTCTAACTTCATCTTTAAATTCACTCAAGTCTTGTTTCATGCTGCATTAGAAGCAGTTTTAACCAAAAGCTAATCCTGTAGCATCTCGTACTTCAAATGTAGTAACCATTCTAATTCATTTGTGTTTTGTTGTGTCTTAATTAAAATGTGCTATAAGAAGTGCCATGAATGACTTTAAATAATTAGGGGATAAAAAATAAGTAAATATGTACAATTAACTGCAGTCAGCATATAGAAGCCAAGTGGTTTAATACCACTTACACCATACTCAGACACTTCCAAGTATCCATTTCTGAACTGGTTTTTACAACAGACTTCTGTACACACATCCCATTTGATTGTTGCCATTGCCATCATTATCACCACTGCCACCTCCACCTCCACCACCACCACCACCACCACCACCACCACCACCACCGCCATTAGCACCATCATACTCATTCATACCCATTCCAGCATTAGGTCTATTGTGACCTGTTACAAATAAACAACAGAACCTTTCTCTCATTTCAGAGGTATTCTCTAACTCAAGTTTTCCTTTGGGTTAACATTTTAACATAACACTCATTAAATTTTCATCATATTCCTAACTTCTTTTTTCCTCTACAAGACATCAGTTTGACCTTTATTATCCTAAGCAGTCACATGCTGGTATATTAAAAGGCACTGGTAAATGGCCTAGCATACAAAATGCTGGTCTCTGTGTGTTTACTTGCAAGTAATTAAAATGTCCTTTCTTTTACAGGAAAACTCTTGCCATCAAGATATAAAATTGACATTTCATCTGCCTCACAGAGGTTAGTAGTCTGTCCCTTAATCTTCTGAACTGCATTATCCAAACAATTAACAAATAACACTTACACGCCATCCAACAAAACTCTAACATATTACTAATAAGTTGTGTTTGACCATGTATATAAGTAGTATTTATGAATAGAGATAGTACAATGGGATGCCAAACATCAAAGTTATCCTAACAACACTTAGTAACCTGTACAAATTGCACTATCCTAACCACACTACATAACCTGTATAAACTGCAGTTTCCTAACCACACTACATAACCTGTATAAATTGCACTATCCTAACCACACTATATAACCTGTATAAATTGCACTATCCTAACCACACTACATAACCTGTATAAATTACCACATCCTAAAAGTACTAAGTAACCTGTATAAATTGTGCTATCCTAAAAACACTACATAACCTGTATAAATTGCACTATCCTAAAAACACTACATAACCTGTATAAATTGCACTATCCTAACCACACTACATAACCTGTATAAATTGCACTATCCTAACCACACTACATAACCTGTATAAATTACCACATCCTAAAAGTACTAAGTAATCTGTATAAATTGCACTATCCTAAAAACACTACCTAACCTAATAAATTACCACATCCTCAGAGTACTAAATAACTTGAATAAATTACACTATCATAACAACACTACATAACCTGTATAAATTACCACATCCAAGGAGTACTAAGTAACCTATACAAATTGCACTATCCTAACAACTCCACAAAACCTGTATAAATTACCAGATCCTAAGAGTACTAAGTAACCTGTATAAGCTGCACTATCACAACACAGCTACCCAATCTGTATAAATTACCACTCCTAAGAGTACTATGTAATCTGTAAAAACTGCACTCTCCCAACAACACTACACATCCTGTATAAATTACCATATCCTGACAGTACTAAGTAATCTGTACAAGCAGCAACTCCCTAACAGCACTAGTAACTTCTCTAATGAAACTAAGCATCCTCTATAAACTGCACTACCTAACAATACTAAGTGACTAGTCTAAAACAATTCCTTCCTATATATTATCCTAAATTCCTCACTCTTTTAAAGCCTCTTGTGTACATATTCCACAGGCACAATCAGAACAGTCATTACTATTAAAGGAAAACATCAACTATTAGTGTCTTTATCTTTCTCCTACTAACACACCCTTTCAAATTTCCTGCTACTTCTTGTGATATCAGAATATTTATAAAATAAATAAATAAGTAATTGGAGAATTATGTAACACCAACACCATCTTCCCTTTATCTTTCTTTCCATCTCACATGATGGTGATGGTGGTGGTGGTGGGAGAACTAGTAGTAGGAGGAGGAGGAGACAGGTGGCAACAGAGGAGGAGTAGTGGAGAGGGAAGAAATATGATTATGAGGAACAGAATGGTTGTGTTATCACTGCCAGTGACATCACTTCTTATTGCTATTATCACACTGTATGAGGAATCTTGAAATAAAAAGCACTGGGAGCTTGCAATCTTTTTTTTCACTCACACATTTGTATCTGCTGAAAATGTCTAACATTCATGCCACTGACTATTCAAATTGAAACAAACTGCACTTACCAATGGTCATCCATACTCCAAACCTGATCCAAGTATCAGCATCTAGCTTCAACATTAGATATATGTTTACCAGAATGCTCGCTGCAGGAACCACTGGCACAAATGGCACCTATTGAAAAGACATTATTTAGTTCCAGTTCTTTCCTACATAAACAGGTATGATATTAAAAGAATTTCCACATTACCTTCTCCTATATGCATAACCTTTTTGTGACTGAGTAAGTAACATCCTTGTTGCCTGTATGTTATGTTATGTTCTGAGGCCAAGGAAAAAGTTGTGATTGAAACATACAATGCAAGAGCAAGAGTGTGTTCCCTTTGAAGTATGAGCTCAGACTAAAGGAACAGAATGTGCATCCAACATACAACAAAACACAAAGCATGAGAAATTTTCTTTGAACCTGGGTGCCAAAACAAACAATTTAGATATCAGACCTCCATTTTCTTCTGTGTGTTTATGTCACAAAATGAATGAACTTAAAACCTCCCACCATTTCTGACGCTGATATTGTGTGTCTGTCTGTGCTCTCACATGTGTCCACAATACTGTGTCTAACAAATCACAAGTTATTCAGGTACACCGAGAATATTCTTCCAAAATGATATTTATTTTTGCAATTTTAATAAGAGAAACACAGCTCATTCAGGACAGAATCAATGCCATCAATGTAGTTTCCACTATCTCTCTCTCTTTCTCTCTGTACTGAAGGCTTTAAATTCAGTCCATGTGCAACACAGTAGATATCAATATCATGGCTCAGATTTTGTCCACTTCTCTTCCAACTACACTATTAGAACCAATGTCAATCAGTTCACTGGAAGACAGCCAGTCCAGAAGCCCACATTTTTTAAATTTTTTTGCAACCAATAACTCCAAGTGTATTAACACAGAGAGATTACAAGCTTTAAAAAAAAATATTTCTGTATACTTTTTATGTCCAAGTTACTATATTAAAATTGAAATATTTTTCCCATAATACAGACAGTTCTTGGAAAAATACACAATTTTCATTTCAAAAACTTTAAAAAAACATTCTTAATAATCAAGTTTTTTATGCACGTTCCTATTTTTATTTTAGTTCTTTAACATATTTCAGAAGTTAAAAGGATTGTCTACAGTTCTATGATGTAAACAGGGACAGAAATCATTGTGGGACCAAGTAACTGGATATACTTCGGTACACTTATTCATCTACTCGTTATTATAAGTCATAGCACACTTCAGAATATACAGTGGTTGAAATAAATAGGTGTTTGCTTCTTTCAATATCAGATACCGAGATTTTACTGTAGCAAATACAGTACAACCCCAATTTTAAATTTTTGTAGAGACTATCTAAAACTGTGTAAAATCTGAGAAACGTTGTTCTTATGGGTATTTGGCCAGAACCATACAAAAAGTGTGCAAAGTCTCAGAAAACGCAGCATGCAGGAAAATAAAATTGGGGTCTTTCTCTATTAAGACTGCTGTTTTCTGGGATGTGACACCAGGGAATCTAGTAGGGGGTTACCCAGACTATTGGTACATGACACCATATCCCAGAAGACCAATCCTGACTTGATTCCTGCATCTGTACTCTTTTGAAGAGTCTGAAGCAGATATTTTGAGTATTATTCAGAGAGGTAATTGTCAATGAAGGGGTAAGTGATATGGGCACTGGAAGAAAGTTCAGGCACCAAAAGTAAGCATAATTTGAAAGATATACTATAACATGCCTTTTAAATTACTTATTCTATGATAGAATGTATAAGTTGACAGGAGACAATCCACAAATATTCAATAATTTAAGCCAGGGAATTCAACTCATAAAGTAAACAGACCAAGTAGATAATTTGCATCTGAATGCAAGTCACACATTTTAAGAAATAGGCTAAATTGGGTACATTCAATAAAATTCAAAACAGTATTAAGAAAAACTTCACACTTTTTACAGCAAAACCAAAATTTGTTGGAGTTATTTCAGTTTATTTGTTTTTATCCTTTGCAAACATATATTGTACATGGCTATCTGAAGACAGCAAAGTTTTCTTTAAATTTGAGTCCCAGTACTTAAAAATATTTAAATAAAGACATCTGACACTGAACTGGGCAATATTTTGTGATTGCAATAAAATAAGAAAGGACTATACGAAATGAATGATGGGCCACATATTTGACACCCCTGATTTAAGCTTCAAGCAGCCAGGTTAAATCACTGTCTTTGCATGGGTAAGGACATTTTCATAAACTGAAATTAGAAACTTATTTTTCTGTTACATGAGGGACATAATATTATTTGGTTTTAATTCTATGAAGTTCCAAGATTCAAGTGTATTTTCCGTTTGTAACAGGTTCAGTAAAAGTCATGTGCCCTGTGAGGCATGTACCTTGAAGTAGAGAGGCTTTGAAGAAGTGGGCTGCAAACTGATTGAAAGCAGAATGAGAACCAAGAAACCTGCTATGACTGATGTCACAGACAATGCCCATGTATTTAGGTCTACCAAATCACGTTCCCAGAAAATTAAACACAGGCACAATAACGTAGACAGCACACCTGCATGAACAGAAACATTTTGCATTAAAATTTATGTTATAGAATAAATGTGCTCCAGGCATTATAAGGCTAAAGATTTAAAAGTCATTAATGGACAACCTGTATTTGTTGTGCTCTTGTTCATTAATGACAATATAAACATGTTTCATATTTCACATAAATGTAACACTAATGCCCAATCTCACAAGTGATACATACCAAACAATAATAAAACTGTGCATAAAAGTGGTGTCACTTAATGCTAAAAATTTATTAGATTAAGATTTTTTACCTAAACATAACACAGAAAATGCTATTTGCGTCCATGTTGTGTTATGCTCTGAACATGCACACAGCTGTAATTCCCCCATTATCATTTTTTATATTTACTTTCCAAAACAACTGACAGTCACACCATACATATCACAGATATGTTTCAGCTAATTATACAGCTAAATAAAGAAGTGTATGCCTGCTGTATGGAATGACATAGTGTATGACACTAAAGAATAGAGCCCTTCTTACGAAGCTACTGGTCACTCAGCTAGTCAAGATTTTCACAGTTTTATGGAAATATACTTCATTATCACATTCAAAACGGTTTCTGTAGATTCCAACTCTCCGCAGGTGGATTAGTCCACAACTTCACACTATTTCTTTAACATCCATTTGCATATTCCCCAGTCAGTACCATTGTCTTAAAAGTAGTCTTTCAACTGCTAGTTTTTTAATACAATTTTTTATGTATTCCTAACATCTCCATATGTGCTAAATGACCAATAAACCTTGGTGCACTAACACTCATTTTTTGTCATTTTCGAACTTCCAGCTGGCCAGAGAGTTTCATAACCCTGCAATGTCATGATATAATTACAGGTGATAACATTAAAAGTGTCAGGGAAATTCACTGTTTTGGAGTATGATACGAGTTGTTCAGTGTGTTCTGTGATAAAGGGTCATGTGTGTGTGTACATGAGGCCTTTGCTTTACTGGGATGTTATGCAGCAGGATAGCATGGTAGTTGGTAATGGAAAATATATCAGTCCCATGTTCAGAAATTGAGCAGTCCAGTTTCTTCTTGGGCTGCTTGACCTTTAAAGGTGAAACATGTTGTATATTGTCCTGATGTGTCAATAACTAACTACCACACTATGCTGTACAACATTCCACAAAAGCGAAGGTCTCAAGTATGTACACTGTAAAAGAAGCTTGCAATCTCACATCTGTGTGCATGCTTATAAATTTACCCTTCCACTGGTACTGAAGATAAAACTTTGGGAACATGCACACCCCAGTTCTTCACAATCCAGAACAAGCTGTAGGTTCCCCTGCTATCCATAATTCTCCTGATTACCTGATTTCTGGGAGTTACAGAATCTACCCCACATCCCACACTTCAGAAATGATCTCTACACCCTTACCTAAGTAGCAGGAAGACATTAAATTCACACAGGCCATATCAGTTGGTATTAGGATCCAACAAATATTGAACTTGTTATACAGAACCTAAATGCAAGTACCAACAGGCAGCAATGTGTGCAGCAGACTCTTGGACAACAACAACACTTCCCTATTACAGTAAAATTACATCAAAATGACTTACCAAATGCTAACACCTCTGCAGTGACAACACTGGATGACAGGAATGTTGGATATTTCTTCCTGGATGAATTAAAGAGTTGCTTTGTGACTGTTCCAAATGACACAGGCTCCTTAAGTGTCACCAGATTTGTTGATTCAATGTACTCTGAACTTAGGTCATTCCCTCCATAAAGATCAAGATCTGTGTACCTGTAAGAATATACACAATGTGCCAAGGCTTGCTGTTCTGTTATTATATAGCAAGTCCTTACACACAGCAGAAACAATTGCAGCACTGGAAGGTCACAACAGTCAATATGACAACATTCACCAGACTTCAACATATTCAAATTGCATCTGCATAATTTAACTCTCTCATTTCACATGTATGGATTCTTGTTTAACTATTTTCATAAAAAAGTGTAAAGTGTTTGTGTTCCTTTTTTTATTCATATCAGCCAAGTACAGCAGACAACCATCCCACACCATACAAGAAAATTCACTAGAATTAAAAAAAAATAGGGAATGTAATGTAATGTAATATAGTGCATTTGGATTTTTGAATCCTAAATTATCCACTAAGTTTTACTGTCACAGTTTTTGTTTGTTCTTATGCATGTATGTTTATTATTATTTTAAATGTATTCTCTCTTCCACATACATACTAGTAAGAGCAGTAAGTAGGAATGTTCATGTTTAAATTATCAGTGCCCAATCTGTGAAAATAATGTGCACCATGAGAATGTGAGGATGACTAGAATAAGAGAGGCTACAGGATAAGCATCACTACCCCTTACATGGAGGCCCCAACCTCACAAGAAGTAAAGAATTCCTACCTTGGAAATATGGAATCGATTCATGCTTATAGTCTGTTGTTTTGATTGTTTTTGCTGTCATGCTAATTTATTGCTCATAATTTTTTTCTTATTATACAATATGGCAAGAGTTAAGAGTGACATAATTGAAAAACAACAGGGGGTTCTCTTTTGAATTGCTGAGATATGTGCCTTTGTTAACATTATAGAAGACTGAGCTACATTTTTATGGCAACACTGGAAAACTAAATCTTCTTTGTGCCATATTACATTTGATCATTCATCACACATTTCTGACATTTTTCATTATTATCTCATAAAGGTTTGAGTCCTGTAAAAACCTATTTATCCAACAATATTTATTTTGGTTTTCTCTACTACTATTGTCTAAAAATTTTCTTACTTCTTTAAATATTCAGTGAGGCATTATTATAAATGTACTAATATCTTCACATATAATGCATTTTTTTTGTTCAATTTTAATGATAACTGTAATTTCTCAACACATTATGATAAAAGTTCTAAGCACACAAAAATCCATCCTCTGGGAGCCAAGTGATGCAGATAAGCAGACAGACTGACAGACCAACTGACATGTCTATGCTAACAGTCACTGTTCTCAGCTTTGTGAACAAACTTGATAACAGCAAAGTGATGCAGATGAGCAGACAGACTGACAGACCAACTGACATGGCTATGCTAAGAGTCACTGTTCTCAGCTTTGT
>Ga0123352_10002025_pt1 | contig 27874 bp, 13 predicted proteins | sample TergutLab28metaG_FD_89700 | JGI IMG/M metagenome (GOLD analysis project Ga0123352, IMG submission 89700) | Labiotermes labralis P1 segment gut microbial communities from Petit-Saut dam, French Guiana - Lab288 P1 | ecosystem: Host-associated > Arthropoda: Insects > Digestive system > Gut ... | reverse complement strand
CACTGCAGTACTTTCCGTATTATGTGTGATGTTCCAAGTATAGCTGTCTTTTGTAGTGAATCTATCGAATGTTTTCCCGGTACAGCTTCCAAATTTTTCCTTAAGCTTCTCGTTACTATTCCATTGGTTCCAATTATTACTGGTACAGTCGTACATTTCAGGTTCCACATTCGTTGTATCTCTATGCATAAACTCTTGTATTTTAACTCCTTTTCCGCTTCATTTTGCACAACATTTCTGTCTGCGGGTATTGCCACATCTATCAGTGTGCATGTTTTCTCTATATTGCTTTTAATTATTATGTCTGGCCTATTTGCTGTAACTTCTCTCTCTGTGTGTACTACTTGATTCCACAACACTGTGATAACTCCCTCTTCATACACTGGTTTGGGCACGTGTGTTTACCATTTGTTTTTTATTATTATTATTATTATTATTTATAATCTCCGGTCACTAATAAAACAGAACAACTACACCGCCCTGATGGATAGTAGACACAAGAGACTTCAAAGTGTTTTGAAATATATCGATAATGACAAGATACGTCATCATCCCCAACACAGATATGCACTTCAGAGTAAACACCCTAATCACAGCGGTGCCTCGGTTATGTTTGGAGTTGCTAGTATATAAAACGCTCGCTCTTTGTCGGCACAAACACACTGTATCTCCCTTGTGGGATTTATCACTGCTAACTTCAACATGAGTTAGATATTGTGCAATTTTATTAGCTACATAACCCTCAAAAGGTAACATTTTCTGGTCTGAATAGTGAAAGCTTGTGTGTGTGCTGACACACACTCTGTCAGATTACGTGGGCCATATTGGTTCTGTTTAATTGTGTCTGGTGGAGTGCAGTGCTGCATTTAGCTAGTGTCTGTACTCCCAGGCTCGACTCATCAATCAAATGACGTGCAGTGTGTACCGAAGTAATACCACTGCCATTTCCACTCAGTGTCCCACACAAAGTTGAGTCTGGGATATATTCTGCCTGCAGTAGCGTCATGAACAGCCCGTACACAACAAATCCCATTGCATTTTCAACAAGTACCTTCATTTCTACTTGCGATTTTTACAGATGGTTCCTACATTAATCCAATATTAACGTTTTAGACACAATTTGTATAATAAATTTTACGAGACAAATGATCAAATTTTATGTATCCCACGGTTGTAAACACAATTTTCACGTCACGCCCTTTGAGAAAAACGATCTAATTTGAATATTTACTTTATTACAATACGTTTCCGTCAACACAACTAACATTTAAAGTGTAACATTAATGCGACATATTTCGACTTGTGACAGTCATCATCAGGCTTATCTAAGAAACGTTTAACATTTCACAGGTTTTATTTTGTGCATTTTGGATCCCATATGCCTTACACCGCATAATATTGTGAGGTAACTTATCTATATGCTAAGGCATATGGGATCCCAAATGCACAAAATAAAACCTGTGAAATGTTAAACGTTTCTTAGATCAGCCTGATGATGACTGTCACAAGTCGAAACATGTCGCAGTAATGCTATACTTTAAATGTTAGTTGTATTGACGGAAACATATTGTAATAAAGTAAATATTCAGATAACACAATGGGATGACTTCATTCAAAAAGATCTAATTTGATATATTCCATGGATGTAAACACGATGGGATCCCAAAACGTGCATAGTATCTTGTGACTCAATTTACAAAAATAGGCCTGAAGATGACTAATCTATAGTCGAAACATGTAGCCTTATAATTACCTTGAGTAATAAAGTGATTGTGCTGACGTACACTGTTTAATATTATATTACGTTTATAAGCACATCGTGATGCTTCCATTCAAAAAATTAAGCAGTATATTTGTAGACAGTAATAACTCTCTAAGGCTGGACGGTCCGGGGAACGAATCCCGATGGAAGCGAAATTTTGTACTCTCGTCCATACCGGCCCTGGGGCCCACCCAGTCTCGTACATAATGGGTACCGGGTTATTCTCTGGTTAAAACAGCCGGGGTGTGGCGTTAATCACCCACCCTCATTTAGGGCCGAGGTTAAAGAAAGAATAAAACTATTACCTCTACACCCCTTTTTTGTTTTCATTGCCTTTTCTAGGGTAAACTTTACCTTTACTGTTGCCTTTACCACTTATGTATTACATTTGCTGAGAAACAATTTGTATTTTCGATTTCATCGAATATATCCTATAATACAACACATGTTTCATGACTAGCCTACTCTTTTAGTATACGATATTGTGTTGACCTTGCAAATACCAGAAGATTATACACACACACACACACACACACATATATATATATATATATATATATATATATATTCTACACGATCACCCTTCGTAACTTTGTTGTCCCGACGCGCTCAGTTTGGTAGGTGATCCTCTTTCGGGAAACGGGTGTGGTTCACCGAATCACATATAGTTTTAATTATTTTTTTACTTGTTGTTTTATTTACTCAATTTATTATTGATATAAAACAATGGAGCGCTATATCCAGTAAAACAACTAGATCATTTCTAGGAAACTGACACAGTCACTTCTCTGTACTCCCACCTACACCACACTCGTACGCGACTGGTTTCGCACTGGATTGCTAGCGTCCGTTATCAGCTCCTAATGTTTTCTCATTTAAATCTCTCCCCTCCTACCTATCACCAACGGTCCTGAATATACGTTGACATATTAACTTACAACACATGCCATGAACAGTCCGTAACTGACGTCAGTAGTCCTAAGAAACAACTACACTAAAAATGATCGGCTACAATATATATATATATATATATATATATATTCGCTCCAAATGTATCAATGATTCAATTGTGTAATGTAGTGAGTCTGTGTGTGTGTGTAACAAATATATATGTATGTTTTGTGTGAACTTTATGACTATACGAGACGATTTTGTGGTTGGTTACACTGCAGTAATGAAGATTTGGAATGGCTGAACTGTGAAGCTAAGCAAAAATGAATTTCAGAATTTCCTAGATGCAAAAAAAGTGTACAGAGCTGTTTGTCGTCTGGAAAAAAACTAGATGCATTGTTGCTCCAGTGCATCTCTCTATACTTCTCACATTACCGGAAGTCTCATTAAGAAACTGCATGTAACATTACCTTGACGTTTACGTATGGGTGGTTCTGAAGCTGGGGAAAAGCGATACCTCAAGTCGACATGTTGCTGCGGTTTGTCGTCAAACACTGAAGCATGTTTCAGCTTGACAATAATTAAATGTTGCTATGCACTTTCCAGGTCACTGAACCCAATTATGAGAAATGTTACATACCTCCTAAGAATACTCGTACGGTGTGTTGGGGTCCAAAAGGAAAACAGGGTTTGCATCGGGCTTGCGAACAAAGACTCTGTTAAGGGACATAATGGGATACAACAAGGCAAAAGTAACAACAACCTGCAAGCCAAAAACAATGAGGTGTTATTCTAAATTTACGAAGGGAAACTGAGTCCAACTGGAGTTTATATACGCGATATAATTTGACAGATGAGGAAACCAAGAGCTTTGGTGTGACGAAACTGTGTGACAGTGTTAAGAGAATTGATGGAAAAGAAATTAGGAACAAAAATTTTGTGACACAAGCGTCGACAAACATGTAAGAAATATGAGGATTGTTTGACCGTACATCTTCCTCATGAAATTAAGTGTAATGCCAACTTGATGCAGCTAGGTAATTTTATTGATGTATTCTTAGCTCGACATGTTTCGGGTACATACGCCCATCATCAGGAGCATTAGATGTTGAGTTGCAGCATATGGTTTTTTGCACCGAATTTTTGGATGGGTGGTGGACTTGAGAGCCGCTGCGTAGGTCGTGTGTGAGGTGCGGATGGTGCCGTGCGACTCAATATCTAATGCTCCTGATTATGGGCGTATGTACCCGAAACATGTCGAGCTAAGAATACATCAATAAAATGACCTAGCTGCATCAAGTTGGCATTTCACTTTATTGCAAGTAAGAAATTATCATTATATCAGTGCCGTAATTTAGCTCATTTAAGTTACTTTCTCGACTGTAGACATAACCTCAAATGGAGTACAGTCCGTGAATTGTTATTTACGAAGGATGGCAGAAGATGTGATTATGGCCTACTGAAATAATATTCTGGCAGTTACTTAGGGGAATTAAAGAAAAGAGCTCTGAACTCTGTGGCCGCGCGGTCTAAAGCGTGCGTCTGCGGCTGTTGGCTTGCTGCGATTCCGAGTTCAAACCGGGCCGGGGCATGGGAGTCTGTCTGTCGTGAGTGTTGTGTCTTGTCAGGTAGAGGTCTCTGCGACGGGCTGATCACTCGTACTTAGGAGTGTTACCGTGTGTGGTGTGTCTGAGTGCGATCGTGGACCCTCGACAATAAGGAGGCCGTAACCTACTAGAGGCTGTTGGGTCTTGAAAAAGAGTAGAAGGGAAGAGCAAAAAGACACATCTGGCTTTGCGACTACAATCGAAGCCAATTATATCCAATAAGAAGCTGAAATACTAAACACAACGTTGCTTGTTTCCTCCATATAAATGCGAGCCCTGCAGTGCATAACAAACTGTTCTTGTGTGTGTGACTGGAATGAAAATCCTACTCTCAGTATTGTCTTTAGAACTGGGTTCGTTTGTCGAATATTGTGGACAAATTTGATTTATTAGTTCTATTGTAGGAGGAGAAACATGGGCAGTGCGTAATGTGGAGACGAAAGGCATATCATAGATTACACTGTGACAGCTGAGAGCAGCAACATTACAATGGCCACTTCAAGCTGTTAATTCAGACAAATTGACATTTATGAACCCAATTATGAACTAACTACCCTTCCTTGTAAATTGTTCAAGCACAAAACAGAAACAGTCCCGTACAGAGCATTATGTCATCACAACCTATCCGTACCCTCTCGCTGTAGTCTTACTATTCAAATCGACAAGAAATATTTTTCGTAAAATGTTGGTGCCGGCATTGCAGATTTATACGCACACGTACAAACAAACAAACACACACACAAACACACACACACACACACGTGGTAGTTTCAAAATATTCCTGGAATCATTTTATTGCTGATAAATACAAAAGATTACCATCATTTAAGCCATAGTTCCTTCAAAATTGTACCCTTCTGCAAATATAGATTCAGTCAGCGACTGTAATGGTGTTAGAAATATTCCTGGAAGCCATTTTCTTAAAGCCTTTTCAGCTCTTCCGTCGCATTCTTAATGATATCAGTAGCATCACAAAAGCATCGTCCCTTCAATGCTTATTTCATTCGACGAAACAGATAAAAGTTGACTGCAGCCAGGTCAGGAAAGTATGGGGTATGCTCCAGTGTTGCCACATTGCACTTTGATAATAAATCCTTGACCAAAACAGGCCGGTGCGCTGGAGCATTTTCGTGAAGGACAGACCAACTATTGGTACTTTCTTTGTTGGGGCATTTCATTCTGACCGCATCCCAAAGACGACGAAGGATGTCACTGTACATTACTTTATTCACAGTAGCAATTCCTGTAAATTATACCAGCGAATTCCGGAAAATGTTTGTAGCCATTACGTACAAAAACGTATGAACTTAATAACCTATTTTTGGGTAGGATTTTCCTTAAAATATAGTCTACTGAAAACATGACAATGCTTATCTCTTCCATTAGACGTCTGTAATCAAAGCGTAATGGGTGCAACTGCTTTCACATTGAAGTAATTTGGCAGATTGCTGGCGTACGGGATGTGAGAACGTGTAGGTTTGAAGAAATTTATGATGTTGCAGGAGATCCTGCTTTCCCAGTCATCAGAGTTATCTGCATTTACCCTGATGATGATAGCACCAGAAACTCCTGAAACGTCGGTACACTGGTAGGATTACTTGGCTTCTTCCTAATCATCACCCTAAAAATTTCAAACCTCACAGTAAGCTCTTCTGTAGATCGAAGTTTATTACTTGAGCAGTACAAACAGCGCCACGAAAGGTTAGTGTTGAATTCACACCTGATAATTTCCAAATATACGAAATTATTTTTAGTGATTATTATTGTAACATTATACATTTTTATGCGCTTTTACAAAATTGTAAAAAGCGACTATTCGCTTCGTCATGTCTGTCTGTCTGTCCGCTCGCATGGAAAAACTCGGCTCCCACTGGACGGAATTCCATGAAACTTGACATTTGATTTTTCGAAAATCTGTGGAGAAATTTCAAGATTCATAAAAATCTGACAAATATAACGGGTACTTTACGTGTAGCCCAATACACATTTTTGATCATACACAGTCCGACAATTATATAAACGGCTAATTTTATTTTGACCAAGATAGAAGTGCTATCTATGAAGCAATGCATGCCATCCATGTGACCAACCTTCATCTGTAATCTGGCAACACCGCAACGGCCCACGCTGAGCATGACGGGAAATACGCCGCCATGTTGCGCAGGTAGTGAGAGGACGTGTTCACAGTAGCGGCATAGAGCAGAGAGCGAACATTAAATTCTGTTTTAAACTCGGGAAAACTGCAGCTGAGACTGTGGAATTGATGAGACAAGTGTACGGGGATAATTTTTCATCTCGTGCACAGATATTCAGGTGGTATGCACGATTCAAAATTGATGTGGAAACGATTGAAGATGAAGCCAGGCCTGGGCGTCCATTTTCTGTTCGTAACGAGGGACTCATTGCGAAAGTGTAACTCGCTCATATCTTCTTAGAATGACAAATGTCTCATACAATGTTTGTGGAGAAAAACGTAACACATTTTACGTCAAATAATTTTTTTTTCGAAAATCGTGCCGTTTGTGAGGTAATGTGAAAAACTTTTGAAGAACTGGGCAGACCACCGATGATAATATAGCGCATGCGCATTGCATGCTGGATGACTAAGGCTACAAACACACACTCAGAATATGTAATATTTACTGCTTTTCCATTGCAACAGTGGTTGCACGAACGCGCCTCATTGTTAAGTTTCATGTACGCACATTGACTGTCTTATTCGCATTTTGCCTCATTGCAATAAAATCAGAACCAAAGATATTCGGTTGTTTCATTTAAAAACATTTGGACGTCCAGCGAAACAGCAGTGGACATACACGTACATCTATTAGTGTCTTATACCTGTTTGATCTGCTAATGAGCAAGATGTTGGTGTGGTCTCCTGCATAAGATTCTTGTTTATTAGTAAAATCGCATTCCCGCCCTGCACCTGCCACCCCGCTAGCCTCCTAGAAATACCTTCACAGTGTGTCCGTACCCAAAGAGTATAGAGATTTGATAGGGTTGCAGGACCACTCTTCCAATCTCGGAATCATATTTTTCCTTCCCCAAACCTTGGAGATTGAATCGGCGGCACACCTGGACTCCAGTCCAGTGGTTCCAGGGCTTCTTTCCCCACAGATAAATCGGTCGGATTTTTTAAGTCAGTAGCTCATTTTTACCCAAGAGTTTATAATAAATGTATGTCTATCAATTCTCCTACACAGGGTGCTTACGCACATAGGGTAAGAATGCAACGTTCGTTTGTTTTCCCATTAACAACGCTCTTTGATATACGTAACTGACATATTTAGCATGGAATTAGTGCAAAGGACGGCTCTAATTTGTGTGTACTTTTTTTCTGTGGCGTTACAGCCCAAAGAGTGTCTAGGCCGCCTCGTTTTTGAGGTTCGTAGATGGCATACACGCACTCACACACACGCACGTACTCACACACACGCACTCACACACACGCACACCAGCTAGGAATCTTCTGAAAGAGGGATCAGCTTGTCGCAGAAGCCGCTACCTAAAAAAAAAAACACAACAGACGAACATCTACGCCCTCAACGGGATTCGAACCCGCGATCAATCAAGTGGCTTCAGAGTTATGCCTGAAACCGCACGATCACCGGGTTCGGCATGTGTGCCATCACCTGCATATTATCCAGTTATGAAAAAACAAAGGGGGTCCGCGGTAGCCCAGTGGTTAAGGTGTTGTGTTACAAATCGGAAGGTCGCTGGTTCGATTCCAGATGGTGCCATTGCAATTTTTCATTGACATAATCCTTCCGATAGCACTATGTCCCTGGGGTCGACGCACCTTCTAACAGAAATGAGTACCAGGAATATTTCCTGGGGAGGTAACAACGGCCGGGACGTAAGGTTGACAACCTTACCACCATCCTGGGCCATTTTTACGTAATCTGGGAACCTTAACTTCCTGGAACCGTCTGGGCACCTCGGGCCGCTAATGGGACTGATTTACCTTTTGTGAGGAAATATGAACGATCAAAACTCATGTGTTTCTTGAACAGTCAATTTCTGCTGTTAATAATCTAGATACATGGCTGGAATTCGCGACAGCATCTTTACTGAAGCACTGAACTTCCCTTGCCTTCTTTGTATGTTTCTATTCTTGCAGCAGTTTCTAGAATCGCACAAGAATGAGGTCGTCTTTAAATATGAATGTTCTTAGGGAAGAAGTGGACGGTTGGTCAGAGGTCAGCCTAATCTTTACAGTACGTTCCGAGTGCCAACAAAAAGTATGGGAAAAACCTGCGACGCCTGACGGCGACAACTGATCTCTGATCTTCGCCCGAAGGGTAGAAAAGCGCCTGCTATAGTGGGACCCTTGGAAAAAGTCCCTATGGCTTCACTCGTTGCTTAAGTATGAATCAGAGCCCTCGTTGAGAAGCTAATACTTCCTCCACTATTCAAGGAATTTCTCATATTTTACGGGACCTAAAATTCATTATAACTCTTCAAAAATGCCCGCCACTTGTCCCTATCCTAAGCCACATTAATCCAGTCCACGCGCCTTAGTCCTGTTTTTTGAAAATCTGACCCCTTCCATTAATTCTTCGAAACGTTCGGTTCTCCTACCAGCCGTCTAGTCACGATGGATCATTAAATCTATTACTGGTCATTAGGTCACGACAGTCGATAACACAACACTTTATTTACATACAAAAATAGTATATTTCGACAGGGCGACATGTTTCGACCTTTTGAGATCATCCTCAGGTCCTCCAAGAAGACAGACCCAAGAGTTGTTTAAGTTTCATTGCATTGTGGGATCCCACAATGCAACGAATCATAAACAACTCTTAGATCTGTCTTCTTGGAGGGTCTGAGGATGACCTTATAAGGTCTAAACATGTCGCTCTAACAAAATATACTATATTTGTATATAAATAAAGTGTTGTGTTATCGACTGACGTGTTGTATTTATATTTTCCTCTATGTTCTTATGTCATTTAATTTATTTTTTCTTTCCTTAGTTCTGTCTTTCTAAATTACTTCATTTTCTTCTTTCTTGTTTGCTTTGCTTCATTACTAACCTATTCCTTATTTCTTCATTTGGTTCTCCTCTCTTACTTGCCTGCTTCATTGACTATTAGTCCTTCGTCATGTCTTCTTTTTTAACTTTTCTCTTCCTTTCTTATTCTCATTTCTTTCCTTCTGCCCTCCTTGCTTATCTTCCTTTTGTTCTGTCTCACTTGATTCTTTTCAATTTTTCCTTGTTTCTTCTGTCCGACCTTCGTAAGCGAAACTTCAGAGCAACAACGCACGTTTAATTTAACCATTACTACTGTTGCATGATCGGCGGGAAAGCTTCAGTATTCTAAGACTTAGTTAATCGATTAATATGCGGCAATATAAGGCATACATAGCTAACACGTTAATATTTACATACAGTACCGCCATTACGCAAACAAGCGATAAGCCCAAAATTTGCCATTCCAAATTCATGCATCACAAACAAAATCAGCGTTTCTTAGGTTGATGTGTTCGAAGCGTGAATCTGAATATTCAACTCAACGTAGTCTCAGTGTGACGTACACGTGTGACGTACACGTGTACTCGCTCACAGTAACGAATTTACGTAGACTTGGGGGCTAAATAATTATAAAAATATCAAGTGTCGTTAAAAAAACACGTCATGAAAGGCTTTAGCAAAGTCTTTCATGTTGAAAGTAAGACACTTGCTAAGAAATACAACGATCTGCGATAATCCCTTGACTTTTTGTGTTTCTGTTCCTTATTTCCATGCCGTAGGCCAATTCTTCACGTCTGGAGGTGTGTAACAAACGGATATACACACTGAGAAATTGACATTTGTCACATCAGATGCATCACAAATTGCAAAACATACGTTTTTTTGAAAACACCAGTTTAACGCCATGCTTCTGTTAACCATTCTGTCAGTTTTGCTCATGTGATAGATCACGGATCCCCGTGAGTCCATGTATGCAATGCAAGTAACGTAACTACATGGGGTCAGAACCTCACGTTGCCTGCAGGCAATTATAAACGAACTGGGCCGGCCTGAGTTGCTAAACGTTGGCATATAACCTGCCCAAAATATTGAAGTAACAATCTCTTGCACTAGTAGCTTCCTAATTAAAGGTCAATTTTGGCTACCGGAATTTCATAAACTCCCTGTCGTCGTCTATTTTCTGCACAACACGTAATGTGACTTATATAAATCCTTATTTCCTGAATCAACAGGACACTTTGAACAGATACGCCGTGTTTCTTGTTCCAACAGCATGAGGTAGCACTCTTTACAGTATGCAGTAATTTCAACTTGCACCCCCCGCCCCGCGTACCGTGTACTCCCCCGTGTTTTGCCTTTATATAAATGTTTAAAATCGATTTCAGAAATAAGTTCAAAGGAAGCAGTAAGAAATAGCGAAGAAGAAGGGGGAAGGGAAATGGAAATCTAAGGTAGAACGAGAATAAATAGAATTCAAGAAGGAATTGGCCTGCCTTTTCTTGTTTCCTAACCCACCCCTACTCTATTCTTCTTCCAGAAACTGTACCCGTAGCATCATTTCACCCTTCCCCTATCCATGTTTGTCTTCCCGCACGACATAAATTATGAGAAGGAAATAGTCTTTCTCTTGCAGTGTAATTCCAGTGTTGACGTAACATATGCGCACGTAGTATCGTTCCTGTTCTTAGTAAGGTCTGCCACCAGCCTGATAAAAGGAACATGTTTCTATACCACCTATTGTTCTTTACTCTACACCAGTTCTTCCCAAAGTGTGCTTCCGCGGATCCCAAGGGATCCGTGAACAGTTTCCAGGGGAAACTTTGATACATTTCTATTATGGTTATTCTGATGTTTACTTACTTTTTTTTTAAATAATCGCGGAATTTCTTTAACTGGTGATATGTTTATTTCGTATGAACGTTAGAATGTCTAATAAAGAAATAATAATGCATGCACAAAGCGGGCGACATTCATTTTACTCAAGGTCAAACCACTCAATGCATTGTTACGTATGCTACTGGTATGTATTTGTAGCCATTTAGAATCAGTTCTGAGATATAAATTATGGATACCTATCATCTGGACACCATATACGTAGTACGTGACCAAAAATGTGAGGATCTGTGGTTATTTTTCGAAACCAAAAAGAGACCAGCAAACAAAATTTTGGTAAAAACTGGACTAGACAACTTTATATGCTGAGCCTAGGGCAAGATTAACTGTGTTGATGATTTTAGTATACTGACATTCTAACGTGGTGAAGTAAATTGTACTTGACAAAATTTTATATATGAACCTACTAATTTGTTACCGAGTGCCACTTACCGCAATGAAATCACTCTTATGAGAAGACTTCTTTTTGGGAAGCCAAGCCGCTCCGTTTGCCACGAAAGTATCGAGTTTATCGGTGCTTAAAACTCAGCCAGGCGTTGAAGTTAGTTGAATCCATTCCAAATTTCCATATTTTTATAACAAACATTTTATTATTATTATTATTATGTTGAATCTGAGCAAGTTTACATATTCATAACTTATTAAAACTTATAATTAATATAATTATAGATTTATGTACTTTAATTAGCACATACCTAAAATTTCACATTAAAACACTTAAAATCGCTCCAACATATTTCGATCCTAAGATCATCTTCAGAGAGCTACACTGTTCCTTGCTAAAGTCACATTTTTAAAAACACTAACTGATTAATTTCCTTATATTAACTTGGTGCTGTGGCAGCATATTAAAGTATTTTGGGTTGTTACGCGTGTGAACTGAATAAAATTCACGATTTATCAGCCGGCATGACGTAACATTCCATAGCACTTGAACCGATAAAAATACCGCTGAGAGAACCTCATCTCTCTCCGTATATTGATTTTTACGCATAAAGTTAGACTTGAACTTTTAGTGGCACAGTACAGTCTATCATTGTGCAGACTCTTATGGCAGGATGATGAGACTCCCAGGATTTCTAGATAATAGGCAAATCAAGGTGGATAGATTGTCAGCCCTACGTACCGGCCACCTTTACCCTCCAGGACACACCCATGGCACTCACTTCTTTTACAGGTTGAGTTGACCCCAGGGCCATAATGTGTCAGGGAAGATTAGGTCAATGAAAAGTATCAACGATCTTAATGGGATTCGAACCCGCGACCTTCCACAGTGCCTCAGCCAACTGCGCCACCGCGCGCTCCCAGTGTCATAGTCATGTACTAACAAATCCTAGTTTCCTTGTTTTATACCTGCAGTTTAGACACGTCTTAGCGTTAAAGTGATATGAGAAATTGTGTGAAATCGAGGTAAGACGAAATTCGCTTGTCTTTGCGCCGTGTCTGTGCGATAGTACGGACTTATGGACAGCACTGGCACTGCAGCACACCAGTTACTGCGTGCGTGCCAGCAACTGCCAACAGCTGTGAACAGCAAGAAACTATATGGTTGCTGTTTCTACATCACACAATACAGCAAAAGGCCCTGTTTCTTCTATAACAATTTCTTTCCTACAATCTCTTATATTTGTTCTTTCGTTTATGGTAAGATTATATAGAAAACAGCCACATAAATTTCTTATAAATGTATGTATGTAGAAGTTGTTTTTGTACACATGTATCACGTTTTTGACGTTGGAGTTTCATCATTTTCACTTGTGATAGTTAAAAAAGTGTTAATATAACTCGCCCGGAAATTCTACTGCATTTTACGTGTCCATTATATTTCACAGTAAAACCTCCCTCACAAATATTTAGTATCAATTAAATTTGCTTTTTAGATTTCAGAAAACAATTGCCCATATCTGACGTTAACACAATACAATATAAACTGTTTACAAAACCGACTCTTGTACCAATCACACCTACACAAAGTTGTGTGTCACGTCACGCAGAACAAAGTCTGCGAGCAACCAGTCGGTTGATCACGTATAGAAAAATAATCGCAGTTAATTACAATAATCGCACAAACACATAAACACAACGTGCTGGCAAGAGAGTTTGTTATTTAACCATTTAAGGACGAAACGTAGTCCATTTTTTAACAATTATTACGTAAATAACACAACATATATCAATTAGCAACATACAAAAGTTAAAATCTTGGCAAAATGTTTCAGCTACAAAGAGCCATCATCAGGCCAACACAGAAAAAGTTTTAGGTACATTCAAAGATTGTGCATTCTATGGGATCCCATGTCCTTTACATTATGCTTACATTGTAGGTCATATGTAGGCTGAAGTTAAAAATAACAATAAAATCCAAAAATGCCAAAGTATTGAATGTCTATAACTGTCGGCGCTGAAGGATATAAAAGACAGCTGAAACATTTTGTCAAGATTTTAACTTTTCTAAGGTGCTAATTAATATATGTTGTGTTAATGACGTAATAATTGTTACATTTTACAACACACCGGGATGACTCCTATTAAAATGTAGTCTATTTTGTTTAAAGGTTCGTGTCGTACCGCGCAGTGAACACTTGCGTCCTCGGTTATAAAAGCCGGTCGTTGGCAGTTGTATAGGGGAAACTTCGATGTTTTCCTGAGACACGTACAAAAGATATAAAAATTCTGTTGGAAGAATGTGGAATTTTTAAATGTTTAGAATAGAGGTACATACAGTAACCGCTAGGCTTTAAAAGGTTAACCGTCAATTTATGTGGCACATATATCACCACAGCTCCTGAAATAATTAATAAACAATATATTATTTGTTCACAATTTATAATAATTTCAATTATGTTAGGACATATTTTTATGCATTCACATACTTATGATACAGGGTCCGGCAGAAAAACCTGATGATTTTTAAGTTATAATAAAATTAAAAGTATACTAGCTTGTTACTTGAATTTATTACTAAAATTATCTTTATCTCAAAGTATTTTAATTATAATATTCACTTCCTGAATATAGTGTCTGTGAGGTGGCGTCCCTTTTTGTCAGCACATTCCCGCAAGCGAAGGACTTCTGACAAAAGTCTGACGCACTCCTTCGATATTCTCAGGCGTAGTAAGTGAAGGCTCTCTTCCAGTAGGTTTCCTCTTTGCAGCAGACGCTGTTTCTCTGAAGTTTCTCGCCCACAACAGTACAGTATTGCGACTAGGGACACTGTCGTTCCGATGAATATTGAAGTGCCGACGAAATATCTGCTGAGTCACAAAGACAGAATCGTTGTTTTATAAATACGTCTCCACAGCGAAAGCCCGCTGCTCTACAGACTCCAGAATTGTTGCTCCATGGCAACTGAAATGCTTTGAGTCTCGCTAGAAGGGCGCTCAAGGACAAATTCCCCACGCCAATGATTCCACTAACAGCTGTGTTGCCAAATCGTCAGGTATTTCTGCCGGACCCTGTATTATATCATTATTAACTTGCGTCACATTTATAACATTCAACAAGTGAATTTTAACATCTGTCATAAAAAAAGGATATTTTACCGAGGTGACAGTTCCATTTCATAATAGGAAAATGCAGCTTCGAATAAGAAACTTGGTGGGTGGGAGGAAGGGAGAACACAAAGAAAACAAGAAATATGTCCCTGACAACCAAACAACAGCGAACACAAAATATGCTGATGTGTTTATCAAACATCCTGCACATTTCACAGTTCAGTTGCTGTTGTATGAAACTTGTGTATCTCTGTGACAAAAGACCCTTCAGCGCAAGAGTTCTGGAAACATCTCTTCTAAACATCATTATTTAAGCCGTTATATAAAGTAATTAATTACAGTCAACCCTAAAACTCTTTCACGCCCGATTGAACAAACACAGAACATTCCATTTGGCTTAATGTGAGGTGACAAAGAATTATATTATTTCTACAGTCACAGTTGAAATTTTCTTATACCTTTGCAATGTGACACAAAGCTGCAGTGAGAGCTGCGTTGGCTCAGAAGAGGGGAAAGTGTAACGGAATAGGCACCCCCCCCTTTATACGAATTACGTCACCACACCTCTTGCCAGCCCAAAGCGAACCCCACAACTTTCTTTTCACTAGTCCCTGGTGGTGATAACGTGAACTAATAGAAACCGACTAAAAACGGCCTATTAACCAAACCGTACTTGCGCGACAACAGGTGAAATTAAGGGTAGGTTCAAAATTAATTTCTTGCAACATCAATTTTGTCAAATATAGACGCAGTTTTCTAGGGAACAGCAACTACTGTAACTATGACATTAATCACACAAGTAGTTGAAAGTACAGCAGAATTAATTCCATAATTTCTCCAGCTTCAGGAACAGGTAAGGAGAATGAGCGAAGTCGTGTACGCGTAGATTAGTATGCTTCTACGTTCTGAGCGATGGAGGTTCCATTATTGGTCTGCTTAGGTAGTATCTGCGATCATATGACTGAGGTAGAAGGACCGCAAGGTTTGTGAGACTTGCGCTGAAGGTTTTCATACAAAATGACGGGGACTTTGTGGATGAAATCCACCTATAAGTCGTATCTTCTGACATCCCACATTGATAAGTTATTTCAAAAATAGATGTCAATTTAGTTAGGAGCGGAAATTTATCAGATTGTGGGTTTCTGCTCAGGGACAAAGCACAAAATAAAAAAAAATGTTACATCAATAAAAATGGGGAAGTATTTGTATTTGTACTTCTTGTCGTTATTTTATTCCACATCTTAATTTTAAAATGTGTTTTCATTGTTACACCGTGCATGTTGTCCAATTACTCAATTATTACAACAATTACTGCACATATATAACATTTATAAAATTTACACATTAAAACATTAAAAACGCCCCGACATATTTCGGTCCTAAGACCATCATCAGCGAGCTATATATTCCTTGCTAAAGTCACACTAGAAATAGTCACATATTAATTTCGTTGTACCAGTTTGGTGTTGTGGCAGCATGCCGTGTTGTGTAATGTTATGTTGCGAAGAGTGACTATTTCTAGTGTGACTTTAGCAAGGAAAATATAGCTCGCTGATGATGGTCTTAGGACCGAAATATGTCGGAGCGTTTTTAATGTTTTAATGTGTAAATTTTGTAAATGTTATATATGTGCAGTAGTGTGTTAAATAATTGAGTAAAAATTGTGGATTCTGTTCTTTTCGAAGTAATCAGCATTTAGCAATTTATTTTCGGATTTTGAAGAATATGTTTTTGATAACAAACGAACGTTAAAGTGAAGGCAGGATTCCGTATGCAACATGGCAATCCAAAATGCAGTAAATATTTTCGAGCAATTTCCTCCACTTTAACATATCTGTACTTTAGATAGTGTTAAACACTGTAACGTTAACTTCAGATGGCGCCAGAATTCCTACTCCAAGAATTTCCCTGAAGCTCTGTTAAACAATGCACGCCGTCTGCGGTATTTAAGCCTTCACCGATGGAAAGTAAAAGCTTTGTTGTGTTGTCAAGAGTCTGCCTTTCGCTACACTTGACATTATCAACGTGTTCGCCCAAACATTTGAAACCAAAAAGAAAAACCAAAATAAGCAACATTTAAAGGTGACAGCGCAGTATTAGTAACAAGCAATTCTAAAGAAATTCGGAGGTCGGCCAATGTAAAAAGTAGAAACACAGATATGTCAAATAAACTCTTGTAAGTGGAGGTGAGTTAGCTTGAATAAAAGACGAGGCACTTTAAAAGATAATCAATGCGTTTAATACAGGATTGGAAATAAACATGTTTTTAGGTTTTCTTGTAGTACGTCATGGCAAGGCATACTATGGTAAGTTTCGGATGGAATTTCTGCTTCCATATTCCGGGACAGGGAGCAGGTTGCTCCTAAAATTCGGCAGTATAACAATCTACGGATCATATTGTGCCACAACAAGCGTTAACGCATTGGACAATTACAACTGTACGCATATTACGCGTCATAAACTATATTGTTTGCTCGTGCCCACAGGATAAGATCAAAGTCCCGGTTCACATTTGGGAATAGGGTAGAGGTCAGAGTGGTAGTCACAGTTAATGCACTGTAGAGGCCAGTTGAAATGTGATGGCACAAGCGCAGAAACCAGATTTCGTCTTTCGGCGAAACGGACGAGTCCATTTAAATCGGCGGGGACGTCAGTTCAGTTGACTACTGGCAGCCGATGTATGCGCATCAGCGGCAGTAATGCTGGATAAACCATGTTCCGAGGTAGTGTGAAGAGTACTGGCTACCCACTCCTTTCGCCAGTTTCCCCTTCACTTCCCTCCCGCGCGTCACCTTGTGCCATCACATTTCAATTGGAGTCTACTACTTGCGTTTTCAAGCTGCAAGTGACAGGCAAGGACGTGAGATAGAGGTCACGTGTGAGGCACGTTAGAGTGGTATTAACAGTGACGGTACACTTACTTACTTACTCCATGGTGCAGATTCCTTCTTGAGAAGCTAACTGGTTTGCAGCTAGTCAAGAATTTCCCCGCACTTCACGGAACCCGAAGGTTCATTACCGCACGCACCACTTACACTACTTACGGATAAAATACGTGTTGCAAGTGACCCCAACGGGCACGTGAAACAAGGCACGTGGGTCACCTAAAGTGTCTTACGTACGAGACTTCCACATTTGCAGCGCAGTGCAGCAGCCTTCTTGCTGAGACGCACAGGGAACTTTTCGGACACTCTGTAGAGACATGCAGCTCTACCGACTGCCAAGTACAGCGCATAAACAAAACCACACATCGTCAGCTTACGGCACGCGAAGTTATTTCACGTGGCGCTCAGCAGTTGATCACACAGAATTTTTCACTTGGGAGGGGGGTTGGAACTGAACCTGAAGCAGCATATATATATATATATATATATATGCATATATATATATATAATAAACGTGTGATTTTAAAATTATGTTATGAGAATAATCTCGTAGGTATAACTCTGACACAACTCCGTTTTATTTGCATTTATGTACGTACAAATATAAGCAAATGCACCATGGCTCACTCACATATTTTAAATCACGATGCCTTCTTGGCTATTTTAAATTTCACCTAAGGCATTCCAAATTTATTTCATTTTTCAAAATTCAAATAAAAGTCTACTGGTCATCAACCGATTTCAGTGGTTGGGCTTCGGATGGGGCGGGGGGGGGCCCGGTAAATAAATCGCGTAAAGCGTTTAACGCCATAATTTCTAAAATAAATCTGTATTTATTTTAAATTTATATTTGAGAGGAACAGCAGCCGAGCCCCCGTCCCTTCGGTGCGCACTTGGCTTTCCAGTCGAAGACGTCCGAAGACAGAACTAGAGCATATTATAAGTTTTATATTCGCTAATTATATGGCAATTTACTTTCCGTCTAGAAAGGACTAATTATAAAGACAGAACACATCGTTCAAATTTAAGTGTGTTTCTTTTGTCATTTACTTCAATCTGTTGAGTCGGAAATATTTCGCACTTTATAAAAATATACGATGAATAAGTTTAGCTTCTTATGCTGAGGGTTCCAATTTCATACCTCACCCCGTAGATTCACTAATAAGTTACTTGTTTTGCCTCAGACTCTCGCAGCAAAGTCCGGGTCACACGCTCACTCTCACGCTCACGTCGCCTCCCTTCATATCCGTTCATTCCGAACCAAACCATTACTTCATTACGAGCAACATAAAGTGAAACGTTGAACGCCTCGTTAAATAAAGCAAGAATATGAATTACAAGCATTATCAAAATAATATTAAAGAAACTAAGAATATGTTGCCAATGATAGATAGATTGCGCTTGGGTTGGGGCCTCGCGGTCCCGATGCACCTAGGCCTTACAACGGGCCCTTTGTGCTCCATGTCGAATCATGGGAGCACCGTAACTTTACTGAAGTTCCAGATGGCCCTCAGGCTTACGCTCTCAACCTTTTGGCGCCGGAATTATTTTTTTAATTTTAGCACATCCTGTACACAACATGTGAATAATACAGGAACCAAATACTTTAGAATTATAAAACAAACCACATTTTGAAGAGAAAGAAACGGAGAGTTTATACCATGTTTAAAATATTCAGCACCTATATTTGTTGAATAAATATATAAAATGCAACGTTTAGAGGTTAGCGGTGCGGTACGACCCCTATATGGGTCGTTAGGCGTCAAAGGGTTCCTCCGGCTCCAAGAAAAAGGAGCCCAGATACGCGTGTCTGAGTGAGGCCAAAGACTCACATTCACAAAGAATGTGGGCCGAGGTTTCCTCTTTCACTCCGCACCTCCTACATAGAGGACTGTCTGGCAGCCCTAGTAGGTGAAGATGTCTCCTCGGGGTGTTATGTCCAGTAAGAAGGCCAGTTACAGCCATGGACTGTACCCTGTTAAAAGGGCAGAATTTCAGCCTTGGCACCCGGACTAGGTCTCGAGATTAGTTTTAGAGCGTGTCTTTGGGCATCACCAAGACCTCGCCATTTTTGCTGGTTGCCCAACCAACGACTAATCCTTCTTCGTATATCCTGTCTAGAGACTCCCAGGGCCGGATCAGGTCCGACAAACTATAGAACAGAGCCGCCCCTTGCGAACTCATCGGCGATCTCATTACTTCGTACTCCATCATGTCCAGGGACCCAGTATAGCCCCACTGCTTGCCGGGTAGAGATGTCATTCAACGCCTTTTGGCACTGATGGACCAAAGGAGACGTTGTTCTGACGACCTGAAGAGCTTTCAAAGCTGCACACGTTGCCAATGTGCCATGCGAGCCACTACGAAGTATATCACGGTTGAAATTCTCATGTAACTGCTGGACAGGCAACGTAAGTACAACGTAACATTGAGGTGCGTTCGCGTAACCACTGTTGCCGTAAAAAAGCAATATCTGCTACATATTCCGAGTGTGTCTGTAGTCGTAGTCATCCAGTATGCAATGAGGACGGACCATACAACATCGTCAGCTGTGGCCGGCCTGTCTGGCTGTACCATACTTTACCCGCATTATAACATAAACACCACGATATTTGGAAAAAAAATATTTACTAAACCTAAAGTGTATTCCCATTTTCTCTATAAATTTCTCTGAAACATTTCTCACTGTAACCAGAATTCAGCCGGATACTATCATGAACGTACTTAGGTCTTTATGTAACGCGCCTGTCATTTTTGTCAGATTTTAATGAAATTTAATTGTTCTCGAGAAATTGTCAAAAAATATTGAAATATCGAATTTCTTTGAATCCGTCGGTGGGAGCGGAGTTGTTCAATACGGACGGACAGACAGATATAACGAAGCTAATAGTCGCTTTTCATAATTTTGCTAAAGCTTCTAAAAAAACTTCCTTAGTTTCCCTAGAATTGAAGCAGTTATTAAAATGGATCTCAAAGAAATAACCTGGGAGGGCTTGGATTGGATGTAACTGGCTCAGGATAGGAACAAGTGCTGTACTCTTGTGAACACTGTAAGTATTTTTCGGGTTCTGTAAAATGCAGCAAATTGCTTGACTAACTGATGAAATAGCAATAATTAATTTTGTACCTGTGGTAATTTTCGCAGCCATTGAATCAAATCTCTTTCTCGAGCGTAAAACAAACCGATTCACTTACCCTACCCATCCCATCTCCCTAAATATAAATCTACCCTCTAAAATGATTTTTAAATTTGCAAGATTTCAGGTTTCCACCGCAGTGTAATTGAGGTTTTGTGTACATATTGGGTAGCCCGAAACGTCAGAGAACATCTATCAACCAACGTAACGAAAAAACACAAGAACAAAGACGTCAATTGATTTATTATTCTTAGTTACGTACGGAATTTTGTTTCAAAACAGTTGCAGTTTCTCCTGTTGTCGAAGAGCAGCAAAATTCTACTTACGCTTGAAGTCACGCTATAGCAACTTGCGCTGATACAGAGGAGCAGCCTGATGGATACATCGTCTTGCGAGGCTTGGAATAACATGAGACTACAAAGGGACCTTAAAGACCCGAGGGTACAGACTACTTGTACATTTTCGACATGAACCTACACGTAAAAGATTACACAGCTTTAGGCGTTCAACCCAGAAACCAGAGCTGTGCGGAATGTAAAGTGCGTTGGAGGATCTGTGTACCTTAGAGCAAGGTAGAAAGTAAGGGAAAGTAAATAGCTAAGTAGTGTCCCTAAATATGGAAAATTTTCACAAGTGGCTTTCACAAAAGGACTCTGAAACCGTTACAAATTTGTAATTATTTTCATTATTATTATTATTATTATTACTTACTTCTTTGCTTACTTCTTTACCTTTTTACTTACTTTTTTACTTACTCACTCGCTCATTCTATTTCTTACTTACTTATTTACTTACTCACTCACTCACTCACTCACTCACTCACTCGCTCTCTCGCTTGCTCACTTACTTACTTACTTCTTACTACATTTGATTTTTCAGTCGGTGGCAGTAGTCCTTACACTAATGCAGACAAAACAAGAATAAATATACATAAACGAAACAATACAAAAACACAGTACAAAAATACAAAACACAGTAAATACAAGTACACATATCACCAAAACATCCACACAATTGTCAAAACACCCACACATACATACACACACACACACACCCAAACATCACAAAACAAGCTGAAACAACCTCAGTACAAGATAAACACCAAATTAAATAGTCAAAACAAAATCAAGTGCCCTCAGCATAAGGTCACCCTAATGTACATGGTACTTTTGTCCCGAAGAACTTCACCTAAACTCACTTCACTTCAAAACAAAATCACTTCACATAAATCACGTCAGTTCACTACACTTCACATCACCTCACTTATTTACACTCAATCCCCAATTGAATTCCCTTGCTTGTAAGAAAGACACACACACACACACAAACCATACGTACGGACATTATTTCATCTGACAACCGTCTCTTCAATAAAAAATGTTGACGTACTACGGGCAATATTTTATGAGAGTGGACGTTTCCACAGGGCCAGTGTTATAAACGGTTATTGTGCCTTGAGAAAACAAAATTATAATCTCATTTATAATAAACTAAGAAATCTTCAGTTGTAAAATTACTCATGTAATTTTATTACACACGTTTTTTCGCATGCATGTAATTCATCAATATCTTGTCACATGTAAGGTTTTTACTAATTGATTGCAAAAGTTGATGGAGAGTTTTCTTGTTAAATTGAGGTATACTCGTATTATTTACTGTCAAAGGGTGCAAATGTCGAATAATAAAATTCGAGTAAGAAATGTAGAAAACCAGACATAAGGTGTGAAGGTAATACCAAACGGTAACAGAAGAATTTAATACACATTATCACTGCAAGTACCCCTCAGCGTTAACTGACATGCGAAAGACAGACGTTAGCTAATTCAGCGTTTATATTGCAGTATTAAAGATTTTGGTACAGTTCGGTCTTGCATCTAGTTGCCAACTTTTCAGATCAACATGCGACTCAATATAACTTTTTAGACTGGCGTTGTCAAGCTGTAGTCCGATGGGTTCTTAAACCGTGTAGGAAAATTAGATTTCCCTGCCGTTTAAGAGGAACCTGCTAGTTCGTTTACTTTCGCTGAATTTGGTCAGATATCTGCAGAAGTAAATTGGAGTACGAAATGTGTCGATAACACAGGAAGGTTGAGAGGATTTTGGCCAATCAGAGCTGAGGAAATGGAATCTTAAAACGTAAAAATTAAGCCAGTTTTGATATGTTCGCCTACGGAAGAGAAGTACACAGCCAATTAATCCGTCGAAGATGCTGCACCTTTCTAAGTTTAAACCAGCTAAACACAAATGCCTTACCGGGTTACTGATAAGTCCTTAGCCCGATCAGAAAGGAAACAACCTCAGAAGCATGTCAGGAAAGCGCGCGATTTCAACAAAATCGAGACGCGAGCTGTCATCAAGTTTCTTTTCCCCTGCAAGGCAAGGCGCTGAATGAAATTCATGCCATTCTGACAAAAACATTAGCTTTTTTCCTTTCTGGTCGGACTAAGGACTTATCAGCACCCCTGTAGTTTCTCGGTGCATTTCATTCAGCTGCCTTATAAAGATTGTCCACACACGTCTCTTCAGGTGACACGCAAGAAGAATCTGAAAATTCCGAACGTGAGAAACTGCTTCTTCAGAGACTCAGTGTGTATTCAGATGCAACAGTCCAACAAATCGATTCCCTTAAATTACACCAGGCGTGATTCTGAGTTTCCTGCCTATTTATTTCCTTATACAGTATCCTACACGAATAAGAAAGAGAAGAAAACTGGTGTCTCTTTGTCGTCTGATCGACGACAACACCCATTTTCCCCTTTTCTTCCTTAGATTTCCATCCGTCTCCATCCTTTCGAATTACCTTTCGTCTGACGATACTACGCCAGCGTCATCTACATGCGTTTCTTCGCGGCTGAATCGAAACATGCAGCGTCGCACTGGTTTCCTTCAAAATGCGACAAAAGTTATTTTGAATTGATAAATATTATATGGTTTTAACATTAAGTTTAGAACAACTAGCTAAATAACTAATTAACACTTGTTTGCTGAAATAAAGTACTTATTCTGAACTGAACCGGTTGCTGTAACACATAGACCTACCACTCCCATCCCGAAAGTCCACTTTAGTGTCGCTTCTGAGTCATCAGTTCGTGTGTTCATTCGAGATTTTGAAGACGTAAACATATCTTGGTTGAATGTCATACATCTTCCGTGGAATTGGTTAAATATAAAATATTAACAATAACTGCACAAATATATTTGTATAAGTATTTGTCATTTCGCCCCGCTTCTCCTACAGTTTCGGTCCCTGACGGCCTTCTTCAGGGACAGCCGAGTTACGAAAGAACAAATTTTGATATAAATGTTGTCAAAGATGTGCAAAAATTAATTACAAAATAAATTACAATTATATATTTATGTATGTGGGCCGGGTAGCGTAGTCGGTATAGCGACTGGCTAAGTGCTGGGGGTCCGGAAATCGAATCCCGATGGGGGCGAGATTTTTCGCACCTGTCCAGACCGGCCCTGTACAACGGGTACCTGGTCTTTCTCGGAGGTAGCGTAGGCGGGGGGTGGGGCTGACTGCCCCATCCCATCTAGTGCTGAGGTCCTAGAAAGAGTAGAGCTATACCTCTACTCACCCTAAGGGCCTTCATGGCCTATAAAAGGGTAGAAACCTACCTATTTTTGAATAAGTTTATATTACGTTTTATAATTACAATTATATATAAATTATAATTTATAAATAACTTATGAAAAATTTGAATTTGGCATTTGTACTAAAATACGTTCCTTTGCAATTAGGATCTCCCTGAAGTTGGCCGTTATAAGCCGAAATATGTAGGAGACATATTACGAAATAACGAATACTTATTCATATTTATCCAATTAGTTTGTATTAATATTGTATATACAGCTTTGTTTATTTATTACTAGTTTTACTACAAACATGTTGCTTTTCTGTAATCAAGTACCGTCAAATTATGTAGCGACTACTGAATAAACAATAGGGAAAAGTACAACAGAAGTTGTCGCGAACTAATTTGAAATGTCGCGCATCATCCAGTCCGACACTGCAGACCCGGAGAGCATCCTGTCATACTCTACTCAAGGTTACTAATCAGAGAATAATATGACTGGATAACGAAGCTACCTACCGACCTCCACCTGATGCCAAGGAGTAAGGAATGATACAGTGTCACCTCCATAACAACACAGTGTTTAAGCGCTGCTGAATTTTATCAAATATACCTTGACTAATAGACATTTATCTCTGCGATCGCACACAGATTCATCTCCGTTTATTTTATTTCCTGTATCCCATAAGAAGTCAAATTACGTACTGCTTAAATCTTAAATGAAATGTTATATGAAAATTCATTTGAACATTCCTGTTTATCAGCGAAACGACCCGACGTTATTAACTAGTTTAACTCTGTACTGATGTGACTATAGTATATGACTCATTAATACAATCTTCTTCTTTTAGGCTTTGCCCATAGCCTAATTTTGAAACTAAACAGTAAAAACGTAGTAGGTTTCTCCAAAACTTTAATATTTGCCTGGCGAATTAGGGGAGTGACTTCGCGAAACAAAATTAGCTTCACGCGGTCCATTTCTTATGCGCTCTCTACGTCGTAAAACTACTTTTTTCAGCCGAAACTTTAGCTTTACTTCCTACTGAAGACAAAGCTCTCTAAGTCCACGCCATGAAGGTGTAGATGGGGAGTTGATGTATAGCTCCACTCATTCTGAAGCTCGACACTGATGGAGGTGAGTGGTTAGCTTCACGCCCTGACCATTTTACCCCGAGAAAGAAGCCCAGTACAAATAAAAAAAACAGAAAAATAAAGAACTAGTACAACAAACTCCAATCTCAACAGAGTAATCAACAATGTTTCCGACTAGAAGACAAAGCCCAAATACCACAAAAATAAATAACAAAAATATATAATCACATTGGCATGAAACTAAGTTTTAATAATTTAACAAAAATATTGGTCTTGTAAATAAAAAATAAGGAATAGCCTTTCAAAACTTCAGAGGAAAGGCAAGACACCATTTCATTAATCCCCAAAACTAATATTTTAAATAAAATACCCCCTGGCATAACAAAATTACTTATATCAATAAGAACTATAACAAGATTAATTATCACACAAATAAAACACCCTATAGCCATGGGATTAATACTATTAATACAAACAACAATAGTATGCCTAATTACAGGAACAATATATGGAAGATTCTGATTTTCATATATCCTATTCATAATTATAATCATACTTAGTCTGGAAGAATATGGAGAAGTGAAAATCTGTTGGTCCTGCCGGGACTCGAACTCCAGGACCGTCCATCCCGTGGCGACTGGCTACGATATCCCGGCTCCAGCTTCACTTCCTACAGAAACGTCTAAGTACGTTTATAAGATCCAGCAGGTACAGCCAGTCGGAAACTGATCCGGAAGGAATTCCTCGCGATATATCTATATTCCGACACATGCACAAGTTTTATGACGCTCGGAGTCTGCCACTCGTAGCTGTACTTTGTGTTTTCCACCATGAGGGCAGAACCGCCTGCTGGCGTCATTTCACATGCTACGTAGCAACAAATGCGCCGTGTTCTTCCACCCTTACCACCACGATTAACATATAAATCAAATCGACAATGTACCGATCTTCAGCGTTTGGTAACCGTCTTCCACCTAATCTGACCCTCCTGCAGATCGCCTACCTGCTATGCAGTGTTCACACTACGGCTGAAGGTACAACCCGCTCTCATTCTGCCATCAAGACATTTCGCGTAAAGCTTTCATTTCAGACAAGTGTTTGTGTTTGTCATACAATTTCCACAGTTCTACAAAAATTGCCCAGTAACCAGGCTTATACCGGAGTGCTGATAAGTCCTTAGCCCGACCAGGAAGGAAACAAGTTCGGAGGCATGTCAGGGACGCGCGCGATTTCAACAAAATCGAGACGCGAGATGTCACCAATTTTTTTTTTTTTTTCAAGACAAGACGCCGAAAGAAATTCACGCCATTCTGACAGAAACATTAGATTGTTTCCTTCCTGGTCGGGCTAAGGTCTTATCAGCACCCCTGTACGTAAAGAGTTGTAATGTCTCCCGAGAGTAAGTAAGCCTCAACTATGCTACACGCGAGAAGACATAATAAATTGCAAGACTGAACAATACGACGTTTCAGTGTACGCAATTTAGGAAGTGCCACCATCCAGTTGTTCTAAATTCTAGGAATAGGAAGTAGTAAGACTGGCAAAAACTACCGTATCGCACAATCAAATAAACAGGACAACACAAACAGCACTGTTGTCGAAGTAAACTTATGGAATACTCAAGGATTTCATAACCAGTTTGTAAAGTAAACGTCAACTGTATTAGTAAAAGTAATTAGTCAAATGTTTAATTAAACAACAAAGTAAGATTACTAAAAGGATTAAAAGTTTATACAAATAATGTAACGTAAGTTAAATAGTTTAAATAAAAAAATATAAATCCAAATTATTTGCTTGCTCTCCTCTATAAAACTGATCTACGTTGGAAATTTAGAATATTAATTTTTAAAGTCACTTTAATTAATTATACCAACCAATGAACTTATATAAAAATCTTTCACACTAAAACACTTAAAATTGCTCCAACATGTTTCGATCCTAAGATCAACTTCAGGGAGCCATATTGTTCCTTGCTAAAGTCACATATTTAAAACACTCACTAGTTAATTTCCTTATATTAAAAGGGTGCTGTGGCAGCATGCCGTATTGTGTTGAGAATGCACCTGCCTATGGGTGTGCGTCATGTGTTGTGTTGCGAGAGCAACACGACACACAGTTCAGCACATCACACACCACGCGGAAGTAGCTGCTGAAAAACAACGGGTTTGGTAAAACGTGGTTGAAAAGAGCGAGTCGTTAAACGACACCGACGCGCTCTTTGTTAGCTTCAGATCAAAGGTTAACAACCAGGAAATATACGTTATAACGTGCTTCTAATCAAACTGTACATGAAGTTAGAAAATTTGTTATATGAGTGCCGGTAAATAGCTATAGCCGTGCCCTCAGTATACTCCGAGATTAGAAAGTAACTGTTTACATTAAGTAACCACAAAGGAGTAAAAAGGCGCAAACGTTCTTTTTTTTTTTTTTTTTTTTTTTTTTTTTGTTGTTTTTTTTTTTTTTTTTTTTTTTTTGGGTAATCCGTTATAGGGGGTATTTTTTTTTTTTTTTTTTTATTTTGATTATATATTTAAAATTTTTATTTGATTTTATT
>Ga0123352_10002024_pt1 | contig 27877 bp, 24 predicted proteins | sample TergutLab28metaG_FD_89700 | JGI IMG/M metagenome (GOLD analysis project Ga0123352, IMG submission 89700) | Labiotermes labralis P1 segment gut microbial communities from Petit-Saut dam, French Guiana - Lab288 P1 | ecosystem: Host-associated > Arthropoda: Insects > Digestive system > Gut ... | reverse complement strand
GGGTTTTCCAAACCGTGGGGTAAATGAAGCCAGCATAGAGGTTGTTGTGCAAGGCTCTAATGAGGCGTTTTCGGATGTCATGCGTATTAATACTGCCCTTTTGCGAAAGCGTGTGCGTGATGTTAATTTGAAAATTGAGCAAAGTATTGTTGGGCGGCGTACGCAAACAAATGTTGCTTTGTGTTATTTAGACGACGTTGTGCGCCCTGTTGTGCTTGACGAAGTTAAAAAAAGACTGGAAAATATTGATATTGACGGAATTTTGGATGCTGGTGTGCTTGAGGAGCTTATTGAGGAGGACATTAGCTCTCCCTTTCCTCAATGCCAAATTACAGAACGTCCAGACAAGGCGGCAAGCGGGATTTTAGAGGGGCGTATTGCTATTTTGGTTGATAATTCACCTACTGCAATACTTGTCCCTTGCACAATGAACTCACTTTTTCAAGCAAGTGATGACTATTCGCAAGGATGGGAAATTATGTCATTTGTGCGGATTTTACGTTTTGGGGCGGCTTTTTTTGCTCTTGCCCTACCTGGGCTATATATTGCCATTACAACATTTCATCCAAATATGCTGCCCACTGTTCTTGCTTTTAAAATGGCGGCGGCAAGGGAAAATATACCCTTGCCTGCCGTTATGGAAGTAATTATGATGGAATTTGCTTTTGAACTTTTGCGGGAAGCGGGGCTTCGCCTGCCACGACCCATTGGTAGCTCTATTGGTATTATAGGCGGCATCATCGTGGGTGAAGCCGCCGTGCAAGCAGGTTTGGTAAGCCCAATAGTAGTTATTATCGTAGCACTTACGGGCATAGCATCTTTTGCCATTCCAAACTATGCTCTTGTTTCGGGATTTCGTATTACAAAGTTTTTGATAATTGGCCTATCTGCGGTGCTTGGGCTTTTAGGTTTTTGGATAGCACTACTTATACTGCTGATACATCTTGCATCACTAAAAAGTTTTGGGCTTCCTTATATGTTTCCTTTTGCGGCAGGAGAAATCAACGGTTTTTCGGACTTCAAAGACACATTATTCCGTGCGCCAATAGTTTTTATGAAAAAACGCCCGATTTATGCCAATCCAGAAAATTGTGACAGACAACACACGGGCAAATTAGGAAACTGGCATAAAAAGGAGTGATTTTATGTTTGCATTAAACAACAAAATTTCATTGCGTCAAGTTCAAGCTCTGCTATTTTTAGAAATATTTGGATTTGGCGTTACAGCACTTCCTCGCCGTACAGCCGAACATGCGGCACAAGATGGCTGGCTTGGCGTTGTCTTGGCAGTCTTTGGCGCATTGCTTATTACGTGGCTTATAACCAGCGTGGTTAAGCTAAATATAGGTCAAACTTTTTACGACTACACAAAGAAGTTGTTTGGAGGCTTTATTGCCTCTGTTTTCTGCCTTTTGCTTTCCATCCGCTTCATATTGCTCGCCGCCTTTTATTTGCGTATTTTTGCGGAAATAACGCAGGTTGTAATGCTACCCACTACACCATTTTTCGTTATTTTTATTGCTGTGCTATCACTTGCGGCATACGGCGCATCAAAGGGAATAGAAGCTCGTGGACGGCTGGCAGAAATGCTAATTTTAATTGTGTTGTTGCCGCTTATTTTTGTTTTTGGAATATCAAGCAAAGAAATTGATTTTACCAATCTTTTGCCGTTATTTGCAGCAAACTCTACCGAAATTGGTAAAGCGGGCTATCAAGCCTTTTTCGCTTTTGGCGGCATAGAATTTTTGCTACTAATCAGCCCGTTTTTATCCCGCCCAAAGGGTTTTAGAAAATCCGCCATGGGGACGATAGCCACGATGGGCGGGTTTATGGTTATTATTACCGCCGTAACCATTGCTCGCTTTGGTCCGCTTAATGTCGTGGCGCATAATTGGCCAGTGCTAAAAATGATGGACACAGTAAGCCTGCCGGGTTCTATTATAGACCGCCAAGGTGCATTGATAATGACTTTTTGGATAATTTCCGCATATGCCATCATTAATGCAGCATTGTTTTTCTCGTCATTGCTGTTAAAAGACGTGGCAAAGCGGGGCAAGCACATTCATTATATCCTGCTATGCTTGCCAATCATTGCCCTTGCGGCAAATATTCCAAGCGACCTTGACCAAGTATATGAATGGTTTAATCTTTACAACAACACCTTTGGCGTAGCGACTATGGTTGGTTTACCACTTATAATATTCGTTGCATCCATGATACGGAAGGGGCGTGATAAAATTGCGCAACAAAAAGCTAATATCTAAATTTGTAGCTATTGGAGTGGTGATGTTTGCCCTAATGGCGTTTAATTGGGATAGGACGGAAATGGAAGACCGTGCTTTTGTTGTTACGATAGGCATTGACAAGGGGGAAGACGCGCCTTTTGAGGTAACAATGTCTATTTTAGACGCAGAAACAATGGAAGGCGGCGAAGAGGCACCACGTGTTTTGCGCCATGCCACAGGGGATTGTCCAGCGTCTGCCATGGGGCAAATTGGGGCAACCATTAGCCGTAGTGTTTATTTTGGACACACAAAAGCAATAATCATCGGAAAAGGCGTGCTTAACGACGCTGATAAAATGCAAAAAACCGTAGATGCACTTTCACGTAACAACGACATAAATATGCGTACTGTCGTAATGGCGACAGATAAACGTGCAGCAGAAATAATGGAAGCGAAGCCAGAAGCGCATCAAATGCTCGGCATTTATCTTGCGGGATTTTACTCCAAAGCCAACACAAATGCCGCTGCTTTGGTGGTAAAGGCGGATTTGGAGCAGCTTGCGGCGGATTTTAGAAACAGCGGAACAACAATAATACCAAAGGTTACACTGGAAGGCGAGGGGGATGATGCAGAAATTAAAATAGGCGGCGTTGCCCTGCTTAAAAATCAATCTTTAGCTGGCTTTATTGATGAAGAGCAAATGGCAGGATACCTTTGGATAAAAGAAAATGCGCAGGGGCTGCAACTCACCGCAGATTCTGCCACAATAAAAATTGAGCGAAGCAAGCCAAAAATACGCTTTATAGAAGAGAATGGACGTTTGATTTGTAATATTAAAGTGGACGTTACCGCAAGGCTTGAGGCGGGGAGAAATAGCGAAGAAGCCGCACGTAATTTTGAGCTTAAAATAAAAAGCGAAATGCAAGAAACATTCCGCGTTTTTCAAAAAAAGTACACTGCAGATGGATTTGGCTTGCAGGAAATTTTGCGGAAACACCATCCGAATTTGTACAAAAAATATGCTAAAAACTGGGACAGAACCTTTGCCCAAATGCGTTTTACAACAGACATAGAGCTAAAAATAAGGCATTAATACTAATCCTAGATTAAAACCTGTTGTTTGAAGGGGCGGGCTAAAACGCCGAGCAAGGCACTTTGGGTTGGTTTAGCCACCGAAAAAGAATAGGATTTTAATTAGGGTTAGTATGAGTTGAAATGAAAATAGGCGGCAAAATGCCGCCCCTACATATATGGATTTGAAAAATATATTTTTTATATGGAATTAGTATTAGTTCTTGCGCTTATTTTGCAAAAAGATTGGTAAAACAATTTGGCGGTCGTCTTCTTTGGCAGGTGGCTCGATAGCTTCATCGGCAGATGAAGTGGGCTTTACAAAACTCTTAACGACAGGGTTTTTTTCAAAGTCTGTTTGCTCAAAGGCCGTTGCTACAACAGTAACGATAATTTCGTCATTAAGGTTTTCGTTTACGGATGTACCTGCAATGATATGGTTTTCGGCTACTCCCGTGCTTTCAGAAATAAAAGTACCTGCTTCGGTTACTTCGTGCAAGCCAAGCTCGTCATCACCTGTGAAGTTGATTAGCAATGCTGATGCACCTTTAATGGAAGTTTCTAATAATGGGCTGTTAATCGCCATTTTTGCGGCGGTAATTGCTTTGTCTTTGCCTTTTGCACGTCCAATGCCTATATGGGCAACACCACGGTCACGCATTACTGTAGAAATATCCGCAAAGTCCATGTTGATAACGCCAGGGTTTGATATTAAGGTAGAAATGCCTTGTACGCCTTGGGTTAAAACTTCGTCGGCGGCTTTAAATGCGGCCTTAAGAGAAACACCCACCTCCAAAATGCTTTGCAGACGCTCGTTGGGGATGATAAGAAGAGTATCCACATTTTTACGCAGGTCTTCTATGCCGTTTAAAGCGTTGTCAAGGCGCACTTTGCCCTCAAAAGCAAAAGGCTTTGTAACAACACCAACGGTAAGTATACCCATGTCTTTTGCAAGACCAGCAATGATGGGAGCAGCACCTGTGCCTGTTCCGCCGCCCATGCCAGCAGTAACAAAGAGCATATGCGTACCTTCTATGGAGGCTAAAATTTGGTCACGGCTTTCTTCGGCGGCTTTTGCACCCACCTCTGGCTTGCCGCCGGCACCAAGACCTTGCGTCAATCTTTCGCCTAATTGTATACGGGTATCCGCTTTTGAGCGTTCTAAAACCTGAGCATCAGTATTGGCGGCAATAAAATTAATACCCTCAATACCGTCTGCTATCATTCTATCCACGGCATTGTTTCCTCCGCCGCCCACGCCTATTACGGCAATTTGTGCTTTTTGTGCAAAGCTCTGTTTTTGTGCCATTGCAGTTTTCCTCCCCAAACGTATGTATAGTAACTAAACTTGTAAAACCAACAAGTTTAGTTATCGGATTTTGTCCCAAAATCCCCCCGCATCTCCTTCGCTTCGCTACGTCGATGCAAGGTTGTTCATATAACTTAAAAATTAATTTTGCAGTTGCGCTGTAATGAATATTTTAAGTTCATTTACTATAAACAAAATAAACTATCGTGAAAGCCGGAGCCGCGGGTTGCTATCGGGATTGCGAATGTCGATAAAACCACGGTCGTGCGAGCTGTTGTTTATTATTGCGTGTAAATACCGTACTTTGCGCTCGGCATCCATTATATTGCCAAAATCAATTTCAAACAGCCCATACTGCATTAAAATCCCATGCGGATTAGAAAAATCCATTGCATCGGGGTAAAAATCGTATGCCTCAAAAATATGTAACAACAACACAATGTCGTTTCTGAGCGAGTTTTCGGCTGATAAATATTGTCCTAATGTAGGGTCAAACACCCCAAGTCCAATGAGTCTTGGAAGGTCATTCGTGAAACTTTGTGTCATTTCCAAAACCATGCCGACATTGTCTATTATAAAATATGCAGAGTATTGTGTGCAATAAACATTTGCGGCAGGAATACGCTCACGAATATCTATTGTGATGCTCCTTGGAAAACTGCGTGAAATATCGACGCTGTGCACAAATGGCAAATCCGCAATATCACGGGCAACACGCCCAATGTTAAAGGCAAACATGCTGTCACCGACCAAAAGACCTGATGCGTTTAAAATTTCATTTTGAGTAATAGTATCATTGCCTGAAATTTCAATGTTTTCCATGCGAAAAAGCGGCGACATAAACACAGCCACCAACACAAAGGCAAGAACCGCCAAAATTATCACGAACAAAAATGCTTTTTGCTTTCTTTTCATCCTTGTATTCTATCACAGTTTTTACACAACTGTCAATGCATAAAATTAATAATTTTTTGGATAATATTTACACCTATGTCAATCTTGATTAAAATCATAGACTGCTCTTCCTTGCTTCTTTGGGCAGTTGAAAAAATGGGAATAAAACACTATTTTTTATTTTCCCATGCGTCACGTACAGCGGCGGCAACTGCCCTTGGCACTCGCATATCAAGGGCAGATGGGATTATGTATTCGGCATTAAGCTCTTCGGGGGTTACAAGGCTTGCAATGGCATAAGCCGCCGCAAGGTTCATTTCTTGTGTAATATCCTTTGCACGGGCATCAAGCGCGCCACGAAAAATGCCTGGGAAGGCGGCTACATTGTTTATTTGGTTTGCAAAATCGCTTCGCCCTGTTGCTACAACCGTTGCACCAGCAGCTTTTGCAAGGTCTGGCATAATTTCTGGTATTGGGTTTGCACAAGCAAATACTATTGCATTTTTTGCCATTTTAGGCACCATTTCAGGCTTTAAAATGCCTGCGGCAGAAACGCCGATAAACACATCCATGCCCATTATTGCAGCATCAAGACCGCCTGATATGTTTTGTTTATTGGTAATTTTTGCTAACTTATTAAGCCGCTCGCTTGTTTGTTCTTCATCCGAACGAATGACCCCACGGCTGTTCATTAATGTAATATTGGCAAATCCGTCAGCAAATAAAAGCTCTGCAATAGCACATCCAGCCGCCCCTGCACCGCTTATCAACACCCTTGCATCTTTGCCTTTGCCCACTACTTTTAATGCATTGGTAAGTCCTGCAAGGGTTACAACTGCCGTGCCGTGCTGGTCGTCATGGAAAATGGGGATGTCGCACATTTCTTTTAGCATTGCCTCTACTTCAAAGCAACGTGGGGCGGCAATGTCTTCAAGGTTTATACCGCCGAAAGAACCCGCCAAAAGTGCCACGGTATGGGCAATTTCTTTTGCGTCTTTACTGCGGATACATAGGGGAATAGCATCCACATCGGCAAAAGCCTTGAATAATGCGGCCTTGCCTTCCATAACAGGCATTCCCGCTTCGGGCCCAATGTCGCCAAGCCCAAGCACTGCCGTGCCGTCTGTTACCACAGCAACTGTGTTCCAACGGCGGGTCAAGTCAAAACTGCGGCTTACGTCCCGCTGAATTTCAAGGCATGGCTCGGCAACCCCTGGGGTGTACGCTATTGCCAAATCTTCTGGCGACAAAATGTCTGCCCGTACTTTAATTTCAAATTTTCCCCGCCACTGCTCGTGCTTTTGGATAGCAAGTGATTTTTCGCTCATAACTACCAAATCCCCTTTTAGTTGAAATTTATTTGTAATTGTGTTAAAATATCTTTAATCGTCATTTTTATCATTGTTATCCCGCCTGCCAAAAGGATTGCCCATGTTTAGTATTTCATTAATGCGGCGTTCCATTTCTTCCAGCCTTTGTTTGTGCACATCCAAAACGTCAAAGTACCACAGAGCAAAAGCAAGGGCGAAAAATGCCAAAAGCAGATGGCGGAGCAAGAAAACGGGCAAATGTATAAAAATATTTGTATTTAAGCCAAAATTAGCGATGATAACATCAATGCCAAATGATGCTAAAAAATATGCCGCAAGAAACAGAATCAAAATACCAAAGCTACGAAACCATTGACCACGTACCAAAAAACGGCTGTATGAAATTGCATTTAGTCCCCACCGACCTTTATCGGCGGTTATATTATTGATAAACATCATCCCCACGCCAAAATATATAGGAATGATGATAAAAAACCCGACAAAAAATGCAGACAAAAAATACATAGCCACAGCAACCAAAGCAGTTGTTACAAGCATCTTTGGAAAGGCGGGCATTATTTGATTAAACATATCGCTAAAACTAGGGTTTTCGTTTGATGTGTGGGCTTTTGCTAAATATGTTGCAGAGGCGACGATAAGCAGTAAAAATGCAAGCCCAATGCCGTAATACATCAGCATAAAATTATGAGCCCCTTGAGTTATTGTTATATCAAAAACGGCAGAAAGCTCCATGCGCCCTGCGGCATAGTCCTGCAAGCGTGCGGAGAGAGCATTTGATATTGACAAAAATTCTTCACGCAAATGATAGGGCAAAAACATGCGAAAAATGTATACAGGAATAAAAGCCAAAGCAGTGGCAACCGCCAAAAATTTCAATGACTTTAAATATAAACCGCCAGCGGTCGAAAAAATAGCAAATATGCTTTTTGGGGTTGGAAGTGGCACTTTGGTTACCTCGGCTTCATAATTCTTTAAAGTATTATAAACTATAAGTGGAGGCAAGTCAATGCGAATATTTATTACAGGCGGCACAAAAGGAATTGGACAAGCCGCAGCATTGCATTTTGCCAAATGCGGACACCATGTGGCAATTTGCGGAAATAGCGATAAAATTGCGTGGGAACAAACCAGCAGTAATTTGCGTTTAATAAACAAGAACTCGCTATCGTTTTTAGGAAATGTGGCAAATTACGATGATGCGGCGGCAATGATTGATGCGGCAATTAATGCATTTGGGGGCATAGACGTACTCATAAATAATGCCGCAATATCTCACGTAGGGTTTTTTGCAGACATGAAACCCCACCAATGGCAAAGGCTTATTGACGTAAATCTTAATGGTGTAATAAATTGCAGTCATGTTGCTGTGCGTCAAATGCTTTCGCAAGAAGCAGGGGGGGCTATAATAAACATTTCATCAATATGGGGCAATGTTGGCGCAAGTTGTGAAGCGGTGTATTCCGCCACAAAGGGCGGTATTAATACCTTTACAAAAGCCCTTGCAAAAGAGCTTGGAGGAGCAAATATACGCATAAACGCTATTGCGGCAGGGGTTGTGCAAACTGGCATGAATGATTTTTTGAGCGAAGCCGAAGCCGAAGAGCTTATGTCGCAAATTCCCTTACGCCGTTTTGCAACACCGCAGGAAATAGTCGAAGCTCTTGATTTTATTGTAAGTTCCAAATATATAACGGGACAAATTATAACTATCGATGGCGGCTTGACATAAATGTGGAATTTTGATATAATTCATCGTGTACGCACCTTTGAATATCTAGGAGATTTGTTTCATAGTATTTAACTATGGACTGCACACTGTGTGCAAGTCTTGCTTTGGAATTTGGAGGTGCTTTTGTGGAAGGCTTTATTAATAATATTGCGGCGGCTTTTGGGTTGTCGTGTAAAACTGTTACGAGAGAAAAGTTTGGCACAATATGCAATACGCAAAAAGGGCTTGTTAGGATACAAAAAACTGGTTTCAATCAAGGAAATATAGATGCTGTGATGTTTGGGCATGAAGTCAAAGAGCATCTTTGGAGAAATAAATTTGAAGGCATAGACCGTTTTTTTGTAACAGAGAGCGGCTTGCCGTATCATAAAGTTGCTGATGAAATTTTCACAGCAAGCATAGCGTATAGTGCGAAAAATGCTCAATACGCACAGCCCAAAGACTTTTTGAGTGTGGTGGACAGTCTTGGAAAAATGCACAAAATTTTAGCACAACCCAATTTTGTTAGTCAACCACGAAAAAAACAAAAGGATATTTTGCCTCAAAAGGCGATGGAAGTTTTGGAAGGTTACAAAAAAAAGCTGCTTCGTCTTGGCAAATTTTCAGAATTTGATATGTTGTTTTTGAAAGGCTGCGACATTTTTATGCCGCATATTACCGCAATGGGGGATATAGACTGTTTCCGTTTAGAGCATAATGATTATATATGTCACAACTTATTAAAAGAGGAGAATGTATACATCGTGGATGGCAAGCCCATTTTTACAAATTTTGCTAATGCATCATATGGGCATTATTCAAATGATTTGGTGTATATTGTCAAACGATATTTGAAAGTACATCCTGCTGGAGATTTGCCGCTCAGTGATGTTTTTGATGCGTATAAAAATGCACATTGCACAGGATATGATATAGATGAGAAGGTGTTTAGAACAATGCTTTTATATCCCGATAAATTTATCAAGGTGGCTAGGGATTATTACATTAAAAAACGTAGTTTCGCCCCAAAAAATTACTTAACGCATATGGAAGAGAGCTTTGCTCGAAATACTGATGCCGAAGCATATTTGCAAAGATTAGTTAATTGAATTAAATCGAAGACGGATGCAAAACTGCAATGAGGTGAGCTAAATATGGACGAAAGAGAAAAAGACACAAGAAAACCAATACGCCGTGAAGGGGCAGAATATATCCCCGGAGGACATAAACCCGCACCCGATGGCGGAGAAACCCGCAAGATTAGCGCACTTCCGATTAAGCCGCCTACGAATGCGGACGATGCAAATACCCGCATGGTAAAAACCACGCCAAGCAAGAGTTCCACGGGCAAATCATCATCAAAAAAAACACCTCCAAAAAAGACTAATTACGCCATTGTGATGGTAACCACTGTTTTTGTTGCCGTCATTGCGGTTGTTTTTGTCGTTGTCTTTTTGCTGCGGGATTGGGAGCCGTCAGGAAACAACCAAAATGCTGGCAACCAAAACAGCGCGACCAACAATAATGAGAATATAAATGAAAATACAGGTTCAGACAACATTTATACATCGGCTGACCCAAACAATGCAAGTTGGACGGGGCTTATCCAAAATATTACAGGCAATCGCATAGATGTTTTTGTTTTTGAACTTAATGACACAAGGAGTTTTTTTGCCGACGGCACATCTAGCCTGCGTGACAGACTTAACAATGCTGTAACCATTACGCAATTCAATGTCGGAGACGTTATAGACATTACGCATCCCGCAAACTCAAACAATATCACCACCGCAATACAGAGTGCGGAAACCCGTTTTTATCGAGAAATATCGGGAGTTATAATCGACACCGACCAAAATACATTGCAAATAGGGAACAGACAGTACAACTTACAAGCTCAGCCTATCGTGCAATATAGAGGAACTGCTGTGAGCACATCAATAATAGACCCCATAAATGTTGTGACGGTCGGGGTTTTTCAAGATAACTACGTTACGTCTATAAATATACATCACAGCCATGGCGACATTACAATAACCAGCGACGAAATTATAGCGGGCGGCATTGTTGAAATTGAAACAGTGGGCACTGGCTTTCGCACCGTCGCCCCCTTGGAGGGCGAGGAGACGACTCTACGTGTGCTTACGGGACAAAACCGAATATCCGTCCGTGGAGAATATATAGAGCCGCATACCATAGAAACCAATGTAGTGCAAGGTGCTAATGTAACGCTGTCATTGGACAACTTGGAGCTTCGCATGGGGCAGTTGACTGTAAACACTGCTGTACAAGATGCCATTATGTTTATAGGTGATAGGTGGTTTCCTGTCAATGAAGAAATTGAGTTGCCTATTGGAAACCACACCATTGTTATAGAAGCTCCAGGACATCAAATTTTTACGCAAAGCGTTGACATAACTACAACACCGCAAACCATCAATGCAAGCCTTACCGCTGTGACTTTAACGCGTCCCATAACCTTTGCAACAAACCCACCTGACGCAAGATTGTATATTGATGGCGTGTTTAGGGGAATAACGCCGTTAACGCTAGATTTGGAGCTGGGTCGTCACACCGTTACAATTCTTCGTATGGGCTTTTTAGGAACACAACCAACACCTATCCAAGTAACAATGGACAGTGATGATTTAATAAACTTCATGTTACACCCAGACCCCGCTTGGCCTGTCTTTAACTAATACTAATTCTAGATTAAAGCCTGTTGTTCGTCGAAGGGTGTTTAGTTTGTTAGAATGGCATTGCGGAAAATTGTAGGGGCGGCAATCTGCCGCCCCTACAGCCCCTGCTAAACACCCATGTAGAGTGCTTGACGTACGCCTGTTTTTGATTATTGTAACCAAGCCGCAAAGCGTTTTTCTATAAAAGCGATGGCTTGGTAAAAGACTGCTGCCATAACACAAAGGATGATAATAGACATCATAACCATATCCATGCGGAAAATTTGGCTGCCGTACACAATTAGAAAACCAAGCCCGCTACCAGCTACAAGGAATTCGCCGACAATTACACCAACAAAGGATAGCCCGATGTTGATTTTTAAGGCGGTCATTAGGTCGCCTAGGGATGCGGGAAAAACAACTTTTGTAAAGGTTTGCAGCTTGCTTGCGCCAAAAGATTGTGTCAGCTTAATTTTGTCCGGCTCTACCGACGTAAAGCCTGTTAGCATGTTAAGGATTGTTACGACAACAGAAATAAGCAATGCCGTAACAAGTATTGCGCGGGGGTTGTTGCCCATCCAAACAATGATGATTGGAGCAAGGGCAGTTTTTGGCAGGGCGTTAAACACCACCAAATACGGAGCCGCCACACGGCGCACAAAATCGCTCCACCAAAGCATTGCCGCTATTACAGTACCCAAAATAGTGCCGAGGATAAAGCCCAGTATAACCTGTGCGGCAGTAGCCCAAACATGCGTAAAAAGTTCACCTGCCGAAAGCATGGACAAAAACATGCGCCACATGCGGGATGGCGAGCTAAAAATAAACGCTTCTATCCAGCCGAGGTGCGTGGCAATTTCCCAAAGTCCAAAAAATCCAACTAAAAAAAGAAGCTGACAAAGCAAAACAAGGATTTTCTTTTGTTTTATGTTTTTTAAGTAGCAGTTGTGCTCATCTGACCACCTACCCCTATCCCCTGACATCTTCTCTCAACTCCTCCCATATTTTGTCAAAATATCCTGCGAATTTAGGTGATTTCCGCCTACTGCCGTCTTTGCGGCAGATGTCTATTGTATGAATATTTTTAATACGTGCGGGACGATTACTCATCACCACAACACGGTCGGATAAGGCGATGGACTCGGCAATGTCGTGTGTTACAAGTATAGCCGTTACATTTTCGCTTGCTAAAATGCCGCCAATTTCGTCGCTTACTGTTAGGCGGGTTTGGTAGTCTAGTGCGGAAAAGGGTTCATCCAATAATAAAATATTTGGGCGTGTGGCAAGGGTGCGTATCAATGCCGCACGTTGGCGCATACCGCCTGACAGCTCGTGGGGGCGGTGTAACTTAAACTCTCCCAACCCATATTTTTCAAGCAATTCATGGGCATATTCAATGTTTTGTGCTGTTTTTTTCTTTTGAATTTCAAGTCCTAATAATGTGTTGCTTAAAATTGTACGCCATCCGAAAAGATGGTCTTTTTGCAACATATATCCAATTTGACCGCAATTTTTTGTGGCTTGTTCACCATTTATTGTTACACAGCCTGCAGATGGCTGTAAAAGTCCCGCAATTATTGACAAAACAGTAGACTTGCCGCAGCCGCTTGGACCAACGATGCTAACAAATTCACCTTTTGCCACGTCCAAATTCACATTTGAAACTGCCGCAATTTCACCCTCTGCTGAATGGTAATTCATAGAAATATCCCGTAATTGAACCATCACCATCACCTCTATATCAATATATTGCAGGGATTTTTTTTTGACACTTGTCCAAGGTTTGACAAAATGTACAAAGGCGATTGGATATAATTGGAAATGGTGATTTGATGGAGGCTAACAAAAGAAGAACGGGAATTGGTTTTAAGTTTAATATTAACCGCCGTTTGGCGACGGAGATTTTTTTGGTTATGGGCAGCTTTGCCGCTGCCCGTGCTTTGGTTTTTGATGCGGCAAGCCCATTTGCGCTTTCGTATATTGCGGTTTTTTTGTTCCGTGGCACAAAATTTTACTTTGCCGCATTGTTTGCGGCTTTGGGTATTTTTACGGCATTTCGCACGGATTTCTCTGTTAAATATTTACTTGCTATTGTAATTTTGTGTGCTGTAAACCTGCTTTTAAGTATTTCGCCAAAGATGACCCAGAAAATGGCGGCTTTTTCGCAAGCCTTGGCGGCCGCAGTTGCCACAGTAATTGCGGGTTTTGTAATTATTTTATTGCGTGGCGAGGGTATTTTTACCATGCTAATAAATGTGCTGGAAGGCGGCTTAATTTTTTCGCTTGCTTTTGTGCTGTCAAAAGGCATGGAGTGCCTTATGCCGTCCAAAAAACGCGGCATATTAAACAACGAAGAAATCCTCTCGCTTTTGGTAGTGGCGGGTATATTGATGGTTGGCGTTAGTGATGTTCACATTTGGCTTATATCCCTACGGCATTTTGCGGTGGCTCTCATTGTGCTGCTGGCGGCACAGTCGGGTGGTGCAACTGTTGCCGCCGCTTGCGGCATGTTGCTCGGATTTTTGTTAAACATTACGGGTTTTGAATTTATATTTTTTGCTGTGTTACTTGGCGTGGCCGGCTTTGCGGCGGGCATTGTGCGCAAAATGGGGCGGGGGTGGCAGCTTGCCGCTTTTGCACTAGCGGCTTTTTTTGCCGCATTATATTTTGATTTGGAGCTTATTTCGTGGTCATCTGCTTTATCTGTTACACTATCTGGTGCAATTTTCTTAATACTTCCAAAATCATTTTTATCAAATATCCACGTGGCGGTCAACCCAGCCCTTAATCCGTCTGGTGAATATTTGGAAAAAGTGCGTGAGCAAGTGCTTAATCGTATTTACGACATTGCAGGGGGGTACCGCAAGTTGTCAAAAACCTTTGAAGAACGCATTGCACAAAAAACCCCGCCTGCTATAAATGAGGACAAGATGGTTGCCTCTGCCCAAAAAAACGTTTGTGCAAATTGCCACAAATTTGAGGCATGTTGGGTAGCGAACAGCGAGCAAACATGGGGCTTTTTAAACGAAATTATTGCAAAAGGGGACAAGCGAGGCAAATTATATATGGAAGATGCTCCCGCACCCTTTATGTCCACGTGTTTGCGTCCGGTTGATTTTATGGGGAATTTGGGAGCGGCTCTTGAAATTGAAAGGGTTTCTAGGGAATGGCAGCAAAAGGTGGTGGAAGCAAAAGGCACGATACACCAACAGTTTTCGGGGCTTTCCAGCGTGATGTACGAATTTGCAATCGAGCTTGATTCAATATTAAATTTTCAAAAAGATGCAGAAGACCGTATTTTGCGGGAATTTGCAAAACAAAATGTAGAGGTGGATAACTTGATAGTGATAGAAAACACTTTGGGGAAATATGAAATAAGCCTAACACGCAAAGGCGGCAGAGGGCAAACAAAATACGCAAAGCATATTGGTGAGGTAATGAGCCATGCCCTCGGGCGGCAAATGCAACTTACGGAAGAAAAATTTTTAGGACGCACTGTTCATTTATCGTATTTTGAAAAGCAAAAATTTTACATCCATAGCGGCGTAGCAAAGGTAAATAAAGAGCTAAATTCTGAAAGTGGCGACAGTTTTTCGTTGATACAGTTGCGTGACGGACGACTTATTGCCGCACTTTCCGACGGCATGGGTAGCGGAAGCCGTGCAAAAGACGGCTCTGAAGCAACAATAGAGCTTTTAGAGGAATTAATGGAAAAGGGCTTTAAAAAAGAAATTGCTATAAAACTGATAAATTCTGCATTATTACTAAAATCCAGTGAAGAATTTTTCTCCACCCTAGACATATGCATGGTTGACCTCAACAGCGGGCTTGCGGAATTTATGAAAATTGGTGCATCTGCTTCGTATCTTTTAAGGGATGGCAAAGTGGAGCAAATAGGCTCTTGGACGCTGCCTGTGGGCATTTTAGAGTCCATTGAAATAGACACTTGCGAACGCTATCTTTCTCATGGCGACATTGTGGTGATGGTAACGGATGGGGTCGCAGACAGCATAAAAGACGGGGAAGACGACTGGCTACAAAATATGTTGGAAGAAATTACCATGCGTAATCCTCAAGACATGGCAGAACATATTTTGGAGCAAGGAAAGCGGAATTACGGGAAAAATATAAACGACGACATGACTGTACTTGTACTTCGTATTCTTGATAGAAAATAAATTTTATTATCCAAACAAGGGTATACTAAAAAAAGTTTGACAACGCCCCCTGCGCTGTGTATAATTGATTTACAAAATAATAATGAATGGGCGGATTCTTATGAAAAAAAGTGAAATAAAGAGTGCCTATGAGGCAAGCCAAACCGAAATGGCGAATTTATTAAGAGAAGCTGAACGTATTGAGCAAGCAATAACCACGGATAATTGGTACGCCCGTGCTGGGATAAATAATGCTTCAGGTGATGCCCGCAAAGTTTTGGAAACCATCAATCGTATTGTTGATACTATTATGGGCTACATGGACAATGTGCCTGTGCCTTTTGCCGCCTTTAACGGACAATCTCAAACTTTGTTTATGAATAAGCATTTTGTTGAGCAAGGCTTCACGCTTGAGGGAACTTTGGGCAAGACCTTAAACCAGTCTTGGCCATGCGATGCCAATGCCCAAGCGGCAAAAGTAGGTATGGAGGTAGCGTCAAGCGGTACGAAACAAACCTTTAGAGCACCCCTAACTTTGACTAATGGAGAAACAATTATTGAAGAATATGTATTTGAGCCATTGTGCGACAAAAGTGGACAAAGAATTGGCTCGGTGCTTGTTACTGCTGACGTAACCCATATTGTCAAATCTCAAGAAAAAGCGCAAAAAATTGGTGCATATCAAGATTTTGAAGCTCTTGACATCAAGCGTCATCTTGACGAAGGATTGTCGCAAGGTATTTTGGAATTTGTCTTCAAACCCGAACCCCATGACGAGGACACCGCCGCCGCCGCCGCCGCATACGATAAAATTGGGCGCACGCTGGAATATGGCGTTGGTTTTATTTCAAAATATGTTGCAGAAATTTCAGAAATTTTAGGTGAGTTTTCAAATAAGAATTTTGACGTTACGCCAAAACAGACGTTTAGAGGAGATTTTTCCGCTATTAAGCAGTCTTTGGAGGTAATGATTGATAATATATCTGACTTAATTGGAGAAATTCAAACGTCAACAATGAATTTAGAGTCGGGCGCGGAATTAATATCTCAATCCAGCCAAAGACTAGCCGCCACTTTGGAAGAGCAAACGGCATCTATCACCGAGGTGAACGAGGCAGTTACGATGCTTTCAAGTAAGACTCAGAAAAATGCGCAAGATGCAGAAGCTGCAAGCACACTTTCAATGCAGGCTCAAGAGGTTGCCACCAAGGGCGGCAGCCTTATGAAAGAAATGTCCGATACAATGGAGGAAATTAAAGAGTCCTCTAATGAAATTGCGAAAGTGGCAGATATAATTAGCCAAATAGCCTTCCAAACCAATCTTTTGGCTCTTAATGCCTCGGTAGAAGCGGCGAGGGCGGGCGACCACGGAAAGGGCTTTGCAGTAGTAGCTGAGGAAGTGCGTAATTTGGCAGGACGCAGCGCAAAGGCCGCCCAAGAAGCATCCGACATGATTTCTGCGTCGCTTGCACGGGTGGATGAGGGGATGGCAAAATCCGTTCAAACTACCCAAGCCTTAAGAGAAATTCTAACCGTAACCTCTGACGTAACAGGTGTAATTGCCAATATTGCCGCTGTTTCAGGCGAGCAAGCAGATGAAATTAGCAGAATAAGACAGAGCATGGATGTGGTACATCACGGCTCTTCCGAGAATTATGCAGCCGTACAAGACAATGCTTCGGTTAGCGAAGAGCTATCTGCCCAAGCTACCTCATTGCAAAATTTGGTTGTGAAATTTAAAGTCCGCAAATAACTGGAATAGCGACAGACATATGTAAGGGCGAGCATTGCTCGCCCTTTTTATTATTACATTTTTTTATTATACAATGACATAAAACCTAAAAGAAACAACTTGTGTAAGACGGCAGCACCAGCAGACAGCCAGTAACCAAGCGGATTATTTGTAAAAACGAACACAAGAGCCATGATAACAAGCAGTATAAGAGTTATATGCCAGCTTGCATATCCCGCTTTTTCCCGTATGCGAATGTTGCGCTCGTCATTTTTTTCTATTGTCCTGCTTTTTATTGCTTCAGGGCTGTTGTTGCTGTTTCTGAAAATTATAGTGAAAATAACACCAACAAACATAAGCCCTGCTCCCATGCCTGCCACAAAGTGCGTAATGTCTGCATCAAAAGCCTGTGGAAATAGCTGTCTTGTAGCGGAGCTTATTGCAAAAATTACAATACCTACTGATAAAGTGTGCTTCCTTATAATGTGTTTCATTTTGCTTCCTCCTCATAAATAAAAATTTCTTCAATACTCATGCCAAAATACCTTGCAATTTTGAATGCCAAAATTATTGATGGGTTATATCGTCCGTTTTCAAGAGAACCAATTGTTTGACGGGATACTTCGAGTGCTACAGCAAGCTCTTCTTGCTTTACTCCGCTTTGCTTTCGTATTTCTTCCAATCGGTTTTTCAATACACCACGCTCCTTTATGGAAAGTTTGCTTAACATCAGTATAACACCCAATAAAATTTATGTCAAGCATACTTTCCATTTTTCTCGAAATTTTTTATATAAAGAAGCCTTTGCTGCCTTAATGTTTAAAAAATGGAAATTAATACCATAATCCTAAAAAATGGAAAATTTTAGGAGGACGACATGGACAATACTAACCGCAAAATTGTTTTGTTAAAAGGTGATAACAGCAAATGCTACGAGCAGGCTATTTTTATACTTCGCCCGCAGGCGGCGGGTATGGCTGAAATAGACTTTGTAAAAGAAGCCGAGCGCATTATAAGCGGCGAAACATTGCAGCAAAAATTGGCAGAAAAATACGGGCAAAGCGAGCCATCCAGCCTGCGTAATAACACAAAAAAAGACGGCAATTCAAAGCCGCCTAAAAATTCTGTGGACAAAAAGCTGAATATAGCATTAATAGTAACAGGACTTGTGCTTGTTGCAGCGTTTTTATATAATATTATATAAATTTTTAATTATTTTTGCGCCGCTTCCACACGGTTGCGCCCGTTTGACTTTGCTTTATACAGAGCTTTATCAATATTTTCATAAAAATTTTCAAAGTCTGCCTTTCGGCTTTCGGCTTTTGGAATAATGGAGTCAACACCAATGCTTATGGTTACAAAAACATCTTCGCCGTCAATATGCATTGGTGTTTTTGCAATATTTTCCCTTATTTGCTCTGCCACAGCAACAGCACCTTCAAGGGGTGTGTTGGGCAGTATAACCACAAACTCTTCGCCGCCCCATCTAAAAACGAGGTCGCCTCCGCGCTTTACAGTATTACGCATGACATCCGCCACCATTTTAAGACATATGTCGCCGTTTAAATGCCCGTAGGTGTCATTAAATTTTTTGAAAAAGTCCACGTCAAGCATAAGCATACCAAGCCATTCTTGGTTACGGGCGGCTCTGCTCCACTCTCTTACAATGCTTTGGTCAAAACTACGGCGGTTGTTTGCTCCTGTCAAACCATCTCTAAAACCATAGCTCTCAATAATTTTCATTTGTTTTATAAGCTGTATTTGCAATGCAATGCGCATTTTTACAATAATGTCAATAAAAGGCTTGCGGATATAATCCGATGCGCCAAGGGCAAGCCCCTGCATTTCATCTTCATGGTTGTCGCTTGATGTGATAAAAATGACAGGAATATGCTTGGTTTCTTCGGAAATTTTAAGTTTTGCCAAAACCTCGAATCCTGTCATTCCAGGCAACACAAGGTCAAGCAGAATAAGGTCTATATCGGTTTTAGCAATCATTTCAATAGCATCTTCGCCTGTTTTTGCTACGATGACATCGTAAAGGTCTGTTAAAATTTTGCTGAGCGAACGCAAATGAGCCGGCGTATCGTCTACTATCAGCACACGCTCTCTTTGCTTTTCATTAACTGATTCAATCATGTCTTAATCTCCTCGCCGTTTTGTAAAGCTAACTTCATTAACTTTCTTTTAATAGCGACATGCTCTATAATGAAGTCAACTTTATGTTTAACCACTGATGGTACAAAAGGCTTTGTGATATAATCTGTGGCTCCTGCAGCATAACCTTCGGCCTCGGTGTTTTCGCCGTTGCCGCCTGTTATTAAAATAACGTGTATGTTTTTTGTTTTGAGGTTGCTTTTAAGGGATTTTAGCACATCAAAACCTGATATATTAGGCATTATTATGTCAAGCAAAATAAGGTCGGGGATATTTTCGTTTGCTAATTTTATTGCCTGTTCGCCACATTTTGTTACAATTATATCGTAGTCATTTTTTAGGATATCGTTGATAATACGTAAAATCATAGGGGTGTCATCAACGACCAAAATTTTACCCTTTTTTATTGTAGACATGAGCTATACTCCCAATTTTTGACGCAAATGTTTAAGTTCGTCAAGTGCTTTTCCAAATTCAAAATCTTCGATACAAATGATTAACTCATCAGTGTTTGGAATTTTTTGTAAATAATCGATTGCATCAAGCACATTCCCGCGCTTTAATGTCAAATCATGCTCTAATTTACTCAAAAACTCTTCGGCAACTGTTTTATCAAAGTCGAAATTATCCTTTGGTACGTTTGTCAAAGAATTATTTTTAAGATAGCATTTTATATATTCTAACAATTTTATGGCTTCACGCTCAAATTCTTGTATTTCCAAAGCTGCGGGGATTTCATCACGCCGTAACTTTTCTTCGATTCTTTTTGAAATATCTTTGAGAGATTTCTCGTTCATTATTGCGCAAAGGCTTTTTGTGGTGTGTGCCAAACGATGTGCTGTTTTAAAATCATTTACTTGCAAAGCATCTGTTAGTTGCGCAATAATATTGCTATTATTGCGCAAAAAATCTCTGTATATAACTTCAATTTCTGATGTATGCGTACTGCCCATAATCTCACCCCGAATATTCATCAAAGTCAATACTTGCCTACTTAACCTATTGTAACATCAATTTTACAAAATATCAATATAAATATTTCTTGAAATTATCTGCTTAATGGATTATAATGGTTGTATAGTGAAATCATTTACATTTTTAGGAGGAAATTTTGATGGAAATATTAAAAGATTATTTACAAGCCGCATCTGGAAAAGAGCTTAATGCTGAAATGCTGACTTTTACCGCCAACATTGATGCTGTGGCAAAAGGCAGTCCGCAAATTGCGCAAAGCATTATTAAAGAACTTGCCGACCAACGCAGTCATTTAAAACTTATTGCCAGCGAAAACTTTTGTTCGCCGAATGTTCAATCTGCAATGGCAAATTTATTGACAGATAAATATGCCGAAGGCTTTGTTAAAACACGCTACTACGCTGGATGTGATAATGTAGACGACATTGAGGATATTGCAAGGCAAGAAGCAATGAAATTATTTGGAGCAAAGCACGCATACGTCCAACCTCATTCTGGCGCAGATGCAAATCTGGTTGCCTTTTGGGCGATTTTGCGCAAAAGAGTGCAAACACCTGCCCTTGAAAAATTAAACGAAACAAATATTTTAAATTTAACAGACGAACAATGGAGCGAAATCCGCAAAGAGATGGGCAACCAAAAACTTTTGGGAATGCACCTTTACAGCGGCGGGCATTTAACCCATGGTTTCCGCCACAATGCGTCTGCACTAATGTTTGACGCACACGCCTACCATGTTGACAAAGAAACGGGACTTTTGGACTATGAGGAGCTTCGTAAGCAGTTACACGAAATTAAGCCATTAATTTTTCTTGTGGGCTTTTCGGCTTATACCCGCAACATAGACTATAATAAAATGCGTGAAATGGCGGATGAGGTAAATGCCGTCTTGATGGTAGACATGGCGCATTTTGCAGGGCTTGTTGCTGGCGGTGCTATTGCGGGGGCTAATAATCCTGTGCCATATGCCCACATTTTAACAACAACAACCCACAAAACTTTACGTGGCCCACGTGGCGGCATGGTGCTTTGTGATGACGAATTTGCAGAGCAAGTAGACAAAGGATGCCCTCACGTGCTTGGCGGACCATTGCCGCATGTAATGGCGGCAAAAGCCATTGCTTTTAAAGAGGCAAATACGCCAGAATTTAAAGATTATGCAAAACGTGTTATTGAAAATGCACAAGCCCTTGCTGCGGGCTTGGTTGATGAAGGACTTACTGTTTTAACAGGCGGTACGGATAATCACATTGTGCTTGTAAACATTGCTCCGCTTGGGCTTACGGGCTTTCAAGGCGAATATGCATTAAGAGAATGCGGAATGACGCTAAACCGCAATACAATACCTTTTGACCCACAGGGCCCTCTTTTGGCATCTGGGTTAAGGTTGGGTACGCCCGCCCTTACAACCCTTGGCATGAATACTGCCGACATGCGCCAAATAGCCGCTATTATTGCATGTGTGTTAAAGGCAGCAAAGCCTGCCGCAACAAAATCAGGTGCTGCTTCAAAGCGTAACTATATTATTGACGAAGCCGTGAAAAATGATGCTATTGCTGAAATTAAAGCATTGCTTGGCAATTATGTGCTATATCCAGAAATTGACCTTAGCTTTTTTAATAGCTATTTTCAGTTTTAAGATGTAATTGAAAGCTGTAAGGGCGGCGTAGGCTTAATATGCCGCCCTTTTTGAAAAACGAGGTGAGCTAAAATGTCAAAATCCCAAATTATAGAAAAAACCAAACAATTAATACCGTTTTTCTTCCTTGCGGTGGCAATTATCGTCGCCTATCGTGTTATAAGCTCATTGGATGTTTTCGCTAATGCCATTTCATGGGTATGGGGCGTTATTTCTCCGTTTTTTTACGGATTTTTGGTAGCCTATATAATAAATATTCCTTGCGGAAGCGTTCAAAGGCTTTTAAATAGGTCTACAAACCGCTTTATTATCCATAGGCAACGGGGATTAAGCGTTATAATTGTGCTTTTGGCGTTTTTGGGTATAATTGCCCTTGCCCTCAGCTTCATCATCCCTACTGTTGTGGACAGCATTCTCTTTTTTATCGACAATTTGGATATGTATTGGGAAGGTGTTGTGGCCTTTATCGACAATCTCAACAGTTTTGGCATCTTTGAAGACCTAGACCCACAAATTATTTGGACGGCACTTGGCAATGTTTTTGCCGATTTTAGCCTTGAAACGCTCGAACGTCCGTGGAATGCGGTTATGGGCTTTGGCAATGCACTATTTGGCGGCGTTATCGCCTTTATATCCTCAATGTATATTTTGGTTGAAAAAGATAAAATCAAGGCTTTCGCTGGCAATTTGTTTAGGATTTTTGCATCAAAAAACACCGCTCAGGTGACCCACGAAGCAACATTTAGACTAAATAAATACTTCCGACAATACATTAAAACCCAAACTGTAGACGGGCTTATTCTTGGAACAATGGCAACTATTGCTATGTTTTTCATGGGCTCGCCTTTTGCGCTGGTGCTTGGCATTATGCTTGGCGTTTTTAACTATATACCTATGTTTGGCTCTATTGTAGCAACGGCTATTGCCATTTTGGTCATTGGCTTTACTCAAGGCTTCACCATGGGCGCAATATCCGCCGCAGTGCTTATTGGTATACAGCAAATAGACGTGCATTTTATCCAGCCCCGCCTTTTGGGCAGTTCGTTTAAACTCTCACCTCTTTTGGTTATAATCAGCATTATTGTGGGTGGTGCTATTGCTGGGATGCTTGGCATGATACTGGCTATCCCCGTTGTCGCCTTGCTAAAAGACATTTTTGACAGCACAATGGCGTATTACGAGCAAAAAAAATTCGGTAGCCAAGACGATGCTAATCCTGATTAAAATCTCATTCTTTTTCGGTGGCTAAAACCAACCCAAAACGCCTTGCTCGGCATTTTGGCTCGCCCCCTCAAACAACAGGTTTTAATCTAGAATTAGCATGAACACGGTCAAAATTCAAAAAACTCTTGACACCACTTGCAAAATAATATAAAATACTCTTCGTGCCGCTTTGATGTTGCGGTATGAATGGTAATCTGGGTGTAGCGTAGCTTGGTAGCGCGCCAGCATGGGGTGCTGGAGGTCGGAGGTTCAAATCCTCTCACCCAGATATATTTAAAAAGGACACTACATTAGTGTCCTTTTTAAATATGCCAAATGGTTTGGGTGGTTGTAATAAATTCTAATAATTGAACCAAAAACTCTTGACATTATCTATAATCTTGACTATAATGTAAGTATGAAAAATATGGAAACTTATTGGAGGTGTTGCCTATGGAAGCAAGCATTGATGAAATAGTAATTTTGCCGACTAAGGCACACAAGTTAAAATCTCAAACAAGACTATTATGAAAGGATGATTTTTGATGAAGAAAGTAGCTAGGACTTTGCTATCAGGCTTGTTAATTTTTTCAGTTGCTTTCTCATTTTTGATGCCTTTGCACGCAGACGTAGAGCAGGAGCACGAAATACATTATGATTTCTTGTTCTTGTGTGAATTTGATGATTACTGTATAGATACTAACACTTCATTATCTTACGAACTAATTGATGGGTATAGAGCATTGCGTTATGAATTTAATGAATTGTATGAGTTATTTTCAGACGTTGACATTTCCTTTTGGCTTGATAACCACGTCAACAGACATCAACTAGAAAGCCTAATGCAGCAAATTGAATACCATGACCAAAAAATAATGTATGAAATTGAACAACTACAGCTCCATCATTTTGAAGCTACAAACTTTGATGCAATAGACCCATTATCAGCTTTTTGTTTCCCTAGATGCAATAATATTGTTTCAAGAGTAGTTTCTTCGGCTCCTTATTCCGACCCTAGTAGGTGCTGGGCTTTTATAGAGCATGTTGTTTACGAATGTTCTGCTTGTAGCAGGAATTGGGGAAGTGGCTACCGAGTGTTAGGCCCTTTTCATTCATGGCATACATTCGGCAACTGCAACACTAGATGCCTTGATTGCGGTTTGTCAACAGGAACTCAATGTAATTGGGTCTCCACTCCAAACCCTTGCCAAGAGAGATGTTCAAGGTGCGGCGATACAAGAACGTTGTCTTGCGACTGGATTTTTGAAGGCAATACCCAAAGATGCCGCAGATGCGGTCGTAGCTTTACTGTAATGAGAAGTGAAGAAGACAGCGAATAAAAGCTGATTATGTCACATATGGACTATGTTCATATTATAGCAAAATAACCCCCCACTTTTCGGCAAGAATTGTGGGGGGTTATTTTTTAAACACGAAATGAGATTACAAAAGCGTTTCTATATGGTCTAGGGCAGTCTTTTTACCGGGCATGTTACGGGTGTCGAGGGTATTTTTTAGAGCAATTAAAGCACGGGTATTCCTTTGCGCAGCGTAAATATCTGACAACAAAATATATGTTTGAGAAATTTCTGAGCCGGCTTCAATGGCAAATTCCAGCACCTTTTGCGCATCGTCTTGCTGTCCTTCTTTTAGTAATGCTTGCCCCCAGTGGCGCAAGGCGTGGATAAAATTTGTAAAGTTTTCTTCGTAGCGGGCTATAAATTCCAAATTGGCTGTTCCAAACATTTTTTTAAGCTCTATATTGGTGAATTCTTCTTTGAAATGTATCATTTTTTTATCGGCTGCTGCCATTGATTTTTTTTGCCAAATATAAATAGGGTGAGCCGAGGCTATTTCTTCTTCGGTGTATTTTTTTGTGGGCAGCTCGGCAATATTCGGCTTATAGAAGTGATTTTCATCAATGTTTTTTGAGCGTATGTTGTTGGCTTTTTTATCTTCTGCCAGCATAGTATTAATTCCGCCTTGGGCTTTGTTGCGCCTGTCTATAACCCTCACAATTAGCGTTACAATCAAAACCAAAAGAACAACAGGAATAACGCCCCACAAAAGGCGTGTAAAAAGTATATCAGAAAAGCCGTCTTCAAAAAAAGCTAATGTTATTGGCATTTGGCGCACCTCTTAAAAATTTTCATTTCATTATAACATATTGTATGATAAAATGAAAGTGTTATTATTGGACATGCCAACATATATTTTTTTGAGGTGGTAAATAATGGACAAAAGATTTTTGGTGATGCTGCTACTCTTGTTATTTTTGGCGGCATGTGGAGCTAATACTGAGGCATTAGAAGAAGGCGGCACTCCATTTGTGAGCGATGGCGCAGAGGGCTTGATGCAGCCGCAACCCGTGCTAATAGGGGACGACATGCCTATAACACGGGGCTTGGTGGCAAAAATGATAGCCCTTACTTTTGCGAGCCAAGCTCAAATTGACCAATCACAAAGATATATAAATTTTATTGACACAAGCCCAGACCGCTGGTACGACAGATATATCAATAAAGCCTATATACTGGGATATTTGGGCGGCGACGGCGAACATTTTTACCCCGACCAGCCGCTAACTTTGCAACAAGCACAAATTATCTTGGACAGGCTGGATGACGACAACAGCATACGCATGAATATTACGTCCGAAAATGCTCACATGCCTATATCGTATGCGCTGTGGGTTAGTCTTTTTAGTCAGATGCTTGAAAATACAGGCGGTGCGGCACAAAGAGGACTGAGCGTACAAGAAGTGATTGTACTTGCAACCCCCAGCTTTAACGCCAGCCTGCCCGCAGACAATATTGTAACAGACCGTGGACATTTTTCCGTGCGTGGGCTTGACTTTGAACCGCATTTAAACACGCAGGTCAGCATTTTGGCACGAGGCAACGAGGTTTTGGCGGTGCTTGAAACTGTTAGCCTCACACCTACAATACGTAACGCACTTATTGTACAAACATCGGAAGCAAACACACATCTTGGGCTCGTTACCGTCTTTGTTGGCGGGGTTGGGCGGACTTTTGCCGCAGAGCCTGCAATTATAGCATCCATGCCGCAGGGCGGCATTGCAGATATAGCCATAAATGGACATCGTGCAACTGCGGTAAATGTGATGGGGTCAAACATTAGCGGTGTTGTGAAGGAGGTCGGAGCAGGGCATATAGAAATTGAAGGCATTGGACGGGTTGCCACCCACGAAAATTTTAGCATATACTCGCTTGTTGGCGGCGAAATTTCTGCTGGTCGCCCAAGCCAAATAACCATCGGCTACGATATAGCGAGCTTTGTATTGCGGGAAAACGGCGAAATTGGGGCTGCTATCATTCTGCGCCGCCCTGTGCCAGAGCATATCCGTGTGCTTATAACGACAACGGGCTTTGCTTCCCGCGTTCATCAAACGGTTGAGCTACGCTCGGCAGGGGGGCTTTTGGTTCACGCCCCTGATGGGGTTACAGAGCTTGGGGCAGGTGAAGTGTTTAGGCTGGGCTACCAAAACGCACATTTGCTTGGATGCGGAAGAATTGTGGTAGAGCCACGGGGGGAAGCAAAAATAGAAATTGTGAGCATTAACCGAAATTGGGGTAGCGGCGTTCATCCGCAATATCGTGGTATTATTGAAATTAGCGGGCGTGGTGGAAGTTTTGTTGTTGTAAACCGGCTTCCACTTGAAGAATACTTATATGCCGTCATTCCAAGCGAGATGCCCACGGCCTTTGGGCTGACACCAGCAAAAGTGCAAGCGATAACGGCACGCAGTTACGCTTATAACCAGTTTTTTGCAAACCGCTTTTATGCCTATGGCGCAAATGTGGATGATTCTGTAATGACACAAGTGTACAATAATATTCCCGAAACCCCGCTTGCAATCGAGGCCGTGGCGGCAACACGGGGAATGTTTCTTACGTACAACGGCAGGGTAGTTTCTGCGAATTATTTTTCCACATCAAGCGGGCATACCGCCGACCGTGGGGATGTTTGGATTAACGGCACGACAGGCAAGCTGGACGCCCAAACACCAAATTATTTGCGGGGTATGCCGCAAATGCCAAATGCCGATTTTGGCGACCTTTCGCAAGAAGGCAATGCCCGTGCATTTTTTATGAATACTAATATTGTGGCATATGACAGCAATTCGCCGTGGTTTAGGTGGAATTTTACCGTTACCACGGAGCAGCTACAGCGAATAATAAACAACAACGCGCCGCATCTTACATTAGAAATTGGTGCGCTGACTAGCATGGAAGTGGTGAGCCGAGGTAGGGGAGGCAATGTGAACGAACTTGCCATCCACGGCACAATGGGCAGCACAACAATTTTAACCGAGCTTGCAATAAGACAACTTCTTGTGCCGCAGCTTCCAGAGGGCATTTTGATGCACCGCCACGCAGGTGCTACTCCTGTCAACAACCATTTTATATTACCGTCAACATTTATGACTTTTGAAAATGCGGGCAATAACTGGATTTTCCATGGCGGCGGCTTTGGGCATGGGGTAGGGATGTCCCAGCACGGGGCGCATGGGATGTCCCAGCGGGGATATGACTATCGAGCGATTTTATCCCATTTTTATCCAAATACTCAAATAATGCAATTAACACAGATTGGAGAGTAGGCGAAAGGGCAGCAATATGCCGCCCCTATATCCATAACTTGTGTTTGCACCGTAGGGGCGGCTTGTAGCCGCCCGCTGGAGCTTGTGCTTTGTCAAATGCATCTTCAGGTCGTAAGCATGGCAGGCGGCAATATGCCGCCCCTACATTAGTCTTGCGGGAGCTCACAAGGCTCG
>Ga0123352_10002023_pt1 | contig 27877 bp, 11 predicted proteins | sample TergutLab28metaG_FD_89700 | JGI IMG/M metagenome (GOLD analysis project Ga0123352, IMG submission 89700) | Labiotermes labralis P1 segment gut microbial communities from Petit-Saut dam, French Guiana - Lab288 P1 | ecosystem: Host-associated > Arthropoda: Insects > Digestive system > Gut ... | reverse complement strand
CATGTAGTGGCAACTTGGAATCTTGGGAACCATCTCAGCATTTGCTTTTAGACACAGGGAAACCAAGAAAAACCTGTGTCGAGGTGGCCGGTCGCAGGACCTTCCGAATACTGACTTCTAGCCCGCAGTCCGGCATCTAAAGTAAAAAACAGCAATGCACACATAGTACAACAAATACACATAAGATGTCAACAATACATACAAAACAACTACAACAACACACACGGCCAACCAACAACAATTACACACAAGACAACTTAAAACTAGCAACAATACACACAAGGCAAATTAGAATACATGTGCAAAAGGTAAAAACACCTAAGATAAAGAGTACTATGTGCAGTTTCTTGTAATTGTTTTTTTTCCATACATTAATTCACTCACGTTTTCACCCCAGTCCTTCACTTCTCATCACTTCCTACTCCTATAAACCTTTTCCATAAAGACTCGTTCTCCCCTCCCTATACTGCACTTATCTTCACCTCATTCCACTTCACTTTGCTTCGTTCACTTCACTTCACTGTATGAACATAGAAATACTATTCATGTCGTAATTTCTCAAAAAAATATCTGTTGTGTAAGGTGAATTTGTAATACACGCGTTACTATCGATGACTGTTAATTAAGAAAATAATATAAATAACTTTCACTTTGATATATTGGAGTCATGAAAATTGTTGAAAGGCTTTAAAATTAACTTGGACGAACGGACACGGATATTACGATACCGCGAATTTATTTTTCTTATAAAGCGAGGAGCAGGACCAAATATTTGGCGACATGGTACACAATGTTACCAGTTAGGTGGTAATACATAGTGTCGATGCTCAACACACGAAACATGGAAGGAAGACCATGAGGAATTGTTTCAAAACTTATAGTATAAACAATAAGCTCCTGTGTAATCTGCAGTGTGTGCAGTATTGACTGCTAATGCCATAGGTTTCACATGTCGTAGCTCGGATAACAGTCACGTAATATTTTGTGAAAGAACCTGTACAGTGAGAGTAAAGTACATAAAGTATTGTACCTGTTTTGGATGGCAGTGAGATTTAAAATTACAGTGTTCGGGAGTTGTTAAGCAGCCTAACCAAAGAACGGGATAAATAATTTAAAAAAGGAGACGATAAAACGTATTCCGGAAAGATTTGTGTTTGCAAACTTGAAGGATGATTTGACTGAAAATGTAGAGTGAATTTAGTTGACATCGTGATTACATTCTTTCCATATTTATTTGTTTATTTATTTGAGAATGGTTTATTTAATAACACTAAGCAACAGGGAATACTAAGCCTAATTTGGTAATGTGATTGGAGAATAATTTACTGGAAGGGATTTGAAAGGAAGCGATCTTGGCCAGCATGAGGTAATATCCCGAAAGTTGCCTTGAGGGACTGATGAAAATTACGAAACGCCTCCGTCAAGCTAGTTGGTAAGCTGGTTGAGATTCGAATTGTGACAATTTGCAGTATAAGTCAGAAGATTTACTGCTGCGGTCAACTTGATGAGACTCTGATTTACTATAGAAACAAAATCAACTGTCCTCAAACTGTACCATAAAAATGTACACAGAAGCTTCATCAAAACTCTGTAACTAACAACTGCATTATATTACACATATATAAATATATTCGTATATATATTTAGCTTGATGACCCAGTGACCTGTCTGTATTCCGTGATCTATTTTAACGCATACACTTCGTTGAACTGGTTTCATCATTGTCTCCCAAACATTAAATACATTTTAATCCTTTTTAGGTCGATCGACAAACGGAGTGGTATATGATACGCTAAGAGCTCCCTGCTCACGTCAGACACATATTCACGTTGCAAGCACAATCACATTATCAGTCTGTAACGTTCATCCATAGACACAATGTACCTTAACAGAATTCTGCGAGTATTGTTCACGCCTCGGTTGCATTGAACACTGCAGAATATACACTTGTTCTGAATTTCACAGCAGTCATAGATTCGTTCATGTTACAGTAATGAAATTTGCTATTGTTTAGTCGTTATCTGCCTTTTCTAGCTAGTTGTTTTCGTTACGAAAGTTACATGGGTTGAGATAAGCAATAGTAAGGCACCTGCTAGTTGCCATGAGTAGGCAAACTGACAACAACTTTTCTTATTAACCCACCCATTAAAATGGGCTAACTAGGTTTCGTGAAGTGTAGGATGATATAAACAGTACGTGAGGGAAAATACTTTAACGCTATAAGTACGAATTATAACCTCTTTTATTTAAGAGATCCAGTTCGTACCGCGCAGTAAACACTCTCCATCTCTATTACAACAAAACTAATCAGTTAATGTTGTAGATGGCAAAAGTCGTTGTTTGTTCTCAGGTCCATAGAAAACACACAAAAATACACTACGTGGGCAGAATATAGAGTTCCTAGGCGCGTTCGTAAAATTGCGAAAAGCAACTGTTAGCTTCGACGTGTCTGTTTTTCCGTCCGCATGGAACAACTCGGTTCCCACTGGACGCTTTCATGATATTTGGTAAATGAGTATTTTTCGAAAAAATGTCGAGAAGATACAAATTTCATTAAAATATGACAAGAATAACGAGTACTTTACAAGAATAACTATGTCCTTTTATGGTAATGTAGAGCCGAATTCTTCTTAGAATGAGAGATGTTTGCAAGATAATTGTAGAGGAAATCAAAACACACATTTTATGAACAATATATTTTTTTCTGAAAATCGTGCCGTTTATGAGATAATGTGTAAAATATGCTATAGAGCCGAAGAGGCAACAGATGGCAATAAAACACGGCGCTTTCTCTTTGCATGCTGGATAATGAAGGTTACAGACACACACTCAGGATATATAATACTTGTTGCTTTTCCACGGCAAAAAATGTTTATACGAACGCGCCTCAATATTACGTTATACGTACATGCCTTCTTGTTTAATATTAAATTGGATGGTGCATGGCAATCAGTAGGTCTTCAATGGTTAATTATAAATAAAAATTTGTTCCTTTAACGTAATTCTCCCCATCGGTATTTTATTTTATTTTTTTCCTTATCACTCTTGAAGTATATTTTCGCTTAGGCTTTAGTTTGGGACAGGTGAGAAATTGATTTAAAATGCAAGTAAGAAAACACGAAAGCAAGAGCTCAATTCGATGGAAGAATAATGTGGGAATGGTGTGGACCGTATTCACTCGGTCGGAACGCGGGCTGCTGTGTGAGTGGTTTAGCGAGGAGCGGGACGTATTCCAGGATTCTATTTCAGGCAACTATTAAATCCCCAAGAAGATCTCTTCTTGTAGAAATCAATCTGGTCATGTTCTGCCAAATGTCGCAATAGAGCGGACAGTGTGTCTGATCTATGTTCTGGTAGGTCCTGGCTTCACATCTTGGCCTGGGGATTTGATATGTTAACCGTTACAGGCAAATGCCTGGGTATTACTTCAAAGCCTCGAGACAGCTCTTTGGAATTTATTAACAACCAACCTAACTAACTAACTAAACAATTAACCTAACTAACTAACCAACCAATTAACTAACTAACTAACCAACTAACAACCAACTAACTAACTATACAACTAACTAAACAACTAACTAACCAACTCACTAACCAACCAACTAACTGACTCCATGGAGCAGAGTCTTTTGTTGAAAAGCCAACAGGTCCTCAGCCAGTTAAGAAATTTTCCGCATGTTATGTAACCCGGAGTTTCATTACCGCATTCACAACAACCCGCTACCTGTCCCTATCCCGAGCCAGATCAAACCGTTCTGTACCTCCCCAACCCCTTCTTTAAAGTACATTATAATATTATCCTCCCATATACGCCTAGCTCTTCCAAGTGGCCCTTTCCCTCAGGTTGTTACAATGAACAGTCCTACAACTTGACACTGTATAATTCGAGCCATTTAAGTGCCACAAAATAAAGAGTAAATAGTATGTGTTTAATTGAAACTGGTCAGTTTTATCTTTCCCCCTTGTATAGGCGGTGGGATTGTTTGAATAGTATACAGAAACGTCTTGGAGCCCCATGCACACAGCGACACAGTAAGCTCATACACGCCTATCCCGAGGGAATTTAATCCCTGTTCACCTCGAGTCACACCAGTCTGACACTTCTGATTACGACTGAAAAACTGAATTTCTTGTTACGCGAAGAAATAGCGGTTATGGGTTTGCTGGCATGAAGTTCACTTTTTGTGACCGATGAAAACTGATATGTCATCTGCAACAGCTCTCCCTTACAGATATTTCACGCTTTGTATCAGACGTTTGTTATGTAGTTGCAACATTATACTAGGAATGTAATAAGACAGTAATGGGCAAAAGGTTTAGAAATATGTTTGGGTAGGCTGGAAACCTCGGAGATTCGTTTTTGTCCTTTTCCCGTAGCAATGTCAAGATGTCTGAGTTGAAAGGATATGGACTGACAAGTAGCAGACATGGGGGAAAGCAGAAGTCTACAGAATGTTTGGTCACAAAAATCAATGGTAAGCTTTGGCTCTGTAGTTTATTCTTTAGATGCGAATTTCAGTACGATGTCAGTATGTGAACTGGAAAGAATGGTTTAGATCAGTATCAACTGGCGATATTCAGGTAGAAGTGTGGGTACTGCGCTCTAATAAAAATTAACAGGCTTTAAATAGCCGAATTACGAGTATGATTGAGTCCAGAGAGTCACAGTTTTTATACCTGGTAATAATGTATATATATATATATATATATATATATATGTGTGTGTGTGTGTGTGTGTGTGTGTGTGTGTATGTGTGTTTTAAGTTCATGTTGGGAAATATGTCGCTGTATTAGAACGGAATTGGACGATACTCGTATATTCTCCCAACTGCCAGTACAGAATGTTAAAAATTCGCATTATTCAGCCAAGGATGACATGTTTCATAACTGCAGCCATTTTACTTTACATCGCAGCACCTTAAAGCTTTTGTATTCAAGAATCAGTAGTAATACAAACGGAGCTACCTTACACCACTCTCAAATACCCACACAGGTACATTACTCACCTGTGCTCCTGTGATATAAACGACAAGCGCTAACTATAGACTGAGACAGTTATACAGTTGCGAGAATTTGAGACATAAGTGAAAGGTAAGGTAAATCAGTCCCATTACAAGCCTGGAGTGGCCCAGAGGGTTCCAGAAGGTTACGGTTCCCATATTTCATGACAACGGCACAGGATGGTGGTAAGGTTGTCAGCCTTACGCACCGGCCGCTCCTGGTACTCATTTCTATTATAGGCTGAGTCGACCCCGGGGCCATAGTGCGATCGGAAGGATTTTATATTAATAAAAAATCCATGGGATCGAACCAGCGTCCTTCCGATTTGTAGCACAGCGCCTTAACCACTGTGCTACTGCGGGGAGACAATAGTAACAACAGGAATTCAGTAGTTAGCCATATAGTAAATTAAACTTTATATCTACTCACATACTTACGTACTTACTTAGTCCATGGAGCAGAGTCCTTCTTGGTAATCTAACTGGTTTTCACCTAGTCAAGAAATTTCACACATTTTATGGAACCCGAAGGTTCATTGCCGCCTTCACAAGAGCTCACAACCTTTTCCTATCTTGAGCGTCTTAGAGTCTAGCCCCCGTGAAAAGCGATGGATGACCGTAAACAGCAGGCAGACAGGTAGGTAGGCATGTTCAGGCCTATATGGCTTTAGGTGCATTCTGAAAGTGGATTACGCTCGTCACACCTTCCTCACCTCCCAACCCCACACCCTCGCGCTGAACTACGTGGTATTTTCAGTTCTGTATATTTTTTATAATGATGTTTCAGATTTAGAATCGCCAAGATTTTGAATTTTGTCCATCGTCCAGTATTTAAGAACACAATAAGTGAGCAGATGTATCGGATACCGTTTCTGTCTGCATCGGCCGCTATAACGTCCTCGTCTCGTGCACGAGACGGCCATCTATAGGTGTGATGATACCAGAGGCTGTGTAGTGCAATTTAGACCTCCTGATGACGAGCACATGTGCTCGAAACATGTAGAGGCATGAAATAAACTTATTGTGAAACAAATTTTGTGCATAAAGTTGGTTAAATGCTGAGATAAATATACTGAGATGCACGGTCAGCTAAACGTCAAAGATAAAGTTTGTTGTATTGCCGCCATCTATCGAACTTTTGGTCACTATACTGTAGACTAAGGCGATTATTATACCATAGACATCTTAGAGGGAAAAGAGAAGAAACGCAGAATGGTTCTATAATCTACAGCTAAACTGAAATGGACTTTTGTAGATGAAGTTCTAAGAGAAATTGAATATATTCAGTATAATCAGCGAGATGACAATTATGCAGAATTACGGAGTTGGGAAGGCTAGCTTCGCGAAAACCAAATACATTTTGTGGAACGCGGTATGAGATTCACTGGTAAGCACTTAAGCTGTAAGCAGTAACAATGTCTGAGCTGTTTACTTTCATTTGGATGGAATGGAATATTATTTTAGCTTCTGGTTATAATTGTTTCTAAGTGCCTGTGTCATGTCTCATCTACCAAAGAAGAAAATAATACAGAAGGAAGTACAGCCAATGAGGGAGCAGTATTTAGAATAACTTATTTTGAATGTAAATATGCCATACGAAGGCACAGACATAACTCAGTGCTTGACCGCAATCACTCTCCGGTTACGGCGGAAAAATTGTTTTGTGACTTATGTTTCGTTAAGGAGATTCGTGCGCTTTGGTGAAATATACAAGAGGGTTTTGTTCAAATAATGTATTAAATCAGTACGCTTTTATCTCAGTGTGTTAAGGCTACTTAGTTTTGACTGATGTCAATTAATATATTGCGTATACCAGTAGTAATTTTAATTACACAAATTCGATTCGGTACTTCGTAAGATAGAAGTTTTAGTGAAATACGGCAATCAGATTTTGGAGCAAATTTCTTAAAATATTTAACAGAAGTTACAACGAACTATTCGAGTACGAATGGGGAAGGAAACTATGTTTATGGTGTAATTCATCCGCAAGTTCCAAAGGACCGAACTGTAGCAAATGGAGTCTGTGTTCTACGAAATGGTATTTGTAATTTTATGCGTGAATTATTTCAGTGCCTTTTAGCAACAACTAAAATATACGAGAGGTAACGTCAGAGACAGAGTAGTTCTTGAAAGATTAAACATTTTTAAGCCTGTCAAAATTTACCGCCCCTTTATGAAAGCGAAATTATTGACTAGGGTCCAACACTGAATCCTGTCTTCGGGTAGATTGGTCCAGTACACACCGTCACATTCTAATTTATTTAAGATATATTTTAGTTCTGTATTCAGTGCACACCTGGACCCTTCAACTGTCCTATTTATTTATTTATTTTACTTATTTATTTATTCATAGTTTATCGAAAGTTTCGATCAGTAACTCAGACTGTATACTGTCTTTTGACTTTCAGCTTTTCAAGCCAAATATTTATAAAGCTTTCCCAATTACCCCATGCGTGCCACATGCTCCAGATCTCCCAGATGAGTTTATTTGATCAAACTAAATGGTTTTGTTAAACAATACTTACATAAGTGAAGATCCTCATTAGCAGTCTTCACTAGCATCCGCTTCTTTTCTTCAGTTTGCTTTAAAAGATTTTTCTTAACAGCTTCTGTACACTTGTCCTCAGTTGCTGAATTAATTTGGTACTAACAAGTCCTTAAATTGGTGCTGGTTAACGATGCATTATATCGTGAAATATTAACAAGTCCTTTAATTGGGACTGGTTAACGATGCATTATATCGTGAAATATTAACAAGTCCTTTAATTGGGACTGGTTAATGATGCATTATATGGTGAAATACTAACAAATCCTTAAATTGGGACTGTTTAACGATGCATTATATCGTGAAATACTAACAAGTACTTAAATTGGGACTGGTTAATGATGCATTATATCGTGAAATACTAACAAGTACTTAAATTGGGACTGTTTAATGATGCATTATATCGTGAAATACTAACAAGTACTTAAATTGGGACTGATTAATGATGCATTATATCGTGAAATCTGTTTACATTTTAATGCTTGGGTTGTGTTTTTCTGAAATATGTTTTTTTAGATGATTGACATCAGATTTTGGGCAGAAATTTGAGAGAAGTTTACCTACATGTAAGAAGTAAAAAATTATTTCTTTAAATATTTGTTTTGATGTGAGTCGTTTGTACTCAGCTTTAGTAGAGAGGAGGAGGACCAGATGAATGGAGGCGTTACGAATTAGAATCCACCCGGAATATTTATTATGGCTTGAAGAGTGAAAGGGAAGGATGTGTTTATTGAGAAACGCAAGGTAGAATTTGTACCAAGAAAGTTAGATGAATAGGAGGTTTGTGGTCTGCGCTCTTTGCCTGATGTTGTTAAGCAGATTTGATCAAAGCGCAAGAAATGAATGGAGCATATAGAACGAATTTTAAGGATGAGAAAGGCATAAATATTTTGGTAGAAAAACGGCAAGGAAGGAGAACTTGTTGGAAGACACATGCGTGAAGCAGACGGCGTGAAATTAATTATAAGGAATAGATTCTGCTTGTGTAAAGTAGGTTTGCCCCACAAAAGGTGGGGAAAATACTATGATTATGTGTACACTGACGAAATTTATGTTCCTCGGATGTTTCAAATTTGTTAACTGAAGGAGGAACTTCATATTTTCGATGCCGATCCCACAGCTTGTGATAAAGAGACTTATGTCATGAACAGTACTGCTGTGCTCTGTCACTGCCTGTGGTTACGAGAGAAATTTTGTGACGAATTTAAATCTATTTTGCTCTTTATTCCAGAGAGTGTTCGGAAGTTTTGCATTATTGATGCGTATAAAACGGAATTAATATTTGAGAATTAAATTTTAGGATATATTTAACCTGTCTGTGTCGCAGGTCTTTTTGGATGAAATAAGAGTTTCCTTTAAATTATCCTCTAAAAATCTTCTTTCAGGTTTTGTTGACTTTTCAGTTCGTTGCATCATTAACATCATAGAACTTCTGCACACTTTCACTGTCACAGCCTAAAGAAGTTCTCCTAAGGTGAACCCAAACGAAATTTTTATACCACAAACAAATTTCCTTCAACATTTTAAAAAATTTTCGGCTGTGGTATGTGTACCTGGATGAATACCTGGACAAAGTATCGGATAAATATGTTTCACCACATCTTGGAGAGTTATAATCTTACTATCCGTAATTTGCCAATGGTCATCAAGCTCTCATAAGTGAATAATACCAGTTTGTCGTCCTAATATACAATATGTTCATTATTTAGTAATGTCGTGAAAGAAACAGACGGACTGGGTGTTTGAGGGGTGACCTGGTCACCAGCAGGCAGCATCGTCGGTGCTTTATATCACAAGCTGTAAACACAGTCTAGCGCTCCTGAGGATGGGCGAAATTATCGTCCGAAACTTGCTGAGCTGATTGAAATTATTAATAGAATTATTATTGTTGCATGCAGTTGGCTGTTTATATTATTGTATCAAAGATGTAATGTCACACAAACATCAAATTGAAAATTGTATGTAAAATCAGACTCTTGATGAGCACAGTTTTTTTAAACTTGTACACAAAACTCTTTCTTGGACACTCAGTTAATGAACGTAATAGAAACGAAAGGCGGAGTTCAATTCTATTCTCGGTTATATTATATATTATATTTGATCCGCGGCCATTTAAAATGCTATAAGCCTGTTAAATTTAATAGGCAACAATGTACAAGGAATTCATGGCATTCGGTCTCTATCTGCAAGTAACTGCCTAATGTAAAACAGAGTGGATATTAGAATTATAACGTAGCAGTTCCTAGCCATTCGTATTAGTTAGTTCACAAAATACTGTCATCAAATCTGTTCACTAGATTAATTCGGAATGCAACTAGAAGCCCTTTGTAGTGGTCTTGGTAACATGTAAACCGAATGTAAATACGGTGACGTGGAATGACAAAGAATGGCTATGCGAGACTGGTGACCTGATTTCATTTCCTGTAGTATTCGTGTATATCCCTGTACAGATAGGTATACTACGTATAGTAAGCTTATATTTTGAGCACTGTAGACAAATCACCATTTAGCTGTTCATGTTAAAACAGTTTTGCGTTGCACTGAATATGAAGTACCCCAGACTTTGTTTTGGATGCTGTGGATAAACACACTGTATTGAATTAATGGACAACAGGTTGCTTTGGCCTTTGATACTTGACCGTTCTGTGTCCTGTGTATTGTATGGAAAGGGTGCTTTGTTACACAATGGCTGTAATTGTCTGCCTGGGCTTACATCGAAATTCCCGTGTTACACATCGATAAGAAAATTAAAAATCATGTACCAATTTGCTTGGTTATACACAGAATGGCTGAACGTGGCGAACTAGTGTTCTAGTATTGGCATCAGCGTAAGGGAGAAGTCACTCACCCTAGCTTATTTTAACAAAATGTGTAGGTGTTGTGGGCCCGGTGGCTCAGTCGGTATAGCGACTGACTACGGGCTGGACGGTCCGGGATCGAATCCCGGTGGGGACGAGATTTTCCGCCCGTCCAGACCGGCTCTGGGGCCCACCCAGCCTCCTGTACAATGGGTACTGAGTCTTCCCCGGGGGTAAAGTGCGGCCGGGGCGTGCTGTTGACCACTCAGCCCTTCTAATGCCGCGGTCATGGAAGAGTAGAGCTATACCTCTACACACCTTCTGGGTCATACCGGGCCTGTAACGAGAAAACTGTACCTTTTACTCATTTCTGTTAGAGGCTGAGTCGATCCCAGGGCCATAGTGCGATCGGAAGGGTTATGTCAATGAAAAATTCCAATGACACTGTCTGAAATCGAACCAGCGACCTTCCGATTTGTAGCACAGCACCTTAACCACTGTGCTACCGCGGTCCCCTTTAATACATTTATATATAGTAATACTGAAAAAGTGGATGTTTCAAAATCACGTTATAATGACTCATAACATCAGCTGTGCAAGTCTAATTGAATTCTGTTTTACCGACTTGAAGTGGCTTAACTTTGTATATGAATTGTACCAAAACCGTAGTCGAAATGTTGAAATGTATTTGCTGCAGTTTAGTTTAGGCGCCATTTAGTCTGTTGGAAAGACGCATGGAGTGGGGAGCTCACGGCGTAGATAAGTGAGTGCGAAATATATGGGCACTTGGCTGGGAATGAAATGAAATGATTTATTGGCTAAGAGTAATACTGTCATATACAACAGGATTAACAGCCATTCGGACTGTAGAGTTTGAATGGAACTTGTTTGAATTATATGGAACGTAAACTGATTGCATTGTCGGGCATGTTTGAGAGTATTTGACAACAACGTTTGTGGAGAAACACGACCCAATTTGTTAATTATGACCTCAAAAATCATATTTTTCCTCATTATTCTCTTAAAACTAACACTGAATGTGAGTTATATGCCTTGGAACTAAAATTTTTTTTTTACCGTGTGTGTAAAAATGAAATGAGTTTCAGTTGAACTTTTACACTTGTGTATAAAATTATTGTCAGGGTTGAAGCGATTATACACGACCAGAACACACAGCGTTCCAATTTAGTTATATACCTGGAAATCACGAGACGTTAGACATGATTACAGTTGAAGAATAAAAGACCAACTTGATGTTGGAGTGGTATCCGTGTTGCAGGCTGAAGCCTGCAACACGGATACCACTCCAACCCAACCACACCGAATCTCCAACACACATCGAACCAAGAACATAACGACCAATGTGGTAATTCAACAGAATAGTCGCAAGCTCCTGATGATGAATATATTAATTTCCGAAACATGTTAAGCACATAAGAAGTGAAATAAAGTAGCATGTGACATCAAGTTGGTCTTTTATTTTTCAACTATCACAATGATGCACGGCCCGATAAACATAATTATTACAGTTGTTTGGTAATAACTTGAGTAAGTGGCTTAGTATTCGGCAGAACTTCACACACAATGTAGTGCTACGATAGGCAGTTCACACAGATACGCAAAGAGCTCTTACTGTACCGCTTAACCAGTGGGTCACTTTCCGGGTACATCCAGTTTATACACGCTGACAAAGTATTACAGTTTTCTTAGTGAATGTCAATTATTAATATATTTTATTGACAATACTTCGAATATTTATGCATGAGAGTAATAAATTAAAATTATATTTATAAGAGAAATGAGATCTAACAAACGGAATTCTTGCTACTATCCATTTGGGGTTCATAATATTCTCATATCTTCCCTTTTTATATGCAAAATTTTAAAAACCAGAACAATTTATTTGCTTCTGGAGTGGAGTTCAGTTGAATATAGGTGAAACATTATATGATTGACGTAACTACAGATTTCGTCGTACTTAGTTGAGACAGATTGTGTCTGGAAGGTATTGTTTACTACAGTTTACAATACAATGTTATTCGTAGAGTAGCATCACTTTGCCACTTAATCGCTCTTTCCCTCAACGCACTTGGTCCACAGGGCCACACGTTTCGGCACGCACGGTGGGCAAAATAACCAACACAGCAAAATTAAAATAAAATCCGGCGTCAAATTAGTGTAATATTTTGGGAAATATGAGCAGATTCGTGACCCTGGGACCTTACAATTTATCTTTCATGTGTTTGTATTTGTGGTTAGTTGTTACATGTACATCACGTTCCTCTGCTGTACTTGTAATTGTCCTATTGGCTGTTGTATCAACACATTAATAATGATAAGCTGAATGTGGTTTAATGAGATATGTAACTTGTTTTCAGTAACACCGTATTTGAAACGAACTTCAAACATTCTCCGACTTATCTTAGGGTTTTGTGAAGTTTTTTTGGAAAACGTTCAGGCGGGTTCAGATGTACAATTCTATCTCAATGTGTTAAAACTTAGTGATATAAATCCTCAGAATGTCACGAAACTGAAAGTGGGTTGAAGATACGGTCTGGAAGGAAAGACTGCGAAGTCCTGTGTAAACACTCATATTTTACGTTGGACGTAAAAGTCCTTAAACCCTTCATGGCACAAAGGTTACTATATTACCCTCCTGAATTAGATTATAAAAATCTGCTTTCCGCCCACGTTGTGTATTTACATCTTTGTTACGGTGTTCACGATAGATGGATTTTATTTTCCAATCCAGCATTGGCAGGTTTGTCTCTATCATGAAAACGAACAACATATTTGCTGAGACATAGATACTGAATATCTAAAAATAATTAAGATAATCCAAAGCGATTATTCGCAATATATTTTTGCTCACGGAACCGTAAGAAAGCTGGTGAACTTACTGAGAAACCCCTACCTGTCAACAATAAATCAAATATAGAATTAAATATCAGCATTTGTTTATCTTTTATGTACGTTACATGTAAAAAAAATCAACGGCTAACCTCAAACTGTCCGAAAGACTGATCGTTTCGCCCGACACAACGGATCTGCCTGTGGCAAGCTCTGCTGATTTACTTGACTACTACAGAATCAGGAAGTTTCTGGATTGCAGCAGCGATTTATTGTCAGCGTGCTGTCAGTGGCGAAATGATTGGTGTCAAATGTCGCCACAAGTATTTTAATTAGTACATAAAAATTTAGGACTGCCGATAATACTCGTCCGCCGTTACGCATTTTCGTCATTCAGAAACCCTGACACCACTGGGCGGGAACCCAGTTTGAGAAGCACAGATTTAAACGATTAAAATAATATCCAATGCCATCACTATTATTCATCACACTATTCGCGCTGTGAAGTTATTATCAGTATCGTAATATGTGGAGTGTAGTCGACACATTAAAAATATACCGAAACACTTCAATTCCGTCTTTATTTCATTACTTTAAATATACTAAAAGACAAATAAATATGTTGAATTGTGGAGTTACAACAGGGAATTAGTGAATACGACACTTTATGCAGACGACCAGATTTTAACGGCTACATCAGAAGTTGATTTACAAACAATGGCACAACACTTGAACCTCATAGCAAGAAAATATAAAATGACCATATCTAGTACAAAAACAAAATCAATGGCAATGTGGGGGAACCACATACAGAGAGTAAAAATTGTGAAAAAAGACAATATTATTGAAAAGGTAACAGATTTTAAATACTTGGGGTATCGCATATCAGAATACGGAAGTGATTTAGAAGATAAATTGCAAACATGTAACAAAACAAACGGAGCTATACGGAGACATTTTGGAAAAAAATGAACAAAGAAACAAAGTTAAGAATTCACAACATTACAGCTAAAGCAGCTTTGAAATTTTGAAGTGAAGCTTGGGTACTGAAGAAAAGAGAGGAACAACGTTTAGAAGCAGCACAGATGAAATTTTTGAGACCCTTACTTGGAATAACAAAACTAGATAAAGAAAAGGATCAATGTATTAGGCAAAAAAACGGGACCACAGAACATAGTAAAGGAAATAAAACAGTACCAGAAAAAGTAGCTACAACATGTACAGAGGATGGACACAAACAGACTACCAAAACAAGCACTGCAATATAAACCAAAAGGACGAAGGAACAAAGGACGACCAAGGAAGAGATGGAGGGACCAACTTCATCTTGAGGATCAAGGAACAGGAAACACGCCTAACCCTTCAGGAACATGATGATGACGAATTGTGGAGTTCTGTTACTTTTTATAGTGGTGTAGAGTTGAAGATTTATGTCTTGTGGGAAGTTGCGCCGTGTCGACTGGTATATATAGTTACCGCTATTTCGTAACACCTGTTTGTTATTTATCAGTCAACAAAAGATTTGAATGTTTGGAAACATCGCTGTACGAACTTACTATCTCCCACGGTATAAGCTTGATTTAATTGTGAAAAATGTTGAGAAATTTTAATTCAATATAACAAGTTATTAATTCTATTTTGTACTAAATCTGGACCAAATAATCCAATATTAGTAGATAATGAGTAAATTGCGTTTTTTCCTATTTTAGGACATGGGATCTCCCTAAAATCATATTGTGAGTAATTTATACCGAAGTAGCATTTATTTCACGGTATTTATGAAGACGATCCATGGTGTATAAATCAGAGAACAGCTGGTGTTGACATCTTACATCCGCGTGACTGGTGGCGTGTCAGGGATATTAGTGTGCGACACGGTGATGGGATTTGGCTTTAACCTCACTGTCCACGTTAGAAGGACCGACTTGTGGTGAGATATGGAGCTAGCCACATCAGTGACGACAGGCGTGATAAAATTAACTTGCTTGTGATTGATTGTCAGTGAGATTATGATGTGTCTGACGTAGCCATACTAACCGCAAAGCTGTTAGGAGTGTATGATGTTGGTAATAAGGGGTTCCGAGTAGCACATATGAAGCAGTATTTACTAATGTGTCATTGTTTAATTCTTATTGTTACTTGTTACATTTATATCTGTGAAGATTTTATTACATGTGTCATGACTATGCACATGTTAATGTTTGGGAATATAATCTTAGAATTATTTGATGTTGTAAATCTTACGCTCAACAGTCTAATATACAATAATCTCATTACAAAGTAGTTACAAAATGCTTTTGTATTTATTGTACACTGCTACTGTATGTTTTACACTTCGACCAAACTTGTAACTCCATTTACCTTTAGACGCCTAACGTCAACTATAGTGGTCGTACCGCACCGATAAGCTCTAAAATTGCATTTTATATATTTATTCAACAAATATAGGTACTGAATATTTTAAACAAGATATATACTCCCCGTTTTTTTCTCTTCAAAATGCAGTTTGTTTCATCATTCTAACGTATTTGGTTCATGTATTATTCATATTTTATATGCAATGTGTGCTAAAATTAAGAAAATAATTCCGGCCCCAAAAGGTTAAGATGGCCAGAATGTGTGGCCGAAACACGTAAGAGTTGTGTACAACAAACATAAAAACATTTTGGAACTATTTTAATTGACTTATGACCATGCAGTAATGAAACATTATGAGAAATAAAACCAAAAAGTGCTTACACAGATGTGTAAATTTATTATACTATAAACAGCGTAGCCTTCTACATGTCTCGGCCATCAGTTGTGGCCGTATTCAGGGAGGTATTCTTTGAAGAATGCTTTTCGTAGAACGTCAAAATAATTTACAAATGTACAATGTTAAGTATATAAAACTTTAATTTACTTTTACTTAACATTGTACATTTGTAATTTGTTTTGCGTTCTACGTAATAAGTTCTTCAAAGAACACCTCTCTGAATATGGCCACAACTGATCGCCGAGACATGTAGGAGGCTACACTGTATAGTATAATATATTTTCACATCTGTATAAATATTTGTTGATTTTATTTCTCTTAATTTTGCAATTAGTTTGTTGTGAAATTTATGTATAAGCTCAGAAGTTCTCATCGTTGACATGTCTGTAATTTTTTACTTCGAATATTTCATGCAATGTATGTGAGGAAGCAAGGCGTGAGGTTCTGACAGCTTGTTGCTGAAGATTATAGTCTTATGAGATATGATGCAGTGTGAACTGATTAGTAATAGCGCGTCCTCAGAACGTCGTTCATTGTTTACCAGGCGACGCAGCAATGTATCATTACACAAGACCTGAATCTTCACATATGGAGGGTTTATAGCCTGTTCTCATACCAACATTTGAGATTTATAAATAGAGTATTTCATTATTTATCCTATGAAGGCGGAAGGAAATGAAAATTTTCGCACGGGCTCCGCCTTCTAATTTGCATTCTGTTAAGATATTAAGGTAAAGCAATCTTTATACAGGCCCTTAGGGCACCAGGAGTTTGAGGCTCCCAGAATTTCTAGAGAGATGGCACATGAGGTTGGCAAGGTTGTCAGCCCTTTTGTACAAATGTAACCTCAACAGAAGTTACATTTCCTGCAGAAATTATTACGACACGTCATTTGAGGTAGTTAAGTTAGGCGCGCCAGGGTTTATTCCACCCAATATGTTAGCGCATTTGTCAAGCTGTTTTGTACCGAGTATATGTCAGTGATACTATCTATAAGGACTAACAACTTTTAACCTTTATACTTCCGTGAAAGACATTATATCATTCTGCTAACAATATCGAATCCCTGTATTAATTTCTACCCCGAAGAATGGCAGACTGTGTTTGTACGAGTTTATTGGACCGTGCATCATTGTGATAACTGAAGAATAAAAAAACCAACTAGATGTCACTTGATATTTTATTTTACTTCTTATAGGCTCAACATGTTTCAAGCATTACTACGCCCATCATCAGGAGCTCGCGACTGTAATGTTCTTTACCAGATTGGTCGTGTCGTTCTTGGTTTGCTGTATGTTGGAGGTGAGGTGCAGTTAGGCTGGAGTGGTGTCCGGGTTGCAGGCTCAAGCCTGCAACCCGGACACCACTCCAACATACAGCAAACCAAGAACGACACGATCAATGTGGTAATCAACATCATAGTCGCGAGCTCCTGATGATGGGCGTAGTAATGCTTGAAACATATTGAGCCTAAAAGAAGTGAAATAAAATATCAAGTGACATCAGTTGGTTTTTTTATTCTTCAGTTATTTGTACGAGCTTTAATAATCAGTTATAAGATGTCAGAAATTCATTTCTCTAGCTGCTTACTTAAATGTCGGTTGTAGCTAATTTAATGTAACGTGATCGGAAGAATATATGCTTTTTTACGTTGTATATACCGTGCATTGTGACACGTGTATTATAATGTAAATCCAACCAAATGCACACCTGATACACCGGTAATTTCAGCAAGTATCTTCTACATGTTTCGAGCCCTGAAAGCCCATCATCAGGAAGTTGGTTGTAATAATGCAGGCATTATGGTGTAAAGTATTTTCACGTATGTGGTATATGAAGCGTTCTCAGTGTGTTGATAAAAACGTTAGCAGCAATATGATGGATAGGAGAGTGAGTTCGAACGCACAGATACTTTGTAAAATTAAATTGTAGCAGATGTGAATTTGGATAATTTTACATTTAAAATGATAAATGTTTTGTTGAAATGTCGGATTAAATAACTTTTTCTCGGATGCTCTGACCCAGGTGTAGCAAATTAAACGCACTCTTCGGTCCGCAGGCGTAAAGTTCTGTGACCCCGGGGCTAGACGAGTACTCGAGTTACTGGCGCTAATAAAAGCATATCTCAACCCCCGCCCGCTCCCGCCCGTCCCCGCCCGCCCACGCCGCGCATAATTCCTATTCTTACATTAGCGTCCTTCATCATCGGCAAAGTCTCTGGCACGCTTGTTAGGCGGATCAATCGATCTTGCAGGCGTGCTTATTCTCGTACCGAGTTGAGAACTTACTGTAAAAGAACAACTGAATATATTCTGTCGTTTTTTTACGTCACTTAGCAACGCTTTATCTCAATGTTGTCTGGAGGTGAAGAGTAAAACCAAGAGAAGCGTCAGTCAGATTTGTTGCAGAGTAGAGGATAATGGGGGACGTCCAACTTATGCGACACGAGTAGAAGTGACTGACTCCCATGCTGCCTTGTTTAACGCACGTCCACACTTGCTCCGACCGTAACCGTATCAACCCTTTGATGTGAAAGCCAAATACCGACAGCGCACCGAACAAGCCCGTAACGTGACCGCGTAACCAAATTTTGATACGTTACGAGGTCACGAGCCCCGTTCACACTGCCACGATACGGTGTTACGTTACGCGGTAACGTTACAAGTGTGGACCCACGTTAACATGAAACACTTACCTTTCGAAGTCTGTGTTAGAGAAACAAACTGACTGACCGACAGCTGAGTGAGAGACACCATGTTATATGGTGTTCTTTTTTGGTACTGCAGCTAATCAACATATCCATCGTTGATACGCAGTCCGAAATTGAAACTATTTTGTCACAGAAAGCTCTTGTTAAACATTCACTAAAGCATTCTCTTCTTGGACTGTTTGACCCTGAAGATAAAGACATTAATATCCCCGAAACGTGGGTAACTTTGTACCAGTCTATACGGCATCACATCTCATTAGACTCGAAGCTTTGGCAGCACTACTGAGATAACGTAATGCATTTCTCATTCTACAGCATTTACGTCTGTTAGGCCTAAGCATTTTATTATTATATATATCTAAATCTGTGTACTGTAATTGGTATCTTCCCTTGATAGTTTCCTGCTACAAGATTATATGGTTTTTGTCTTTGCCTTAAAACTATTACTTTACACCCCTATATTTTATCTTTCTTTGCTGAACACCCTGTGCTAAGCAACGATGTGTATTAGGTATGTAACTAGTAAAAAACTGTTCGAAAATTTACGCGGACAGTGCATTAACTATTGAACTTGTATCCTAATGTCTGGTAATAAAACAGTGTCTCTCCACTTGTAACATTCTTTGTACATCAAAATACATTTTATAACAATCGCACTGAATAGACCAAAAGCTTGTCGTGAGAAAATGGGAATGTTATTTTTAGACAACACCAATTTTCTGTAGCTTCAAATTTTCCGAAATGAGATCTGCGCTCTTTTGGGATTTTACGCAGCGTAGATTCGTAATTTCTTACCGACGTTTCGGGACAACTTATTGGTTCCATCCTCAAAGGTCAAGCAGTCCAAGCTTCTTCGACAGCTTGACATAACAAATCACTCTAGTGACATTGTCCAAAAGAATTCTGGTAAGTTCGAATTCTGTGTTTTGCTAATTACAAGTGAGCTGTGTTCTCTTGTCATATATCCACAAACCTCTGTCGTAATCATGCAGGCCGGTGGCTGTGACGTCACGACATAATCTTAATACAATTGTGATGTCGCTCAAAAACGAACCTGTATCGTAACTATGGCAACCGGTGGCTGTAACATCGCCGATGCGTTACCTTCCACACGCACAGCACTGGTATTGTGTAAGGTAGATATTCTGCAGTTCCACAATACGCTACTTCACCAGGCCCGATTACACGGCTAAGCTTATTTTTTTCAGACATACCCAACCTCTGTTGCTTCCTCAGAGGCAGCGGCAGCCTAGTGGATATGTGCCTTCATTTCTCATCGCGCTGCGCGTTGCCTGGAAAATATGACATTAAGGATCACGTTCATTGCAAGCAATCTTTCCCTTCTTTACCCTCCCATCCCCAATTCTATACGCGTTAACGAATTACGAATATTGAATGGTCCCACCGCACCAGAATCACAGCACCAGCAACAATGAGCAGGAAGTAATGTTGCTCAATCAAGGCATATGAGGAAAAGAGGTAGAGTTCCGTGCATTTTTAACTTCTGCCTTTGATAGAGATAATTGCTCGGCTTCACAAGGCAGTTTCGTTAACGCGGGAAAGGATCGCCCGATATCCATTGAGTAGTGTGGGCGATCACAAGAATTGGCCTGGACGTTATCGATAAGACCTAGTTTTCTTACCCTTGATGAGATTCGAACCCATATTCTTCCGTTGTTAAGCCTGAGGCTAGTAACTATGTCCACTAAAGCTGGCCGTATAATTTACATTTATTTCTCTTGAACCATTTTTAGGTGTGTGTGAAATTCAATTTCACTCCTCTGATAAAACCTGTTAAAACGATTGTTTTGGTAACGGCGACTGATTTAAAATGCTCTTCATTTAGAAGTTTAAAATATATCTGATATTTTCCGCTATTAATTTGTTAAAACATTCTGTCATTTAGTGACGCATTAGCAATCATCAACCGTGTGACTGTTACAACATACTTATTTATGAAGTGTTGTAGCACGTGGAAAGATTAATACTGCTTATATTTTATTAAATTTCTTACATCTAGTCTCTTGTTTTGTCAAGAGATAGGCTTTTAACGTGCGGTCAGATTCGTAGTCACAGTTTTAACACTTCGACCGTAAGAGAGCATGATCCAATTTACGACAGGGTTTCCACGAAAGAATTGTGTCGTAAAAGTGGGCCATGATGTGCTTTGCAGGAAATACCCTACAGTTTAAAATCCTATCCTATTACTTTGAAGCTTAGAAACTAGGAATATTATGGGTTTTCAGAAGATTATGGGTTTTGTTTCGTGCGTTGGTTGTTTGTTCTTTTTTTCCTTCGTTTGGTTTATTCTTTTCTCCGTTAGTTCATATTTGTAGAAGGTTTCATATGAAAGACCGTCTCTTTTTTTTGCAATATGAGAATTATAATGTCAGCTAGTTTTTTCTTTTACCTCGCTTATCTCTATATAATCTTAGATCTTTACAGAGAGAGGTCAGTAAGCGGATGTAACTTTTGTTATTTATTGTCCGTCTTACACAATAATATGATGTAAAGTTGGGTTATATACAATTAATGAAGCTACATGTTCCAACCCCTTGGGGTCATCTTCAGGCTTATAAAATATGAATTATACAAGGTACTTCTGACGTAGTTACCTACGGGATCCCGTGGTTTACATTGTTAGCTATAAAATATATGTTAAAAATTGGTTAAAATACAGGTGAAGAACATATAGTCGTGGTGAACACGTGGATCGTTGTTGTATGTATGTGATAGGTGTTTGTGTACCTTAGGAAAGTGTCGCGATGTTATGGTCGTGGATTGGGGACCTCACGATGTATCGGTGTCTTATACCGTAAGTGGATGATGTGCGCCCTCGTATTGTAGAGAGCTCGAACTCACTGTTTGGGTGATTTAGCACAACGGGATGGAACACCCACAATTTAGAGTGTAATTTTTCCTAAGAGGTCCACCAGAGTGGGTGCTTTCTCCTTTTCCTGTAACCCGAGGACGGAAGCGGAGCTGGCTACCGAAATGTTGTGCTTCAGTTTTGCAGTCCAGCAGAAGGGTGTTTCTGAATTACTCACACCATCGTCATAGACCTGCAAAATTGAACACAGCTTGTTCGATTTTTAAAGTTTAAATATTTAATTCAAGGAAATAATCAGTGTTTATTGTACGAATATTCTGAGACATATTTTTACAGACTGTTACAAAATGTGGAGTTGTCCTTAATATTACAACGGGTGGTGGATTCTCAGCGATTAATGTATATATAGAGTTCTCTGAGTTATATTGCTTAATGCACTGTATGTTTTATGCTTATGTATCTTTTTTAGGAGACGCTGGAAACTGTGCTGTTAGCTGAAACACAAACACACTCAAATATAAAGCTGTCATAGGCGTTTCCGTTTATATTGCTTGTATATTTTCTATATTTTTGTTTGGTTTGAAATATACATGGATTTTAAAATGGTAGCTTTCGGCGAAGTTTTTTAACGTAATGTTGTATGCTTCCTTTGTCATCTGTATTAATTGCATTATCCACTGGAATGAAATGATTTCAGATTGAGTTCAGCTCAGTTAAATTGTAGACTACTGGTGTCCATTAGTACTGCAGGTCTCACGCCACCGCGTGACAAAGGGTGTACATTTACCTTTCCAAAATAAAACAAGTTGACCTGTAGTGTACACCAAGCTGCCACTGCTTTGGGTGCTTAGTGATTTTTGGTCTTGCATGATTTTCCCATGTCCACTCATATTTCTTCATTTAAAACAAAAGACAATATTGCTCATCTACAGTAAGCCAGATAATATTTTAAAGGTAAATATGTGCGTTTATAGAAAGATTACAATTCAACGCATTTTCCAAGCATAAGAGCAGTTGTCACGTGTATGATAGTGTCTTATACACATCTCAGCAGAAAGGAGTTTAACAAAATTACTATGAATTGTAGAAATAAAGGTGAGAGTTATTTTAAACAAGGCCAGTGGAACCTCGCGGTGAGTTCCAGAACACCAAATTCATTTGAAAGAAAATAATATCTTGGAGTGTTCGACGTTGTCACGGCAGTTTTGATAAAGACTAGAGTTTTCGTATAATATGACGCCGTGTATATTGGTAAACAGTTGCAGACGTTTCGGAGTAGATTGTTACTTCTCCCTTGAGGGCCTAAGTGGTCAATGTTTTTATGCTGAAGATGGAAGAGCCAAGATATTTGTCAGTACACACTGCTGCCTATCCCAGGAGACTTCAACCGCCAACAGGAATATTAACTTAACCTTAGTTTTTTTTGTTGAATTCATATAGGACTTGTAAGTGTATCGTTCGAGAGGTTCTTCTTCTGCTTGGCACTACAGCCCACTGTGGGCTTTGGCCTGTCGAACAATGTCCTTCCATTTTTTCCTATCTGCCACCATCTCTCTCCATCTTCTCACTCCCAGCACTTGAAGATCGCTTTCTACTTCCTCTTTCCACCTTTCCCTTCTTCTCTTCCCTTCCAGTTCTTGAGTGAAGATCTTTTTGGGCATCCTATCCTCCTCCTTTCTCCCTAGGTGACCTAACCAGCTTATCCTTTGCCCTTTTACCCATTTTACTACATTTTCTCCTTTGCTCATCTCTTCTAGTTCTCGATTCGTCCGACTTTTCCATTCCCTGTTTTCATATTTAGGGCCATCGCAGTATTTGAAAACCTTGTGTCACCGCATTTGTTTTGGGCCGGATGTAGGGACGGAATTTTGGACCAAAGGAATCCAGAGGTATAATATTGAGACATATAAAAATAGCAAACTATAAATAGCTGCATGCAGTCCTATGAAGAAGTTACTAATCACTACGTCACTTAAAACTCCTCTCTCTTATGGAATTCGCAACGGCTTTACCCTGTTCACAAAAGGCCATTTTAAACGCTGTTCTCAGCGAGGTGAATTTAATCCGCACCCATATACCCACTCTCATGCTGAAGTATTTCAATATTATACTTCAATATACACACATGCTGCCCAAGTTGTATCTTTCCTTGAGGCTTTCCGACAAAAAGTTTGCACACATTTCTCATCTGTGCATGTGTGATCTACATTTCACTCAACTCTTCTTCTTTCATTTGTTCAGCCTAATGATATTCGGTAAAGAACAGAATTTGTGACTCCTTCCTTAACCTAAATATTTACATCTCTGTTTTATTACCTGTCTGTCTTATGTTCATGTGTTCTTCTTAGAACTAAATAAATGTCAAAATGGACATGACGATGCGCCTTTCCGCGGTGGCAGAGAAGCCGTTTCAGATAATCTCAATTATTCAGTTAGCGTGACAATGTTCTAGTGCATTCTTACGGTGCTGCGTCGAAGCTGTAACCAAAACAGTTCAGTTTCTGCCTTTTCCTTGGCTTCGTACTGGAGTCGAGGGAGATCAAATATGGCATACTCGTCTGACAAATTTTTAATTCGAACTTACGTTTAGGTTACAGTTGTGTAAGGGAGTTCTGAGTTAGGATTCTTCAATGTGCCATTTCTACGTACTGGACAATGTCATAGAGCAGACATACTCAAACTTTCTTGTGCTGCGGCGAAATTTGGTCTGCTTGTGGGCAACATGAAGTTCTTAACACAAAAGGAAGAATGACGTAGATATACGTAGAATTATATGTTCGATTTTACATGTGTATTGTTCTGTAAGTCATGTGCGGTGACGTATACACACAGTAATGGGGAAAAAGTAGTAAAAATTAAATTCACAACATAGGATAGGACGTGGTTGTTTTTAGAATATTTTTACAAAATGAATTGGAAATCCATTTTACAATTAACAGCTCATATATTTCCAAAACTGCTTCGGCGTTCTGCCATCGGCTTTTTCAGGGAAAGGTTTAAAGCACCTTACTCATTTTCAAATGTGTCCGCCAACAACATAACACTCGCGGGCAACATGTTGCACGCGAGCTACGGGTTTAGTGGGCGTGGTACAGAGGTTACTGAAATCCCTTTACAAATCTGACACACGGTTGATGCTTAACAGACGCTACAAATAGTTTGCTCTTTTATTATATATATTACTGCAGTAGAATTGTTATCATTGCGAAAACATGGACGTCTGACAACGTCTGACAGGGTAACAGGGTTCTGCGAAACCCCATTCGTACGGCCAGATACTGCAAGCAAAATCGATGCTCCCGTTTGTAAAACGTTCACGAAATGAGATATAAATGACAGTTTCATAAAAAAAAATATAAGCATCATGCTTTCAGAAGTTTATATGTAATGTTGTAAGACACAAAAGGGGCAGTGAAATGTTTACAATGAAGTTAAGATTCATATACTTCTAACAATTCACAGTATGCGTGTTTCGTACATTCTGTTGCATTTATGTTGCTGGCAGTATTTTACGCTTCCATTGATTTCGTTAAACAAAGCTGTATTTATTTTACACAAGCCTTGTCTTCATGTGGCATTTTGAGGACCATGCATCGTGATATATTCTTACAATAAAATTAGCGAGATGCACTAATTTATCTAATTTATCTTTGGAATGGAACTCTACATTTTTCGGATAGTTTCTCTGTCCATCATAAGGAGTCTATCACTGTACACACAGCAATACCTACAGGTTATGCTGACTGCTCCCTAGGAAGCAGTCAGCATAACCTCTATATATTGCTGTGTGTACAGTGCTAGACTACTGATGATGGACAGAGAAACTGTCCGAAAAATGTAGAGTCCTATTCCAAACATAAATTTGATAAATTTGTGCTTCTCGTTGGCTTTATTACAAGAACTTGGTCTTCATGTTGTGATAAATTCATATCAACGGACTTTGCGCAGGGAACATTTTATAGTTGCCACAATTCCAGTCATGGAGGGCTGTTGTCTTTTATTCTTATATTCCTCGGTACCTTAAGAGCGCAATATTTGTGAACACTGCTTGGGCCTTTCGATATAGCTTCTGGCTGATCGGTTTCTGAGAGACTGTCCAGGTATACGAGTGTAAGGTGGCTATTTAAATGGAATGTAGGAACAGAAATTCGGCGCGAATTGCTGCTTGTGTTTCGGTTCCATTACGACTTCTGTTCAGTATTTATTGCTGAGATAGGAAGTTTGTACAGTAATGAACTGTAAACGTAACAAAAAACTTATTTGCCGCTTGTATGCTTCTGCATTTGTGATTGACGAAGACAGTGTCTTTAATTGCAAGGTTTTGTGTGAGAGTATTCTAACAATGGGGTCTACATTTGTGTGAATTGTATGAAAAGGCAGATGTTTATTAATTCATTCGTTGATTCGATACCTATTTCAGTTTTAAATTTGAATATAAAAGAATCGAGGCTTGAAAGTCCATAAATTGTACTTTCTGAATATTGCTTTGTCTTGGTTCTGAACATTATTTTCAAGACGTGCACACCCACTTGACCTTGTTTCATGCATGATCCGTAACCAGCACCGAGCGACTGCGTGCAAATTTGGCCCTGCTGGCTAATTAAAGTGCAAAAGTATTTAGTTTGGATTTTGTAAGTTTTAATATTGTACGTGCTGTGCATGATGCAAAATTAATTTTATCACACCAACCTTACATGCACTGAAATATGAACCCAATGGACGCACAGTCTCGTACATGTTTCGGTACTTCTTGATTGCCATCATTACGGGGTCTTTATATCAGTTAAAGTTGCGCCCTTCGAATTGATCCGGAATGTGAGGAGCAGCCACCCACTAGCACACACAATAATATTCTCTCTACTCCATTCGGAGTGTAAACACATCACACCTCAGGACTCCACCCATATTTGGGTAGCGAGTTGACTTTGACTTTCATTTACCACCTGTGAAGATTGTGGAGCCCCTAACTAAAACCCAAATGGAGCTGGAAGTAAATACTTATGTTGCTGTTCTAACATTTTAATATTATGTGATTTGGCATTTCTTGGGATTTTAATCAAATTTTATTATGTGTGCCAGTGAATGACTCTTAGTGAGTGACAGTAGTTCACATTACGGACAAATTCGAAGAGCACAACTTTAGACTGATATAAGGATTCCCTGATGATGACAGTCAAGAAGTGCCGAAACATGTAGGACACACTGTATTTATCGTGTTCACATTTCAGTGCATGTACGTTTGGCCTGATGAATTGAATTTGTAAGTTGCCTTCACTGGGTTTTTCTAAACAGCCATAAATTCCAAAACTACGAAATTTGTCACACATTTCATTTAGGCTTGTCTCTGTCTGCCGACATGTTCACACTTTTCTTTTTTACTATGTAACGTTGATTCTTATAATCTCGGTAAATTTAACTTTGCGAAATTGAAGAATTTACAGTCTCCCCATAAGCACGGTAAAAATATACGAATATTAGACAAGTGATCCATACTTTGCGAATAGAAACAGGATTTTTATGGTTTGCTTAGCGACGTTGTCCCCTTGTAGACTGTATAGAGTTGATGACAGATTAATGATGGCGTAGTAACTGATTGGAAAATCGAAGCATTCGGACAGAACAGCCTGTATCAGAGCTTCTTGTTCAAGAGAGGTTATAATGGAAACTGAAAGTACTTAACGTTCCATTTGTATACTTCATGTTCACCGAAGGCCCTCTGTAAAACTACGTATTGTATTCTCAAATGTAACTCCGTAGATAGACGAAATTATTGAGAGGATAGCAGTATTGATTTAGCAGTAATATCGCAATGAGTGATCGGATATCCTACATTGTGAAATGAATGAGAAAAATTGGAATATGTTGTAGCGGTACACTAGCTATCTATAGGCTTTATGAAAGCCTATGCTTCAGTTAGGAGGAACGTTTAGTGTATTTTTATTATTGACTTTGTTATGCACAAAAACTAGATAGGTTAGTGGAATGCATAAATAAAATCTGCAGTAAATTCTGGGGTACGTAAACATGCGCCCGACAAAGGAAATGCTTTATTGGCATGGTTTTTCGAATTTTATTTCAGAATGTCATGATGAAGGTCACTGCAAACCTGTAGTAATTAAAATTCAGTAGGACATATAAATTTCCGTTCAGTACTGACGATGTTGATTTGTTGGCGAAAAAACGAATCTATAAAAAACGGCACTCTATCTATAAACGTAACATTGAGGGGCGTTCGTGAAAATATTGTTGCAGTGTAAAAGCTGGAAGTATTAAAACTTCCGAGTGTTTGAGTGTGTGTGTGTGTGTGTGTGTGTGTGTGAGTGTGTGTGTGTGTGTGTGTGGGTGTGTGTTTGTGTGTGTGGGTGTGTGTGTGTGTGTGTGTGTGTGTG
>Ga0123352_10002020_pt1 | contig 27882 bp, 15 predicted proteins | sample TergutLab28metaG_FD_89700 | JGI IMG/M metagenome (GOLD analysis project Ga0123352, IMG submission 89700) | Labiotermes labralis P1 segment gut microbial communities from Petit-Saut dam, French Guiana - Lab288 P1 | ecosystem: Host-associated > Arthropoda: Insects > Digestive system > Gut ... | reverse complement strand
GCGATTATTTTTGTACGAACGAAATCTTACTTCCGAAAATCCCCCTTGTCGGGGTGGGTAGGGCCCCAGCGAGATTAAGAGCGAACACAGGGTGTTTTTACAGAATTAAAAGGAAGAGGGGGGGGGGGGGGAAGAGTCACAGATTTGATTGACTTACGGCAATACGTGGACCTACTGGGAAGAAAACAGATTCTTTAAGATACCTGCATCACACGGGTCTGTTGTGGAACATACAAACCACGCCTGAAGTGTCACTATTTCTGCAGAATTTGCCTGGTATAGGACCATCTCGATTCGCAAAGCTCGCAGCTGACGAATGTTATGTGAGGTACGCGGCAAGACCACCTACATGCTTTGTCAAATACATTCAAATACATTTAATGCATGCAGCCCCTAGCCAATACGACCATAATCAAAATGTGCGAAGGAAAGTCTAGGGGGATCAAGACGATTCCATGCCTCATTGTGAGACGGCGAGAGAAAAATGGAAACAGTAGTTGCGTTTTTGACGTCATTAAAGCCAGATGACATAATACAAATACTGCATACCGACTTACACTGTCAATTCAGTTCCTAGTTATTCCGCTATAATTGTCCCTACGCGCGCCAAGAAGGCACACAGGGTATAGGGTGGCTGTCAGGTTCACGCACCGGCCGGTTCACCACCACGGAAACAGGAGGCTGGGTTGGCCACACACCCAGCCAGGAAGGTTTCGAAAGAGAAATCTCTTGATCTGAAGGAAATCGGAATACATTTTCTCTGTTGTCCGTAGTAATGTCTCTAATTTACAAAGATCCTTTTTCACTTGGCCATGCCGACTCTGGTTTCCATCTAGTCTTCTAACCAATGGGTAACGGAGGATCTTACCCAAAGGCGTGAAGCTGACCACTCACTTCCATCTAGTGCCCAGTTTAACAACGGGTGGAGCTATAACTTCACTCCCCAACATGCCGTCATACTTGAACCGCTTGTATAAAAAAAGTGCTGTACTTCAATAGGCTACAGCACTCATCCTTTATGCATTAGTCCAATGCCGCCTGACGACAGAGATCCCATGCGTCACGTTACAAAAATCACTACTTTATTCACTCCAGAATACCGTGCATGGAAAATACGCTATTTTCATTTTTATAAAAATTATCGCAATAATTGCATAATCAATCTCACACACATAACACATCAAGATTCCACAATGAATGGCACTACTTGTATAGGCCTACACAAGTCTGAATTATCGCCATGTGATCCTTTTAATGAGAGGAATTTGAAAAAATTATGTATATGGCGACGTCACCAAGAGCGTGACATTCATACACAGTTTCAATAAAAACTACACACTGCAGCCATTCCTTTCATTTTACTACAGATTCATAAGGTAAGGTCAACTAGGGAATGGCAGTGCATGAGTTCTCAATATGCGTAATAATGGGTTTTCATTTACGACAGTTACCAATCTGGAATTCGAGATGTGCGTTCTCACACTACACGTAACTTAAGATTGCACCAAACTCTTAATCTTTAAATGACAGTTCACAAACTTCCTTTTACAAAGTTAATAATTGTTCCAGTAGGGAAATGAAAATAGACTGTTAATGAAAGCATATAGTCAATGGCTCAGGCGGGTAGCTACCGCCTCTCACAGCGGAGGCCCGGGTTCAATGCCAAGTCAGTCCATGTGTCGTTTGTGGTGGACAAAGTGGCACTGGGACAGATTATTCTATCAGTATCATTCCACCAATGCCTCATATTAATTGATTAATAAATTAATTACTCTACTGCCGATGCAACGTAATATCATGAACTGACAGCGTCTTTAAATAACGCAAACACACACACACAAAACAAAACGTTATGAGTTACGTAAATGCGCTACGTATTTGCAAGCCACGGATATACTGTCAATAGACAGGTGGCCTCTTAAGTCTGTTGGCGCGGTAACTTGAATCAATGTCTCTCGCCAGTATTAAAACACAATATAAATTAGATCTCACAGGAATAATAATAATAATAATAATAATAATAATCTCCATCGAGGAGGGCCCTTTTAAGGAGTTCGAGGGTCGCTCTGCTAGTCTTGCCTCAAGCCTTCTTTGCGGCTAGTTTTTGCAGTACCATTTCCTACACGTACGGCTACATCATCTGACTAATCTCTCCAATTCTGCTTTTCCAAAAATGTTGTATACATCTCATCTCTCCTACAGAGTGTTAGGGGGAAAGGGGGGGGGGACACAACAGGTAGCGACGCGTATCGGGTTCCCCTCTACAGTTTCGGTTTAGTGTCAAAATGTTTATGGTATTAGAAATACTTTGAGACCGATAAAAGCAGAACGTGAGGTCACATGTTTTCAGCCGCAATCAATAACTGTACGTTTTACAGTGCTCTGATCTAATTCACACTACGATCTTATTACAGTCATGCACCGCATAACGACGTTTCGGTCAACGACGGACCGCATATACGACGGTGGTCCCATAAGATTATAATATTATAATATAATAATATATTACAATACCATTGTGTTACAATTGCCTACGGTATTCAGTACAGGAACATCCTGTACATGTTTGTAGCCTACTACACACCTAGGCTATACCATATAGCCTAGGTGTGTAGTAGGCTATACTATTTAGATTTGTGTTAAAGTACACTCTATGACGTTCGCACAACAACGATATCACCGAACGACGCATTTCTCAGAGCGTATCCCCGTCGTTAAGCGACGCATTACTGTAATTTTTTAACAGGTATTACACATTACCCATAACCTATCTTTATATTAGCAGTCATATAGGACACTGGTTTCCGTTCCAAGTGGTATTATTACGGATTTCAGACCAAATAACCTGCGTAATCGCTGTGTTGAGCCACATGGCGCCGCTGGGAGGAACTATTCACGGCTAATTGGATATACGAAAGCAGCTCATTCCATCTTCGTGCCGCAATCACTTTTATACACACAGCTAAAAAAGAAAGACAAGAAATGCCTATAGTTGAAACTTCACGAAAGGTTGAGTAACCTACATGCATTTTTTTACTGGGAATTCTTCAAATAAATTTTCACTATTAAATAAAAAGCGTATTTTTCAAATGTTATAAATGATAACTGAAGAATAAAACCCAACTATGTTTTATTATACTTATGTTGGGCTCAACATGTTTCGGGCACTGCTATGCCCATCATCAGGAGCTCACGACTATAGTGCTGATTACCACATGGGCCGTCCGGTTCTTGGGTTACTGTTGGTTGGAAGTTAGGTGCAGGCAGGCTGGATAAGTGTCTTATAGCCTGCAGCCCGGACACTTATCCAGCCTGCCTGCACCTAACTCCCAACCAACAGCAACCCAAGAAACCGGACGGCCCATGTGGTAATCAGCACTACAATCGTGAGCTCCTGATGATGGGCATAACAGTGCCCGAAATATGTTGAGCCTATCAAAGTATAATAAAACATTAAGTAGCATCTATTTGGTTCTTATTCTTCAGTTATTACAACGATGCACGGCCCAGTACACATCAAAAGTGATAAATGAATTTGCACGGAGAAACTCCCACTTGCAACGCATTCTCTTGGCAGGTATGGGGCACATCACAAGTATTTCCACACCTCAGCAAGACGACAATAGACCTGAGAGAAACGGCTTATCAGCTTGCAGGGAAGAACAGGTTATCCAGTTGTTTGAAAAGGACGATAAATCAGTACGCCTTAACCGGCTCAAATGGTTTTCGAACGACATCCAGAATTGTCTTTGGGGAAATCTAAATGCACATAAGCTGCTTACGAAATGGAATTTAACAAGGGAGCAGAAGCAGTAGCAGCAAAGTTCTCTACCTTGTGTGCGAGTTTAATGACAGACAAATTTAGCTCAAAAATTGTGCTGAAGAAACCGGGCTATCGTCAGTGTTCAAGTCCCTCGAAGTCAAGAAACATTTTTATGTGGGAGACAGAACGTTGTTGGTTGGATGAATGGTAGCCTACTGAAAGGGAACAGCACATTCCAAATGAACTGCGTTTCTAGTTTGGGGCACAAAATTTGCATTTCCAAGGCAGGGGCTGGGAGAAGAAATGCCGATAGAGCTGTACTTTGCACCGCTTGTATCTCATCGAACCGCGCAGATATACATTCTTGTTGAGCGGACAACACTTCGTGCGATGTGTGACGCCTACGAAAGAGCAACCTGTTCTCTTGTTGCTGAATGGAAATTTATCACACAGGAAAAAAAAAAAACTCCAGTGCAATTGATATTGCACATAAAAACGGAATTTGATGTTATGCTTCCCCCTGCACTATAGACGCAAGATGCAGTCACTCTGTGTACAATCTACACGGCCTCTTAGCAAGTACTACAGCCGGGAAGTAAACCCTGAGACCAGGGTCATACGGTTGCAGAACGGCAAGGCTTTTGGTATGGTGTATGCTGAGGCAGTGACCGTGAATACAGCAAGTTATGCACTTACTAACACAGGAATTTAACCCACAGACTCCAGCGTTTATGAGGATGATGACGTCCTTGCATTTGGAACTAAGAACGGCACACCACATCTCTTCCTGAGCCGAATACTCCACTTAATGATCAACCTATTGAGAAACCTACCACCTCACTGCTACGAATTTCAGATGCAGATGTTTTAAAGGAAAATGGACTGAAGCAAGACACTAGCTGCCACATGAATCGGCCATCGAGGGAAGAACAAAAGATATGAATAAAACATCACGAAAATATGTCTCTACGGTACAATCCAAGAAACATCATGGACTCCACATGCCAAACGACCTAGTGATATGAAGAAGTCTTGTCCAGACAGCTGTATTAACAGATTAATCGTACAAAACAAAACCGGAGAACACATTAGCCTTGAAGCCCACATTAAACATGACGGGTTCTCCGGGAGCAACCACAAGCAGAGACGTGGAAATGTACCAAACCTTAAACCAAAACGCTATCGAAAGGAGGTCGTCGATAAAGATACCTCAGATGAAGGAACTGGCATTTGGTGTTTTTATTGCAAAGAAAGAATTCAAAGACGAAACGAATGACGGTGATGTTCAGCAAACGCGAGAGATAGGCACAAGTGTACCGGATGGCCTGAGAAGACTCCTGACTATTTGGAGTGAACTGCTTGCTGAAAATTCCGTAAAACCGATTTTGAAATACAACTGTGTGCGCCCGACTGTAAACGTAAAGGTAACGTCTTCCCTGTACACATCATGAAGGCAGATGGGGGAATGACGGTATAACGTCACTTATTCGTAACCTCGCCACAGATGGAGGTGAACTTCGACCGCTTTACACCCGGGAAAATATCCCACTGTGCCCAAACCACTGGGGCACAACCGTATCTTACACAACTGCAGTTTCTCAATTATATACTTGTAATGCTAATCCAGGCTATGTTTAGAATATGTGTCTTAATCACAGTACCTCATCTGAAACAGATGTAATGGGATATGTGAAAGCAGTGATCATTTTTCCCTAGTTACATTTTTTGCCCCCACCCTCAGTAACACTGATGTCCGTAATTCAAAGGGCCGAAAAGCCAAACAAAGCTTGCTATAGGGCGTAGATACGTGGTGGACTACTGTCTTCACTGTCTTTCAAAAGCACTGTGATAACACACGCTTGCAGAAGTAATAATTAATAACGCAGTATGCCTGACTACCAAACGACTCTTGAAGTATCTCTCCTGCTTTGCTTTATTCACTCGTAATTGCTTCACCAATTAGGTGCGTCTCGTAATTTTGTGTGCATGAGGGTGACGCGTAATTGGGTGCAGGAAAGACACCATCATCTTGGTAAACGTGCGTCACTCGGCGCTGCAGTCGGGAAAATGGCTAAGCATCAAATGAAAATTTCAAACACGACAATTGTAAATTAGTTTCATTGAGATTCATCAGATAATTTAACTATTTAACTCTTCGCATTTCATTTCACAATGAACAAAATCAATATCTTCCAATCGCGTGTATAAGCTGACAGACAATCAGATATCAAAGCTACTAGCCCAAGTACCACGTGTGATCGCAGGCATACATCATAAGCACATCAACAATTTGTTTCAAGATGTATGCTAACTCTACACAGCAGAGCTCTTATTACGAAAATAATTGTCAAGATATGAGCCTATTATGAAGGCGATTATACAAATTTACCACGTCGACTGGTAACTATTCTTGGACTGCTTGACCCTTAAGGTTGGTGGCACTACGATCCTCCGAAGAGACAGGACATAACATCCGAGAAGACTTCAATCTTCAAGACGCTTATTGAACTGCGTAAGAAATCTATGGAACCAGGTTCGTTACCATCCTCATAAGAGCAGGGCGCTGGCCATAATCCCAAGCCGGATGAATTCAACCTCCCTCCCCTCACGCTACAACTATCATTCAAACTAGAGGAGCAGGGAAAGCGGTATAGTGACTAGGATAAGGGCTAAACAACTGGGGAATTGTGGTTCGATCCTCGGTGGGACAAGAGATCTTCCTCCAAGGGTCCAGGCCAGCTCTGGGGATTCACCAAGCAGCCTACTCGGGGGGTGCCGTAACTCATTTTCCGGGAGAAAAGAGGCCGAGGCGTGAAGCTAACCCAATCGTTGCCATCTAGCCGTTACACGTTAAACACGCGGCCCGCCGAACTAACGTCTTCGGCCAGCGCGAGTTTTCGAACACTTAACTTACGCTCCCCCACTAAAATGAAGAACATCTGGTGAAATTCGCACATTTTGCTATATTTGGTAAACATTATTTCCGTTGTAATGCGTTTCGTGCACACTGCATGGAAACATCCTGTGTTGGAAAGCTGAGGAGTGAGAAAAACGTGGACGGCTATCTTCAACATCTCCCTTACCTTTCCAGTTTCAATTATCTGCTAATAATCATTAGTATAGTAAATGATTCTCAAATATAATTTCATGGAGTTGTTTGTTGCGTATTTCCTAAAAGAATCATCAGTGGGAAAGAAAGAGTGGGCAGTTTCTCACTGACGATTCAATCCACAAAAAGAATGTCCCCAAAACTAAATTACACTTCAATACTACAATGATTTTGGGGCGCTTTTGCAAAATTGCGAAAAACAACTATTAGTTTCGCTACGTCCGCCCGCAAGGAACAACTCGGCTCCCACTGGACGGATTTTCATGAAATCTGACATGAGTATTTTTCGAAAATATGTCGCGAAAATTCAAGTTCCGTTGAAATCTAACAAGAATAAAGGGTAGTTTATATGAAGACCAATATACATTTATGATCTATCTCTCTCAATTCTTCTTAGAATGAGAGACGTTCAGACAAAAGTTGTAGAGAAAATCAAAACACAATTTTTTTTTTTTCGAAAATCGTGCCGTGCATGAGATAATGTGGAAAAATACTGCACAACCGGGCAGGCCACAGGTGACAATATCGCGCATGCGCAGTGCATGCTGGATACCTAAGGCTACAAAACTCATAAAATATTGCTTTTCCACGGTAACAAGGCTGCATGAACGCGCCTCAATGTTACGTTATACGTAGGAATATACTGCCTATGTTGTTACTGAAATAATAGTAACAATGAACTGTAGTAATTTCAGTCCTTTAATTGCTGAACATAAATACATTTTTATTAAAAAATAGGGCATCTACTGCTAACTGGTCCGACGCCCGCGCAGGGAATGGAGATTTTCAAATACCCCTTGTGACATAAAAGGTTGGTCTATGCCGATGTAGCGCAAGGTTAAGAATGGGTAGTACTGTACTACCACACCCACTAGCAGCCTTCGAAGGATGCACGGGGAAAACATTGCTTCCACTTTAACAAGATTATGGAGATTAAAATATCACCAATCAAACCTATGTTATGTTGTTATTATCAAGTATTGTAATGCTACATGTTTCGGCTTCTTCTACAAAGCCATCATTAAGCAGTACGATATACTCGAAGAAATCTGTCCTGTACAATGCATAATAATGCACAATGTATAACGATAATAAGGTGTAATTATGTCTAATAATCTACAGTTGAAATCTCAACTTCATAAACAAATGTATACAAATTGAAACCAAATTAGGTAAAATCACAAAAGTAAATTATAAAAACACGTTGTGTACTTCGTGCATCGTATAAGTAAGTTATAAATACGAAATCGTGTACTTCCAAGGTACAAGGAGACTCCATGGGGCAGAGTCCTTCTGGAGAAGCTAACACGCTCTCAGCTAGTCAAGAAATTCCCCGCATATTATGGAACCCAAAAGTCAATTACCGCATTCACAAGAACCCGACACCTGTCCCTATTCTGGGCCAGATCAATCCAGTCCATGTCCCAGTCTCACTACCAGAAAGAGAACCATGCTTAATTTGGTAGCCTCGAGGGTGTCGATTTTTCAAGTCAACGTGCCGCCAAATTTATATGGATGCTGATACAAGTCTGTAGATAAGAATAATACAAATATCATCCTTCTGGACGGTGAAATACAATGTGCAACGATAGAAGAGCCAGGCATAACCGTCGCTACTGATAAAGGCCACTTGCCTCCTCAGTTGTTAAGAAGTACTTCTATAACACAGGAGAAACGTGGCCTCCCTTTAGGGTACTCCGATTAAAATTCTGTATCACCATGCCTACTGACTGGTAGTGGACGCATTGTATGCGGTCCCTCTGTTAGCCAACAATCGACAACGTTTGTGTTCAGGCAATTTATGATTCTTACAGCAGAACAACAGACAGAAACAAATCGGTAAAATAACAATATCTTTCTAGTACAGCTGAAAGACAACACGTTGAATGACAACATGCAGTTCGAACAGAATTCATGAAGCATACTGTCCAATCACAGAGACTTCTATTTCTGCATCTCTACTGGTATGATAACTGTTTTATTTTTTGGTTGGGGAGAACTTAGTATCCAAGTACTGGTCTACTGAGAACTAAAAGAAAGACGGTGTGGAAGAGTGGGCGAAAGGAACTTTGCACAGCCCACAGCTCGGATAGATAAGTGCAGGAAGGTACCAGTCGCCTGCAGCACTCACTCAGTCAGGACAAATTCTGTAAAACATGTCAAATTTTTCACACTTAACCTCAAAATTCCTCACTGTTGGCACGTAAGAAACTGTTAACCCATGAATATGGTCTGTCATGTTCTTACAGACTCTAGGAACTTTAGAAGTACGGTGTGGGGATGCGCTTCAATAGCACACAGTTCACAACAAACCTCGCGAGTATAGATCAGTAGACTTAAAAGCTGAAATACAGACAAATAACAACGAAAGCAAGATGACATTAAGACTATTTTTTCTTCTTACCAAAAAGTAGGCTACAACCTCACACATTTCATGACGCCCAAGACATTTCAAGACAGGGTCAAACTCACAAACCATGCTCCAATTAAAAAAACACTCCTCTTGAACTCGCATATATTGTGGATGCGAGAAGGACACATTTCCAGCGTATCAACCAGCTGGACTATGGACAAAACCGCTCCATGCCAGAATATCAGAGTAATACATGTTATCCGTACTCTCTTACGAATACCGGAAGAATTCTTCCAATCGTCCAGTCCACACCCCATGCCTCCGCTGTCTCAGCTATGCTGGCTCATATAATGATACTTGACTCACGGGTAACGCTTCTGTATTTCATTAGGACAGCTGACCGGTTCAGATCTCAGTGGGAATAAAGAGTAACCTCACTGACTTTTTCGTGATTTTCCTCACTCTCTCAAGACACAGTACCCATTATTCGGCTACCGCGCTTCCTTCCGCATACTTTTCAATTCATTACCCACTACCAAATAATCATTTTAAAGCGTCGTTTACATCGGTATAAATTTAGCCTACATCGAAAAACTTTAAGAAGTAAATCTCTTACTGTGCGCTTACTTTCCACTATTCCCCTTAGAAGTCTGTTGTTTCTGCGGAGTACACTTAGTAAATACTTGAATTATTTTCCACTCTACAAGAATCTGAAGAGTTAACTGCAGCAGGCGTAGTTATCCTTATTCCCCGTGTACGTGGGGTTGCAGAGCTATTCACACAGCTGCCACACTGTACCCGCCGGCCTGGCCAAGGGATATGAGGGCAGAAAGAACTGACTTCCCGTGGTGAGACCATCTTGACAGTTTCTTCACCCGTAACAATTAACACATAATCAAAATCCCCGTTCGACTATTTCATTACTGCTGTGGGATACCGACCATTCAGACACGGCAGAAAGCTGTACTTTATTCTTGTTAGGCCACTTCCTTTTACCCTAACGTTTGTCTCAATAGTTATAAGCACACGAAGTAAGTTTCTCTGGCGGTCTATAACAGTTAATTAACATCTCCCACGTGCCGGAACAGTAGACTGTTTAGAAATGTACGTCATCACAAATCATGTATTGCTGTAAAATACTGTGTGTACTTTACAGCAGCTACACACAGAGCTATAGGCAATAAGCCATCATGCAGAAACGCATTTTTTTAAATGTTTTGTTGACCGTGCATCATGATATATCCGTACAGTAAGAACCAACTGGAAGTACTATTTACTTTCAATTTATTTCAATAATTAACCTCTACATGTTTCGAGCAGGCTTACTGCACATCATCAGGAGGTACTACTCTGTATGTACAGCATTTGGTATATGTCATGCGTTTATGTTGACTGGCTGTTGGCAAGATCCGATCCTGCCAACAGCCAGTCAATATAAGCGCACGACATATACCAACTGTTGTATATACAGAGTAGTGTCTCCTGATGAACAGTAAGCCTGCTCGAAACATGTAGAGGTTAAGTATTGAAATATATTGCAAGTAAATAGTGCATCCATTTGGTTCCTATCGTACGTAGATACGCGTGTATAAATTGTGTTCATTATCATTCGTCACATAAAGGTTACGATTAAAATGGATAGTCTATAACAGCACAGAATGAAACAAAACATGACAAATTCTCAGGCAGCAACAATTTAACACAGAAACAAGCATAAACGGCAGACGAGATAACAGAATAGTACTGAGCAAAATTTCACTGTTACTGTCAGACTTCCCCTAAGCCCGAATGTGCAAACTATATTGGGATTGAAAATGTTGCAACCAATGGGGTTAGGAACATTCGTCTGCAATTTCAGTTTCAAAGGGAGAGAGGCACACGAGCTCAACCTCTTGTCAGTTGAACATTTCAGTATTTAATGACACCCTAACAGCTTCAAGGGCAATAAACGTCGAATTAGAAGCCAGCATAACGTATGGTGAACAGGAAAGGCTATGAAAATATATTAGGAGCCGATCGGATTCGGGACAGGTTGCTACCATCCAGTTAAGAATAAATAGTAGTCCAATCTCTTACACCGAATCACCCTCTCCGAAAAAAAACCCCCGCAAAGGGTGAAATATGCTAAATCACATCTTTGTAGTTCTGATGAAAATTTGTCTACCACACTGAAGAAAGAAAAAAGACTGAGGCTTATATGAGAATAGGGTGCCAGCCACGAATATATGAATCTAAAAGGGAGGAGTTAGAATGATTTCGGGAAAAATGTATAACGAGGACCTCATAATTTGTATGTACTTCTTCCCCTAAACACAGGGTTATCCGAAAAACGAAATGGGATGCGCACATGTCATGCACGGAACAGATGATATATGCAGTCCTAATTCAGGTGGCAGAACTCAAAAAGGTCACTTAAAAAGACCAAGGCTAGATTAGAGGATACTATTAAAACAGAATTGATTGAAACACGGTATGATGAGGACTGCATACAGGCAAGTCGTGGGGTTTTGTGAACATAATAATGAAACCTCGAGTTCCGTTTCCTAACTAAACGAACGGTCACAAAATTAGTGAACTTCAGATTCGATCATTATGATTCCACTCCGCACATACGGAATGGATGCAGTTAAAATTCTGTGTCAGAAACGTCCATTTAAGAGAGAAAAAAAGCTAAAATTTCTACAACTAATTGCAGACCCGTACCTGTATTTCGGATTATAATGCTAAAGTACACCTAATATCCAAACATGATCTTTCATAACGCGTAGCACTCATGTATCCGCTCATCGAAGCACGCCCTGGAAACATTAAAACAGTTAGCCGACTTCATCGTTGGGATGACTGATTTATAGAGAGATACAGGGCTAAAGCATCACTGGAAATCCCAGAACTTCAATTCAGGCCCTGCTATACCCACACATGCTTCAAGTGACGTTAATACCACATACACGAAGGAATTACAAAGTTGCGTTCGGGAGCGATCCAGATTAATTTTTAAACCCACGAGTGTACCTTTCCTGTTTTCTGTGCCTGCTCACTACTCGTTTTTGGACTTCAGACTTTAGGCAGAATCAAACTCTCACCCTTCATCCCTATCCTACCCCCTGTGGCGAGACGCCTCTTATCACCGCGGCTTCTCATACCACTACCTTCTCCCATTCCATCTCCTGCCTTTCCCTTATTCCTCCACTCGTTTGTTCGCTCGCAACATTTGGGATGCTGCTGCCGGTAGTATGGTTGCCTGGCAACGCTCTGGAGCACTCGAGGCGTTCCCCCGTTACCATGACAACCGTAGCCGGTGGACAAATCGTGAGGCCGAGCTCTTGAGTTGAGTGGCAGCGGGTCAAGTGCACTTGTGGACCATGCTAGGGGCTAGGGGGCTGCCTGCTACGGGCCCGGGAGGACACAGACGATTCGCGTTACTCCAGCGCTCGCTGAGTTCTGCAGAAATGAACGTACCACGAGGCAGAGAGAGAGAGAGGGAGAGCTAGAGATAGAGAGAGAGAGGTGCTGATGGACGATGATGTAGCATACTTATTAGTCGAACTGATGACGAGCAATTCCGTGAAGAACCACGCAGAATCTGCTATACACCAAGATACGGCCTATCATTAGGTATCAACTACTTCACGCTGGATGCTCTGAATGCAGACGACGACGCTCAAACCGTTATAGAAATGTTGGTAACATGAAGCCTTAACGATCGGCACCGTGTCCACGAAACAGTACCAGTGAACCACTTCCAGAGCCAGTTGAATCCCGTCCACATCATCGACTTTTTTTCGAGGATCAGTTTTAATATTATCCTTCTGTCAATTACTAGGTCTTCTAGCGGCATCGTCAAGTACTGCAGCTCCCTGAAGACGACTGCGGCTTGTGGCCGCAACATGCAGAAGCATAAAAAATACGTAATGTACAGTTAGTTGGGAATAAATCTGTGTATACGTACAAGACAATTGCACGGAAGATGAATAATAATGTTACAAAGGCCTACTGCGACTTCGTTCTTAAGAACGTGGAATATTCCAATTTTGCAGCGAACTTAGCGCCAAAACTCCTGGAACGAATAAGATAACGAATCAGTTTATTCTTTTCTCAAACCAAAAGTTGAACGTTTACCTATACCCTTGTGAACGATTAAACACTCCTAACGGTTCTAGTTGCCTTTTAAGCACGGCGTACTCTATAACAAAAACAAGATTAGGTATAATCACGCTCATATGTCGGCGGTTTCTTCTAATAATGCTCGTAGCAGGTAACGGATTTTCTTGAAAAGTGCTAGAGGAATTTGGCATTCAGAGGGTCGTGCCTCGTGATATATTCTTATAATGAAAGCCAACGAGATGCACCATTTCTCAAATTTACTTGATACAGTACTCTACATGTTTCAGACATGTAGAGTACTTTATCAAATAAATTTGAGAAATAGTGCATCTCGTTGGCTTTCATTATAAGAATGCTAGAGGAATCTACCAGACTTCGTGACCATTATTTCCTGTCATAAATAATATCAAAATGTGAGCGCGCCACGACAATATTTAATGAAATGCCATGAAATATGGTGTCGTACCAGGCTCTATAATATGCCCGAAGAACCTACAGCAAGCACGTCCGAAGTAGCAAGCGAGACTGTCTTGGCATGCGGCATTCAGTGATGCCATACACACACATCTGAAGGTGTACAGACTGTACGTAATTAGGCTTACCATTACTACACTACGATGGTGCGAGTAAATAATTTCTTTTTCCAAACCGCGAGCGGTGTGAAGTGCTGACAGGAGATTTGGACAAAACATTATGCAAACCTTGTAAGAACACACCGCCCCAAGTGTCCAAACGAGGGCAGGATGAGCAGAATTTTACAAAGCAGACCACCCTACCGGTAAAATTAAGTTCACAAAAATTTTCCGGTAATAATCAGTATTCAGATAAGGATACAACCGAGTGGTTAGCAACGAATCGTTCTGCTCGTATTCTTACTTTTGTTGACCGTGAATGAAAACGATGTTTTTTGACATGCAGTTAATTCTGACGTAAATGACAAATACTGACATTATTTTAAATTGAACTATTTTACGAATTCTTTTCCGTAATTTGGATTGTAACAAGAGTGACAAAATGCTGTGCCCCCATGATGAAGGCACTACGACCATTCGAAACGTCGGGAAATATCCAACGACACATTACACCCCCACACGTCTTGAACCTTCAAGAATCTAAAGTTTAGGCCCCTTTAAGATTATGATAGGTAAGAAAACGCTGTATTTTAGAAATGTGAAATAGGACATGGGGAAATACCGTAAACATGACACTTACTTTCGTATCTAGGTACAGGCGTAAATAATGCTCAGAAATATTTAGATCGTATAACGGTAATTTTAAATTTTTGGTAGCATCTCTACGACTTATGTTAGACATAAAGAAGAAAGCACACGTTATGATTCTTCCCTAAAGTCTTGTAATTAATAAATTTCCATTCCTTGCTATATTCGCTAGCTGTATGGTGTTCATTAGGTCACCTGAATACTGATAATTCCATCGTCTTCAAAAGTGATGGGCCAGCCATACAGAGTATACTTTTTCCTGAGACACTCAACGAAACTATTCCATCCTCTAAAACGCGAATGTTCGTTACCTTTCTCAAAAGAGCCCTCAACTGGTCCCTATTCAGAGCGAAATAAATCCAGGTGATAAAGCTCAATGACATGTTCGGACAGTTTACCCAGAATTTTAATTCGAAATTTACAACAATGTGCAAAATAACAAAATTTTTTAACTGAAAGTACTGTACGAAAAATTTCTGTGACACATAATACAACAGATAATAGCGCTTAGCGTCACACGTGAAACAGTACTGCAAAGCCAATCACGCAGATCAGCAATTTAAAACAACTTTATATGTAAACTGAGACGAGACACTCTTGCAGAGTCCTCCAAACGATGGGCATATATACATGATATGAAACCTCTTCACTTCCGCACTTATTTCAAATACCTTTCTATAGTCTCTTTTAAAGTGAAGGTGTTGACGCACTTCGCTGTCAAAAGAGTGGCAATAGCCTACAAATATACTTAAAAAGAGTTGCTAGTAGCAGGGTCAGGGGAGCATCAATCAAGTAATCAAGCGGAGAGGACTACTCTAGCTGGTTCGTTTGGAGCACGAAGGTGAAGTTGAGAGAGTGAAATTATTGTATAAAAGTGCTGCCTGCGATTCAGTCAAGTTGCTGAGCCGCTCTCGTCTGACGGCTGGACCAGCTGCAGAAGGACCTGATAAGTGCAGGGATGCTTTATTACAGATAGAGAATCGTACTGTTTGCCTGCATCGCTCTTACCTATATATGTACTATCCGTTCCAATACATTTAGACCGACCAATACAACGACCTTAAAATAAGAATGAGCGATTCAACCCACTTATTTGAAACGTCGTCGTTCATAATCATATTCTCATTTCAGACTGAATAAAGTTTCTGAACATGTGTGTCGCTACTGTAATGAAGAGAACGGGAGAAAAAAATGACAGTTTCGAAAGAAAAAAAATCAATTAGATTACATCAGGGTCGAAACATTCAATCAGGGAACGTGATTGACTTTTGACATGTTTGCCGGTACGAAACAACTGCTTTCCGGTATGCGCACCAGTTTAAAAAAAAGCGCTGTACAGATGTCTTACATGCAACTTCGATCCGCACACCTAAATGGTAACTAGGCCCACATAACAATTTTTTTTTAACAATGTGACTCTTCTCGCAAGGTACTCTGACAGTCACTTCTAAATGGCTGCATTTGGCTTCTGTGTAAAATTAATTACTCATGTGTAGAAATTTGACTCCAGGTCGTTAAGTCCTCAGTTTCGTGACTTTTGAAGTCTGTCGAAATGAACCTGAAAATTTTTCCAATGTGTAGACAGCTTCATGCTAGCCAGTACTTTGCCCATATTCTAAAAGAGCCACAATCGATGCACCTGTACTAACCACCTACCTAGCAAGCAATTACCTACCCAATACAAGGTCGCAGTTGTACAACCCGACGTCAGTACTGGTTACTAGCTAAGGTTTCAATTTGTACTTTGTCCCTCTCAGCCACCCAACACACATCCCCGTAATTTTATCTTCTATGTCCTTCTCGGACTGCCGAGTGGAAATTCCCAAACTTTCGGCATATGCCTTGTCTCCCCCTCCTTGCCACTTGCACAGCCTACCGAAGCCCACTTGATTTCGCCGTCTTTACAAGCTCTGTGTCTCGTATACACCATACACTATTCCTTATGCAACACCGCAGTTTCCTCATTGACTTAACCTTCTGGGACCATGCATACACGTGACTTTGTATTCAAATGCTTATCTCACAGACCTCTCACGTAAGATTTACACTACAAAATTGCGCGCATATGCGCATTACATTTCACGGACATTAAAAAATTCGAAGAACTGGTTAAGCATTACCAGCACAATTCACTGTAGCCTACCCCATGTTTTTGGTTCAGTCGTTTGAAAAAACGATGTGATCGGGAGAGGTGATGGTGGCTGTTCAACGGAGCGACTCACAAGATGCGATCCCAAGTGGACCTCAGAGTGTTACTTAAAACATTTAGTAGGTACTACTTCTGGCCTTATCGTACAAGTACACCCTCTCTTGCTCTGTCTGTGTGAGTGTTCTACTGGTGTATGGAGAGGATATATACTAGAGAGGTGGAAAGGAGCCGGTGAGTGGCCATCCAGTAACGGGAATAGGCCGCTCAAGAGCGCCATCTTCAGCTAGCGTATACATCTATTTACAGGGCCACACCAGTAGGTACGAAATCAAATCGTGTTTCTCCAGTTTTAACAGGCCCCACAGAAAAGTTTATATTCACTATGTATTCGGGTAAACATACACTATGAACTTAATAAGCCATCTATTATCATGCATTCTGTGAAAGCCTTATACATGAAATTCATGTTTGCTAATACATAGATTCGATGCCCATGCCTGTATCCGCGTTTCACCTCTCGAAGACTTTCACAGATTTTGACAAATTTGATACTGGTCATTAAACATATCTCAAGTAATGAAGACTGCTCAAAATACACATAAAAACGCGACATGAAGACAGTGTATATTACGGAGCGCAGTCTCTACTTGACTTCATCTGAATGGGTACCAGAAAGTCAGTCATTCCCAATGCAAGTCTGTGCGTATACTGCCTTAAAACAACTTGGAATTCTAGGCTGAAGAAATCCAACGAGATACAACAGTATGCAGATATTTATTTACTGCTAAATTACTCTACATGTTACGGGCGTCCATCGCGCCCATCATCACGAGTACATAACACTGTAGTTGCAGCTTCTGGTACAGATCATACTATCTGGGGAGCAAGCTCCCACAAACGTGACCAAATAAGTCCTAATTTGGTCACGTTTGTGGAAGCTTGCTCCCCAGATAGTATGATTTGTGCCAGAAGCTGCAACTACAGTGTTATGTACTCGTGATGATGGGCGCGATGGACGCCCGAAACATGTAGAGTAATTTAGCAGTAAATAAATATATCTGCATACTGTTGTATCTCGTTGGATTTCTGCAACCTAGAATTACGATGCACGGAACCACGAATATAAAAAAATTGGAACTCCTTAATTATCTGCCATTAATTTATTTTTATCATTTACTTATTCTTGGAGTGGCGTACGGCCGGTACTCGGAGTAATGTCCATCCCATGGACGACAGGAATAAACATAAAGCACTTGTGAAAAACTGACAGGAGACACGCAATGTACTCGGCAAAAACCTGTCCCAGTGTCACGCTGTCCATAAAAAATTAAACACGGTGTACACTGATAAGAAACATAGCACCTTCGCGATTACGAACCAGGCGAGCTACCGCCTGAGCTACGCTACGACCAGGCCTGCTGTTACCTAACATTTACTTGACTCACAAACCACAATGTGGACATCATGCCACTTAAGTCAAAATAACTCGAATATTCCGAAATTCTTAAGCATCAAAACACATCACCATGCGAACTTCCGAGATGGGTTAGACACTAGAAAGACTGTCACATTCTGTAATTTTGTGTGGTGACAGAGCATCCAAAAATAAGGAACTTCTTTAAGGTCGACTGTGGTAAAGGAACGGAAACCCGATGGTCTAGCCCCATACCGACAGTTTAATGAGCAACTATCCTTTCGCGTGAAGGAAGATATAGGACAACAACACACCTTCACGTTGCTTAGTATCATTTTTTACTTCAGCTTACTGAACGTTGCAACACTCCCTTATCGGGAGGGCAATGCTTCGAAACTCGACTTGGAGACAGGCTATCCTGAATTCACAGTGTTATTCCACATGTATTTCCAAAAATGCTGGGGAAGACGGTACAAACAGGCCACGATCGCTTCCTTCTACGTCCTCTTCCAATCATTATTCATAACCTACAATTCCATGTTGCTGGCCTACAGCTCTAGTTGAAAAATCGTCGACAAATAATTAAGAAAATAATCAATACAATTTTCAGCTGTCTTAACTACGGTGTTGCTTCATCCTTTGTTCACTTTAACAGATATTAATTACTGAAAGCAGAACTTATTATACCATGAACTATTAGGTAACTAGTGTTTAAATGATGGTATTTTGAATAGAGCTGATCACAGCCTTATATTTGTATATAATCGCAAGAATTATAATGCCATTCTATTGTAGTTTCTAGGAGTAATTGTGTGTACATCCCCCAAGTGCCTTATATTGTATGCGTTGGGGAATCACTCTAGCATGGCTTGTATTCTTCAGTGTTGGCCAACTATGGTATTCTTCCGGATGGATTGACTTTGTAAAAAGCTACACTCAGCTATAAAAGTGCTTAACAGGGGTGTCGAGGTTTGTGCAAAATGTTGGGTCTTCAATATTATTTCTTTCTTTGTCCAGCAATCAGATAATGTGCTGAGCGTCAATGTCCTACCGCTCCGCTTCAGCGATTTCCCACGACTACATACTATCTGTTATTAGATTCTGTACGCCAAAATGGGGATTTTCTGCTCAGCGAGATTCCGTTTTTTTTTTTATTCGTGTTGTGCATTCTGTGGAGGTAATGTTCTCATTCTGGCCTGCTACTGCCAGTTTCCATGTTCACTAGATGGTGGTTTGTATTGAGAAAAACCGGAACCTGAGTGTCAAAACTGGTGTAAAGTGTAGAGCAAGTCTTAACGAAACTCTCTAATTGCCAAACCTATTTCGCTTCAGGGACTGTTTTTACCTACTGACAGTGGTGTCAAAAGTACGGGGCGGGAGAGAAAAAGCAAGTTGACATCGGGGAGGTCTGGGTTCATGGTCACCGTACAGAACCACGTTCAGCCTTCAGCACTCTCTGTAATTGTATTTTGTCAACCAGGATCTACCTTAATTGATCTCCTTCTGTGCAGATTATTGCGTCGTGGGAGCAGAGAGTTAATTTCACTTTCTGTCTGGCAGGTCCGGTTCACAGTCGTACTTTAAAAGAACACTAACTTAAAAACTAAACCCGAATCTTTTTAATGCAGTCTAAAACATCTACCCTTCTGTTCCTCGCATGGGATGAAGGGTACACTTGCGTATGCTCGAGATGCAAGCAAAAATGCGCAATAGTTTTTAAGTAAAGTATCCATTATTTTTGCCCAATTTGAGCATAAAATGAAATGGAGCGACAAACTTTCGTACAATTAGTGAAAATTAAATCAAAAGAAAACAATTTCCGCAGTTATCGAGTTGCCGTGTACGGACGGACGGAAGGAGAGATTGATTTCAACAGGGGCTCTGCAAGAACAGAACGGCACTTATAAAAGGCCTTATACTGGAGTCATGTCTGTCTATCCGTCTCTCTATGATCCATTATCAGCGTTTCAATCGTTGGACAAAAACTCTACCTCACGCTGTGAAGCGATTCCGATTTTCCGCCATTCTGATTTGTAATGAAGCCTAGTTTACGCAACAGCATACACGGATATTCCAATGTATCCCATAAACCGCGTCACATTTAATTCAAATTCGGTATAAAAGACTTTCACCGAACGCTGTGGCGGCTATTCAGATTTTAAGGCATACCAATCTATAATAAAGACATACATGGACATTTCCGTGTGTATCTTAAAAACAGCTCTCGGATGCTGTTGGAAGCGACATACGAAGCTTCCAAATTTCAGGCATACTGACCTTGCTCATTCTTTACAAGTTCGTGCTACACGAGTATCCCATAACGTAATGCCGCACTTTAACTACCTCAGCCCTACCTACCATTTACCCCAATACCACAGGAGCTAAATTTCACTCTTCTTTTTATCGCGTTAATTTTTATGCGATTAGCTGTTTCAAAAAAAAGTACACAGTTTTCTTCACAAAAGCAGGGGCTATACTGAACCGAAAGGAACCAATATAATATTTACACAGTTCGAATATTAAATTCTGTAGAAATCCACAGCGTAGTTTCAGAGATGAAACATACGGAAGAAGTGAGATATAAAGTATCCCAATTTCGCCTTCATTTATTATGCACGACACACACAGCTGGTAAGAACTGCCAGAACTTGTAGAAGTACGTTGCTTAGCTGAGACACTGTACGACTCACATACATACTTGGTAGATCTAATTGTGTTACGTACTGATACACGTTTAATAGTCAGAACTGTGTGGTAGATCAAAGAAAATCTGAAGAGCAAATTACGTTCAAAAGTTATGTTTTGATTGATTCCATGAACATGATCGCATGTCAGTTAAGTGGAGGTTGTGGTGGTGGTGGTGGTGGTGGTGGTGGTGGTTCTGGTGCTGGTGGCAGGGGGAAGGTGCGCCCTGGTTCCCGATTTCCTTTCACATCAGCCCACATGGAATTCACTGCGTCCGATACTTTGTATTTTTTTTTTTTACAGAATAGTGAACACTGAAGGAGAGGGAGTTGCAGAGTTTTCCAGCACTCTGAGTGTTGGAGAGGCGATTGTTAGGTGGTTGAATGTACGGGACAGTGCCCCCATAAGAGCTCGCAGCTGCTAGGGTGTTGCATAGTCGATACTGGCCTTCCCTACTTTCCAGTCTGTTTTTAGAAATATTATTTTGAAGTGTATGTTCTTTGCAGTAACGTTATAAACAGTTCAAAGACACATATATGTCTTGCAGCAGAAATTCTCCTCGTCTTTTCTACGCATAACCTTATTACCGCATCAATATGTACACCGCATTTGCTATAATTTAATGCGTACACCGACTAAGAGAAATTACAGCAATGTACACATAAGTTGTACAGAATCTGTATATCAAGCAGCTATCGATTTAATCAACATTTCTGGAAATCGTTCACTCTAATCGAGATTAGTTTACTTCTCAATGTGAATTACAACTTTTCAGAAGACGACGATGGTGTAAAAATTGTGCAATATGATTAGGAAAAATTGGTACTGAAATGTCTCGCAACTGAGGGCGAAAATTAATAGGCTACAGACTGTACACAGAAAAATATGGCCGACGCCACGCAGTCTGACCTACTGTAAAATCATTAAATAAACAACAAATAAAGAAGCAGAATTACTGAGGATAAGCAGAAGTAATTACATGAAACCTTATATTAATTTGTAAGCAATTCTGACGGCCTCACTGTTGTCCTAAGTTCTAAAGCTTGAGTTAAAATTTGGCCTTCTTGCAAAAATAACCAACCAACCAACCAAGCAAATAACCAACCGATCAACCAACCAATGACGCACACGCTGTCATTTATGTGCTGCTCGAATGGCAACTCAATCGAAAACAGGAAGGGAGCATTCGTGTAACTGTTAGAGGATGGCCGTACGGACATTACAATAACTACAGATCAGAAGTAGCCTACAATTTCAAAGTTAACACTGAATAAGAACACACTGTATTTGATTAAATGACCATATTTTCCAATCGATTCGTTCTGAGGCACACCCAGCCTCCTATACTATGGGTAGGGGCTTTTCCTCTTGGGATAAGAAGGCTCGATCGTGAACCTAGAGTTAGAGTGAAAACGTCTGTTCCATGCCTTCATTCTCCCATACATGTTCATTAAGTACCGAAAAACGATGCCTTCTATTACGGTCAATTTCACGACGGAAATCCTCAAAATGATAAAATTAAGTTCTGCGGATAATGAAAGATAAGGAGAGATATGAGACGATCTAGGTTAAGAACCACTGCTACAGAGACTGGTTGTATGGTTCGTGATTCAAAACAGGCCTAACTCTGACGTCTAGGGATCCCTGAATAGTAACTCCACTGCTTTCCTTTGAATGCAGGCGTACTCTTGTATAAAACCACACTGTATTACTGCAGGTTTGGGTGACAAACTGCCATCGTATCCCCTGCTAAATGCATCATGTAGCAACCATACAACGGCCAGCCTGGGCGTCACCTCACCATAATAACACTGTTTGCTATCGCCTCGGGGAAGCACGAGGCCCCGATTACAGGGTCACAATACATGGATTAACGCCCCATTTCGAGGCGTTAAGCTGCATCCGGTAGGCACACGGCGTTTATACATATATAACCTTAATAGCTCGTACATCAATAGCTAAAGGCGTGGACTCTGTATACAGGGGAACGATTTATAGACAGTCCTCTGCTGAGGGAGTAATTAATAGAACTGACGAGAATTAGTTGCTGCATATTGCAACACATGAAGCAATCCCCTGTTCACACTACGGCGTCATTAATAAACCGGCCTAAACTTCACGTTATCATCATCATCATCATCATCAGCATCCGTAATACTAGCGGCGGCGGCGGTGGTGGTGGTGGTGGTAGTAGTAGTAGTAGTGGCTGCAGCAGCAATAAGGATATCTTGGTCTGTAAAGTGACTGTACCGATGACGAGAGTTTCACTCACAGTGGGGGCAAGAATTTATTCCCTTGATCACCACATTGTCGGGACCGGCTGTAGAAACGGACACACATTCCTATTCAGTCGGTAAAGAGGCCGGAGTGTGAAGCCGACTACTCACGTGGTTCTTCAACATTCACTCTCTCAGAAGTCCTTAAGGGGTGGAGCTTAAGCACACTAATAACTTAAAATCGTAATTTTGTAGCCAGCAGATGAGACTTACTTACGGTAATTGTTGAGTGATTTTGTTGGTCACTTATAGCATGTTTAGGTCTACGAAGTTGATCTAATGCATAACCGTTTGCTGCAGATCAGCTGCTAATGTTGTTTGTAAAGACGCTTATATATTAAAAAAATAATCTGCTTATATTAATGGTATTTTATATTAGTTGTGGTATTTTCTGAGAAGCTAAAATACTCTAGCAATTGTTTCTCACAATTCAGTACAGTTCAGTAACTCCTCGTTGAACGTTGGGGTTACAGTCCTGCAAATCGCAACGTACAGCGAAACAATGCAAGAAGCCGAAACTTCTCCCAAAATAATTAACTAAAATACCCGGGACTCTGACCATTGAAGACCCCTCTAGTTGCCAGCGAAAACAACGTTAATTCGAGACTGGGCAAAGTTAGATGAGGATAGCCCTTACGTATGATTCTTCTTCATATTGCTACCTTGGATATGTAGTAAAATTGAAACGAAATGTTTCATTTTTGTGGTGTGCGTTGCTTCTGTCTTGTTTTGTTATTTCGTCCTTTCAATTTGAAAACAAGTCATTTACAGCACGCAGCATCTTCAGTCTAATAACACTAATTTGCTACCACAAGTTGAACTATTTCATCACTTCGGATAGGTTCTCCGCAGATGTTTATGAATACCCCCTACTGCCACAAGGACATCAAACGTAAAACAAGGTCTATGCCAATTCGAGAACTTAAACACTCGGTTGTTTCTCTTCCTTCGTTCAATAACAACGAACACACTATGCATATTCGGGGTGGGAAATTTTAAGCAGTTCTGGCTTCTCACTGCAACCTTCAATGTACATATCATTCTTGACTAACATAAGGCCCGCTGAAATTTCAAACAGGAAACTCTTGTGGTTTTCAACACATTGCTTAATCACACTACACTTATTTCACTGTCATACGTACTTATACCCTTCTACACAGTAGGGACATTCAAACGTACTTGCCAATTTCAAGAAAGACGACCAACTATTTTAATAAGAAACCAAACGTGATATAATAAAAACGCACTAAGCGGTGCTACTATCTCCTGTTAAAGATCTACAATGCACTACCGACTAAAGCGTAACTGAAGCTTCCGTTCATCGCTACTGTGTTCTATCCCTACTTGCAGCTCCTACCATTTGTAACTGGAAATGCACACATTCAGAAAACAGCAAGGTATAACCTTTCATATACAACCTACAAATAATTTGGATTTTATTTTAGTCTGATGGAAATGTGTAGATGGGGTCTACACTTTCAGTATTTCGGATAGCCTTAGTGCCCCATCTAAACGTCAGTCACACAACCCCTGTCTGCCCCGTAATATAGCCCCAGACTGGATCCGAGTTATTGAACCACCATGATGGTCTTTTACATTATATAAGGAGTATTTTTACTCGCGAGTTTCCTTCCAAACAACGAAAACCAAACGACCGATTTGAATGAAGTTAAAATATTATAAAAGTATATTTTCTTTTTTTTAATGCATAAAGCACACATGCTCACACTAAACACCGTTCTTCTTATTTTTATTTTCGTTGTTACACCGTGCATGTTGTGGAGTTACTCAATTATTATACCAACTACTGCACGTATGTAAAATTTATAAAATTTACGCATTAAAACATTAAAAACGCTCCGACATGTTTCGATCCTAGGACCATCATTAGGGAGCTATATCGTCCTTGCTAAAGTCGCACTGCCACAATACCCAACTGATACAACGAAATTAACGTGACTTTTTATAGTGCGACTTTAGCAAGGACGATATAGCTCCCTAATGATGGTCCTAGGATCGAAACATGTCGGAGCGTTTTTAATGTTATAATGCGTAAATTTTATAAATTTTACATATGTGCAGTAGTTGGTATAATAAGTCAATAACCGTTCTTCTTGTCACACTAAGTCTACATTTTGTTTCCCAGAAGAGGCACATTAAACTTAAACTTCTTATGAATGTAACTGCTTCACTCGTGCAAAAAAAAAAAAAAAAGTGAATATATTCCATTCGCTTTGTACTTGCATATGAATGCTTATGTTTATAACAATAGCTCTGTGCCCAGTCAGCCCAATTTGCGTTTCTCTACTTCGCATGGTATATAAATGACAAAGCTCTTACGCTTATTGCATCTCTTTTGTTTGTTTTACAAGGTCCGATGGACTGTTCAAACAGAATGGGGAAGAGACAGCAACGCTCGTGATATGGAATTTACAATGAGTTGTTCTCATTACGGTCATCTTATTTGTTGAAGGCTCCCGTATTTACACAGGATTCAAAACAAACTCAGACATACCGTGTTTCAGTTACGGGCACTGTGATGGATGGTTCCTACAGTAAGACGCTTTATTACTACATACGTACAAAGACTCATTTAAGCACTGGAAGTAATGGCCATGATTTATATATTACTAAATGATCTTAAGATTACGAACAATGTTGAATAAACTGCAGAATGTTTAAAGTGTGATAAGATGATGGTAAACGGTGAGTAGATACGGATTTGGGAGGAGGCGATAGTGACGTATTTGAAGTAGGCCCTTCCCTTCGTACGTGAGAGGAAAACCATGAAAAAATTGTCTGAACACATGGCATGCATGTCCATATTCGAACCCGGTACATTCTAAACACAGGTCTAGAATATACAGCTGCACCAGCGTGGTACCAACTGAATAATTCCAGGGACGACCAGAGTCTTTAAAAAATTATTACTTCCTCACATAGTAAGAAATTCCCCATATTTTAAGGAATCCAAAGGTTCGTCACCACGTTCGAGAGAGCACGCCATACGTCCGTATCCTGAGCCAGGTCAATCCAGCCCAAGCCCACATTCTTTCTTTAAAATACATTTTAATATTATCTTACTATCTCTCCCTAGGTCCTCCAAGTAGTCTCTTGTCCTAAGGTTTCTCCACCAAAACCCTGTATATATCTCTTCTTTCTCCATACGTGCTACACAAATCAGCCCATCTCAGTCTTCTTGAATTTATCACTAGAACAATATCTGGCGAGGAGAAAAAATTATGAAGCTCCTCACTACTCACTCTCCACCATTCCTCTGTCACCTCGTCCCTCTTATGCCCAACTATCCTCCACAGCAAAACATTCTCAGACACCCTCAGCCTATATTCCTCCTTCAGTGTGACAGACCAAATATCACACTCATATAAAATAACAGGTAAGATTATAGTTTTGTATATTTCAATCGTTGCACTTTTCTTTGACAGCAAACTGGAAGACAGAATATTCTTTCTGGGTTGGTATCAGGCATTCCCTGAGCTCAATCTGTTTTTAATTTTCTTTGTGAATACAAATTTGAATTGTTAGGGCTGTCGCTTTGAAACACACCACAGACCTGTCGCAACACAGACTACAGAATGAATGAATGAATAAGGGTTGTTTCCAAATATCTGAACTTCGCCTCACTTGCAACGGATTAATTGCCCGTCATTATGTTGTGATTTTGTCCTGCATTCTGTTCACAAGACATGAACGCATACTTAGTTTTCTCTGCATTTACCTCTAAACCAATATCCTTACTAGCGACTAACAAAGCCTCTGTGTTTGTAGTAGTTCTTATATAATGCACGCTTTACCCAATACATTATCATAAGAAGATATTTATGTACAACATATGGAAAGGGAGAAAGAACTGTGGCCTACTTCAAGATACTATGGCAGAATTCGCAACGAAGAACTAATGAAAGCTGCAAAAACCCCACACGGGCAGCCGGCGTTTCAACCCAGAATTGTTACAGGTCTATGTTTTCGGAACAGAAACACAACATCTTAGACGGTAAAGAAATTAACAATCTCAGTCAAAACTCAATTTATTTACAACTCTGGAAATAAGTGTAAATAATATTCATACTGCGAATGTAACTGTCGTCGTTCGATGCCAGCTAGTTATTATGCCTTTTGTGCCCAGTCAAGAAAATGCGACGTATTTCAGAGATTATTCTGGGGAAAAAATGAGCTGGACTGTTAACTCTTGGTCATTGGCGGTATTAGACTACAGAATGGTCTAGTCACACTTTGCTGTACTAAGAGGTACTGCACTGCTGATGACGCTGACGAGTATGAACACCGTTCACGTCGCAAAGCGACTCAATAATTACAACACGCCCACGATACTTTGGAAATCACAGACCATCATTGAACATCACATAGTTTAATGCCCTTTATTTATATGTATGACGATAATTAACTACACTTTTAGCCCTTTCACTTAACTAAATATAAAAATTTTGTAGTGGAAGTTAGAAACCAGAATGTTGTGTTTGGTCGTCATAGTTCAGACTCACAATAATAATTCATCGAAAGCCAAACAAGAAATTTTGTTCCTTTTCCCAGAGACTAATTGCGAATAATCACTCGTCGAATGGCACAAAGGACCTGCAGGTTTGTCCGTCGGATTCAGAAATCAGAATGAGTTCACCCATACCCATACGACGTTATAAACGAGTCTCTCAGGGATGGTGGGGTTTTAAATTCTGAATCCCCCCCCCCCCCCCGGTTTGGCTACTCACTTTTTTGCAAAGAGACCGAAATTAGCGGGACAAGGTTTTATCGACCGTGAATGCCTCTTTT
>Ga0123352_10002012_pt1 | contig 27920 bp, 31 predicted proteins | sample TergutLab28metaG_FD_89700 | JGI IMG/M metagenome (GOLD analysis project Ga0123352, IMG submission 89700) | Labiotermes labralis P1 segment gut microbial communities from Petit-Saut dam, French Guiana - Lab288 P1 | ecosystem: Host-associated > Arthropoda: Insects > Digestive system > Gut ... | reverse complement strand
TACCGGAAGCCAAACGGTGCGCAGAGCCGAGATTGTCCACAGCACACTGGCAGCACATATGGGTATGACTACTCTGGACGTTATTTTTAATCTGGGCGGCTGGTATGCCGTAACCGAACTTGATGAACGCGCCACGGTGTATATACAGGGCAATGCAGCCGAGACAGGGCTGATACCTCTGGCCTTCTCGTTTAATTACGGGAGCGGCACAGTCTTCTATACATCGTTCCATAATAGTGCGCAGGCCACAATGGATATGATTGACTTTATCGAATATTTGGTTTTCAGAATCAAGCATATTGAAATTGACAGGGATATGGCCGAGCGAGCCGAACGAGACGGGCTTCACTATAGAGGCCAGATTTTTGGCAGAGTACAGCCGGGAGCTGCTTCAGCACCTTTTGCCTATACCTTTGACGGCAACGAGTTCATGCTGATGCTGGATGAAGCCCAGGGTAACTTTTCAATCGACCTTACAGACCCATTTGGCAATGTTTTTCGGACGAACCGGCAAGGCGAAATAATATCCTTTGCCCCTGCGCCCGGGCAACCGGCAGCAGCACCGCCCGCGATGGAACTTGAAGCATTGTATGGCGGCGGACTTAGAGTTATCGGTGGAGCAGCCGGAGAATGGAACTTCTCGGTAGTCGCAGATGAAGACGAGGCCGAGGAAGCCGCATTTGCGCTGGGTATAGCAACCGCACCAAGGGTAACCATAACAAGAGCAGCTTTCGTTCAGGCATTGGCAGAACTTGACGGAGCAGACTTATCGTCTTACAATACAATGGCTCCAACATATCAAGATGTGCCGCGTTCCGCGCCTTATTTTGCGGCGGTAGAATGGGCGACAGGCTTGGGTATAGTCGGCGGTGTAGGTGAGGGGCAGTTCGCGCCGTCCGGTTTCCTCACGCACGAGCAAATGCTTACCATGCTTCAACGCTATAATACAGCGGCGGGTATAACGCTGCCAAATGCAGCCCCTCAGAATGTACCTGCCCAAGCAGGCATCTCGCCTTGGGCATTGGAGGCTGTTATCGCGCTTCATGCCGCCGGATTTAGTTTTGATGGAGGGTTTGGCCCAAGAGTACACGTAAACGCATCTGACCTTGAAGCAGCATTAAGCTTTTTGGCGCAGTTCTTGGATTAAAGATATATTATTTGTCATTCTGAGCGAAGCGAAGAATTTTGGCTTTTAAGTGAATGTCATACACAAAGGAGCTGTTGTAAGTCGGCAGCTCCTTTTGTGTTTTTGTAATAAGAGGCGATGTGTAGGGGCGACGCTTGCGAAAGTTGGTTTCGCACGGTTTGCTAAAGGTAAACCGCCACGGTCGCTCGCGGACGCGCAATAGACTTGTAACGAAATTAGAATTTGTCATTCTGAGTGAAGCGAAGAATCTTATCTTTTCAAAACATAATACTTTTTACTACGTTTAGTGATACAGTGCAGCGGTGGGATGGTTGTAGGGCGGGGGCTTGCCCCCGCCGCCATAATTGCCGTACTTTGATTGCGGGCGAGTAGTAGTCGCCCCTACAAAACCGCTGTGTCATTAGGATTGTAACAAAATTATTTTGCTTGTCATTGCGAATGTAGTCGTAGGGGTGATTTTGCCCCGCAGCACGAAGTGGAAAGGCAATCCGGAGGCATCGGAAAACAAGCATTTCTTGGATTGCTTCGTCACTTCGTTCCTCGCAAAGACGATGCTAACTGCAATTTCGATACAAATCTAATTACAAGCAAAATCAATTTCGTTACAATCTTAATGCGCGTCCCTACGGCTTTGGGTCTCCGAGGAGGGGAATTGGATGTCGAATCAATGGAAATATTTTTCAAAACCCTCTTGACTTTGTGTCATGGCAATAATATAACAAATAATGTCAGGACATAAAGTGGGGTGATGGTTTGAGTCCTCGAACTGGTAGGCCTCCATCCGGTAATGCTCGACAGCAAAAAGTTGAAACGAGAATGACAAAAGAAGAACTCGAAAAACTTGATTACTGCTGCGAAATTACGAAGATGTCAAGGTCAGAAATTGTCCGGGCTGGAATTGACTTGATTTATAGCAACTTAAAAAAGTCCGACAAAAATTAAAAAAGAAGCGGCGCATACTCGCAAAAGCCAACGCCACTTCCCCAAACGCAGAATACCCAAAGGGCATGCTACATGAAATATTGTATCATGATTTTGTTCTGTTTTCAACGCTTTTGACTGTTAGATTGTTCTGCATAAAAGCCCGAAAACAGAACACTTTGCGAAATTACCCCTTTGAAACTTAGGGGTAATTTTTATGGCGGTTAGTAACACGGTAGTAACTGAACAAAAGCTACTTACTTAGCTTCCTTACTCGATTCGCAAGATTGATAAGTAACCTATCAAGATGCTGGACATTACCGTCTTTTACTTGGTTGTACCAATGCCCAGGGCTGTTCATTATGCCAGCGTCCCGCAATACATATAAAGCCTCATTAAAATCTCTTATATCTAAGTTGACATGCTTGTTAAGGCGACCTGATTTTACTGCATTTGTCAGCAGAGCGTCTAAATACTGTAGGTTTTTAACGGTACGCCAATACTCCGGCGATTGTATCACTCCGAGGTCAATCATTGCCTGTAGATTGGCTTCTGATATAGGAAATTCAGGTGGAACGTTTTCTTCAAGCTGATTCAGCGCATCGGCAATCCTATACGCTTCTTTTACAGCGTTTAGCATATTCCGGTGGTATGTGGCACTACCTCCTGTCTGAGCTTCGAGTACCCACACACAAAAATGCTTGATATGTCCAATTATATTCGGCGCAAACCCGCGCCCTCTAAGAGTAACCATGTTTTCTGCATCGCCACCGTGAGCCGCATTGTGGGTTGCAGCGGCGAAATGCCTATCGCCGATTGTGAGTATACACGGTCTTGCTGTCCAGTTTTCATTAACACGGTCATTAAAATTGCCGCTGCTTGACGTTCGGAGCTTGATTTCTGTATCAGTTCTTGTCGCACAAACATAATCTGTATGTCGTGCGCTGTTATGTTCGCCAACAATGTTATATGACAGCCCTGTCCACAAGTCAGTAATTGTATATACGATACCTCTATTCAGCCAAGGTAGTTCTCTAGTGATAATCAGTTCAACTTTTGCTGGGTCAAAGCCTAAACTCATAAATCTACCCCTTTCTTAAACTCACACAAAAGGGTTGCCTGTTAGCCTTGCCAGTACATATCCTGCAAACACGGCTGCTAACAAACCAACCACTTGAGTTATAAGCGACTTCCATTTTCCTGCCGGCTCTTGTCTTACAACATCCAGCTTATCATCTATACCTGACACTTTTTTTGCTAAATGCCCGACCTCAACCGCCATAGCTGCCGAAGTTTTCGCTAATTCATGCACACTGGTTGCAATCGCTGTAAAGTCACTTATCCGTCGATGTGCCGATTTAACACTTTCCTCTAATGTGGCGATTTTCTTTGCTTGTTCGAGTTCTTGGCTCATACGTTGCCACCTTCCCATCCTCTTTCGGCTTTCAACTTACTCTCGTAGCACGACTTACACATACAAGATACACCTATAACGCCGCTAAACAAAGTTGTGTACATAACCAACTCTGTAGGAAATTCACTGCCAAAGACAACCGAGGTTGCAGCTATTAACCATGTACCAAAAAACATCACGACTGAAAATAGTAGTAGCATATCATAGCCATCTACACTTTTTTTGCGTTTTGGCACTCCTTGGCACTCCCGCCTTACTTCTTCTATTATGAACCTTCTAATTTCTCTATCCATTGTCGCGACCTCCTTGGTTTACTCGTAAAATATATGTCCACCGTGAACAAAAAGCCGTGTCAATGCTCTTTCATGCCAACTTCCGCGATGTCCGGCGTAGGCTCTGAAAAATGTAGCTCCCATAGAGTAATCCGCACCCTGCAAGGCTCTTTCGACGGCTGCATTCACTCGTTCACATGGCACAGCCCTATTAAACGAGCCGTTGGCAATTGGTGAGAACTGAACCGAAGGGTTCGTTTGGAACACAATGCCGCGAATAGTATCAGGCCAGCGCGGGTCGTTCTTTCGATTGAATATCACATTAACGACCTTTATCATGCCGGCTTCATCTTCGCCGCGGGCTTCCGCCCAAGTAATTCGGCGCAGAATGTCAAGCTCTTCGTCAGTAACAGTTATTTCATTTGCAAAAATGCTAACGCTAAAAAACAGCGTTGCAAGCAACATTGTAACGATGACCAAAAACTTTAATCTCCAGCTTAGTGACTTCATATTTTGGTAATACCCCCATTGGAAATAAAACAGCCCCGAAGCAATCGGGGCTGTTTTATGAAATTATATCGTTGATTTTGTATCGAAATAAGCCATCAACCTTTCCATAACCGCATCGGCTACTTCAGCAGCTATGCTCTGTATCATTTGCTGCAATGGGTCGAGCGGTGTGAATTTACCCTCTTTATACTTAGAACCTACTAAGCTGTCGACAGTAAAGTAGCTCAATTCCCCAACGAAGTTGTTTTCGGTTATTTGCACAATATCAGCACCTAGCATCCTCGGTACAGGCTGTGTCGATAGCTGCTTTTCGATTTCGCAAACCGTGTTATTACCGTCTAATTTGGCGTAGAAATTAAACGGTATGAACTTCCCATCTTGATATAGCTGTCCTAACAATGTTAGAGTGTACTCGGGGATTTCTATCGACATAGGGTCGTCGATGGGGGCAGACAAATCTGTAACTCCGCCAACAATATTGTCGGGGGAAAGAATTGCGTAGTAATAGCGCGATGCACTCTCTCGCTGCCCTAGGATAGATTCTAACATATTTTTAGCTTCTTGCTCTGATAGATTGCCTACATTCACAAATATCACCCTCTCTACAGAAATGTCACAACGATAAAATTGATGTGACCGCTCCAATTACCACCACCAGAAATATTAACAGTTGTAGCACTTGTCAAGTGTACTATGGGATTTGTCGCCCCAGCTAAACGACCGCCACCAACTACGAATGAGCGACTTAAATCTACCGCACTGATTGTTGCTGTTTCTGCGGCGTTAGTTAGAGACCCTCTTTGCACGGATACTCTCGTCCTGACAGTCCCTGTAGCACTGATATTGTCAAGGTTGGCAATGCGTGCGGCGGTTAGGTGTGCAAGGTTATCAAGGTTAGCTGCTCGTTGCGCTGTTAGACGGTCTAGCAAAGTGTTCACGTTAGTATTTATAGTATTTACCAACGCCATCCGAACTGACGATAGATTCGTTAAAAGATGATTAAATATCCCTTTAGCGATAGAAATCAGCGAAAATGTATTATTTACCGATGTTGCCGCCGCATCGGTACGCAATCCAACTTCCGATGCGGCTGCACGAGTAAGAATTATAGGCTCTAAATCGGATAACGCCGCTTGTATGGCATCGTTTAACATTGTGATTGTAGCATAATCGTCGAGGTTGATTGCAAACTTCGATAAAAATTCCCACTGTCCAGCAATAACTTCGTAAACCGTTGTCGCGCCATTGTGATTTTCATCGTAGCGCACTAAAAACAGCGTACCATCTGCTAAACTGGTGGCATCCACATCTAGTAAATCTGCATGAGTATCAACAACACCCGTTATTGCAAATCCACCCAAACTACTTACTTTTGTACGTAGGTCGTAAATTTGCTTTCTGAGTGCATTTACCGCTTTCGGTGTCGCTGCCTTTCCATCTTTTACGCCGCTGTTCGAAGTCAAAGCATCCGACAGCTTCACATGTCCGAAGTTTTCATCGTCACCCGAACCAAATTGTATAGTAGGGTCAGCGTGATTTTTTCGAGCAAACTCTAAATCCATATTCGGATGAGGGTTAGGGTCTTGCCTGTGGGCTTCCAGTTCATTTTTCAACTGTAGTATTGTTACATTCGCGGCAGGGTTAACTTCAAGAGAAACGTTATCCGCATTGCCTACATTCACCAACAAGTCAAAAATCATCCCTGTTGTAGTTGAACCATTGAACGGTGGAATGAAGTCCGCATGTGGTGCTTCCGGCGTTGGTACAAAAATTGAAACACCAAAAAGGTACTCTTGAGAATCTGAAGGGTCATTGAAATAAACTCCTACAGCATTAAACCTATAACCAACGGTTAATTCGTTGTTATTTATGCCGCCGTGAATCAGCAAAGTAGTGTCGTTTTGCCTTATCACATCGCCAACAAGAGTTTCTTGTCGTATTTCAGATAACTCCGTCAAGCCTTCCAATTCCGACAATTGATAAACCGCTGAAGATGTAACGATTCTTGTAAACGGCGTTCGCGGCTCTGTAGCAATATCACCGGCTAAGATTGCTGTAACAAGTTCATGCCCTTTTGCGGTTGTTATAAGATTAGAAAAATTCGACATGTTTGCACTCCTTTCAAATTTCGTAATGTGTAACTTTAATTGCTGAACCAGTCGCTGCGATATTGGTTCTACGTGCGATTACAACGTTGAAATCCTGCGTAATTGTATAATGTCTTGTTTCGGTATGAGTTGCAGCGATTCTCAAGAACCCTTCCGCTCTAATGCGAATTTCATTACGAGCAGTGACATCTAAATTCACAGGGATAATATGATGCTTGATGTACGCCAAGTCTTGCATTAAGCTAAAATCGGCAGACAAAAGAATGATTTCCATTTCGTATTCCGTGAAATTTGTATCTACCTCGAAATTTCCATCTGTCAGCACTTCCAGCAAGCCGATTAGAAAGCGAAATGTGTATGGTGTTTGCATGTTCCAACGCACAATGATGTGGTTGCGGCGGGCTTTGAAACTTTCATGTGGCATCGGAGTTAATTTCAAAAGTTTTTCATAACGCCGAAGCCCGTATTCTTCCGCTGTGATAATGTAAATCTGTCGGCGCATCCATTCTTCAATCGCCCAAATCAAATCGAATTCTGGATTCTGTGAATCCGTTATCTTGATGATTTCATCGTACTTTTGCATCAAAGTCGGCAAACGTGCGATTAAATTGACAGGTTCGCGGAATTCAGCAGGTGGTATATTCACGCATTAATCACCCCTAGCATCGGGATTGAATATTTGTGAATTTCAAGGTTAGCTGCTTGCCCGTTTATCGTGGTGTTTTGGATGTCAATGATACCCTGCACGTTTAGAATGCGGCTGTTGATTTGGCTAATCATAACGATTAACGGGTTTTGGAAGAATCCCAACGGTGTAAATATGTCTTGATTTTCCCAGTCTCGCCGCAATTCCAGCATGTAGGATTCCATGACGGAAGTAACTTGAGGCTCTACTATTTCCCATGTAAAGCCGTTCATGAATGTAAATTCCGATGCGATGTTAACGGTTTCTATGTCGGCAGTTCTAACGGTTACTTGGTGTCCAATTGGCGCAAGCCCTAACCCCATGTGGTCGAATGTAGGGTCGATTATTTCTTGTACCCTGTCAATCAAAACAGGTGTTGCGGGATTATACAGATAGTCGAGAATAGTCAAAAGCACTGTGCCGCCACCTTGCCAAACTGGTGTGACTTTCACCGCTCCAACACCTTCAATACCTCGAACATTGACTTGGTAGTCTCGCCTGTTTCCGCCGAAAGCTCTTTCTCTGAAGCTATCGAAATACCGTTGCCGGATGCTTTCTGTGCTTTCTTCGTCTTGTGCAGGCACAAGTAATTCAACCAATTCAGCCGTTGCAATTCGTGGAGTACCACCACCAAGCGGAACGATTGTGCCGAAGAAGTGATTGCCTTCGCTCCCTAACTGTTCGCATCGCACTTTATAGCCGCCGATTTCATCGTCAATTCTTTCTTCAGCAACGTAAGTCAATGCTGTGTTTGGCATAGAAAAACGCCGCCCCGTAATATCTGCATCGAGCGGCGTAAACATGCCTCGTAAAATTGCATGTGTTGCAGGAAATGGTATAACATGTCGTTCTCTTGCCCGTCTTATGAGGAATTCACGACTTGCAGAATCGCCCCATGCTTCAACCAGTATGTCATCAAGTGCAATATAAATCTTTTGTAGCTCAATAGCCGAAGAAGCGTTAGAATCCCAAATGACAGCACCTTCGCGCTTGTCACGTTCTTTTATCCTTTCCATCATCCGCTGAAGAATTGTTTCAAACTCTTCACCACGAAATAAAGGTTCAGGTGTATATCGTGCCATCAGAAATTCACCGCCCTTTGCATGATAAAATCACCGAAAATAGTAACAACCCGAAAACTAGCTTCCACAACGCCGCGCCGCGGTATGTTGAAAGTCCAATTATCAACTCTTGTTATGCGGTCATCCCAAAGTAAGGCTTCAGTAATGCGCCGCTTGATTTCAGGGATTACAAAAGTTTTCGGCATACCGAATAAATCCAACAATTGAACACCGTAATTTCGCCCGTATATGATGTACTGGTAACGCTCTGTAAAGACGATTTTATAAACCACTTGTTCCATCGCCGCCAGCTTATCGGTATTACCTCGAATATGGTTTTTTTCTTTATCCATAGCATAGGTAAAAGTCGGCTGCTCTTTTATTGTAAAATCTTGTTGTAGTAAGCCGCTGTTTTTGGGTATCACAAGCGCACCCCCTTAAATCCAATGTGCATCTTTTTGTTTTACTTGGTATGTGAAGTCCACAACAAACCATTTCTGCAATGAGCGTTCACACGCAAGCATTACTTTGTCGCCTTTTTCAAAATGATTGTATATTGTGATTTCGTGATATGCCGGTAAGTCTCCATCGGGTTCACCTTCAAACGATTTTTTCACGAATTGAATATCCGTAACCTTTTCGATTTCGGGCGGCGGTATATCATCGGGTCGTGGTGCGTGAGGTTCTTGACCTGCCCGAACTGTTGCGGGCAACGGCTCTTCTTCCTCTCTGTCGTAAATATGAATCTTTTGTTTGATTTCGGGATTATCGAAAGACAAGAACGCCATATGGTCGGTTACACTATGGCATAGAATCAACATATCTTCGGTTAAGGTCAAGTAGTCATTTATCTTGATTGCTAAAGGTTCAGTTGAAACAACTTCACCCTCACAAATCCATGCGGGGCGGTCATCTTCTTCAACTCGATTCACCCAATCAATAACAGCGTATCGTTGCCCGCCTTGTTCACGAATCAACATCAATTCATCATTTGGGCGTAAGCCGCACCATGTTTCACCCGCAATGGTAAAATTCGTAGAATATTCGGTGATATACCGCCCCAAAACAATAAACTCTTCAGTCAGAACATGATTTGGGTCGATGGTTATTTTTATCGGCGCAACGGAAGTTACTTTCCCAAAATATAAGCCGCTGGGCTTTTGAGATTGCACGGCATCGCAAGCTATCTTTCGCATCAAACGTAACAACTCGTTAAAATTAGCCATGTATATCACCGCCTCGCAAGGTTAAGTTCATCCAATATTCGGATTCATAAATCCTATAAAGGCAGTATTCAACCAACATGTGATTACGAACGATTATATCGCCCAAATCCAAATCAATTATAGGCATCTTCCCCGCTCGAATGCGGGTATCACCGATGACGTTTTTAAGTTTCAGCTTGCGAGTTTTGGCGTTAAACAAGTCGAGAATGGCAGCGGCTTTTACTTCGCCGCTTTCACCTTCTTGTAACGTACCGAAATATTGCAAAATTCCCCATCGGTCAATGTTTTGCCCGTGCTGCACAACATAAACGTCACGCATCCCTGTTTCGTTGTTTTCCCGTACCAATTTTACACGATTGAATGTTCTATCGTTTATACTACTTGTATAATCGAAGTTTTCGCCTGTTTCCTCATCGATGACTAAATCGACTTTCATGTCAGATATTGATTTTAGTGTCAATTTTCCAAAGTCGTCAAAGAGTATGAACATGTTACCGGCGTGTACTAGTTCCAAATCAAGGGCTGAATTGATTATGTCGAAAAGCTCTGTGTTGTTCTCGTCTCTACATGGTATGACATAATCCGTAGGTGCAATCTCGCCCAACTGCAATTCAAAATCAACGGCAACCATGCGGATTACATCCGAGGCGGTTTTGTTGGTGTAAATGTAGGTGTCTTTGTTCTTCAAATATCGCGTTTGGTCATAGCAAGTTACTTGAATGATGTGATTTTTGCATCGGCGTTTTTTGAAGACAAAGCCGAAAAACACGTTTTCCCCGTTGACTTTTAGAATGACAGCATTACCTTCAACAAAATTCGCAGCGTCATCTTTCACAACCTCGAAAGTTAACTTTGAAGGTGAACCGGCACGCCACGTTTCCCAACGCAAACCATCAACTACCGCAGGGCTTTGTATGTTACCGTTATTATCAATGTACAACTCGAATGTTTGAAGCATCTTCATTCCGCCTTTGAATGTCTGGCAAATTTAACACTTGGTTCGGATAAATGGTATAACTTGCCCGCCCTGTTCCCAAATTCCTTTCTGCAATCTGTGGATTAAGGTTGTAAATTTCCCGCCATCGTGAACCATCGTCCAAATAACGTCTTGCAATCGCCCAAAGAGAATCCCCCCTTACAACCGTATAGGAACTGGCTTCGGGTGGATTTTCGGCTGGTCTATCTTTGTGTATTATTGCTTGATGTGGGCTGCCTTGAGGTGCATCGGGTGGCGGGTCTACGATTTCTACTTTCTTTGTTCCCCAGTGTCGGTACTCTTTCAACACGATTTCAACTTCCAAGTCGAAAGTGTGATTTTCCCAATCCTCTGTAATGATGTGGTATTCCAAACTGACGGTTATATTGTTGTCGAAAAGCAATTCCCCGTTTGGTTTAACCCGTGAAACAATGAACTGGAAAGGTTCGGGATTTTCTTTCAATTCCTCGAAGGCATCGAGAAAAAACGAAGCTGGTTTGAATTCACCCATATAAACGGCAAACGGATATTTAATCTGTGGTATTAAGCAAGTAAAGGTAATATCGCTCAAGCCCACCTTTTTCAGAATGTTTATTTCGCCTTCGTTAATCAACGTCAACGTCCGATTTTGGTTATTAACCTTGATTTCCAGCTTAGAAGGTGGAATCGGCAAAAGGATTTTATCTAAATAAAAATCATACGCCATGATAATCATTCACCCTTTCAGCCGTGGTGTGCATAGCTTCTTCGACACCTTCAGTAAATTCTTCAATAACTTCGTCTAAGTCCATCGAGCTATTGATGTTGTTGTGAATGGTGTTTCGGAAGTCGATTTTTGCCGTAGTAAAGCGATTAATATTGTCACGCTCTGCGATGTCACGCCAATATTTAAGGTTTTTACCGCTTATACTAGCCATTTCACCCGTATTTGCAGCAATATCTGAAACATCCCTTCCTAAGTTTCCAAAGCCTTCACCGTAAAGCCCGCTGGTGTTTACGAAATGTCTGTGGTTGATGTTTGCTTCGTACTCAACTTCGGCGTTTCTTATAGCGTAGATTTGTGCTAGTCTGTCGGCAGTTGCTGTCTGTGCATCTGCCCGCATTTGCTCACGCAGTGCCGCTCTTTGGGCGATATTGGCTTCTATATCGGCGCGATACGCTTCTAAGGCATTGTTCCGTGAATTTCTTGCGGCATCGTTTTCGGCTTGCGCTTTTACTGCGAAAGTCACTTGTTCTATCGCGTCTATGCTTACCATCGGTAAGTTGTTCAAAACACTTATAAATCCATTGATAATATCAATCGAACCGTTAACCATGTCTTGAAGTATTTTCAAAACGTTGGTTCGCGTATCGCCCATGTAGTTTTGAATTCCAACACCAGCCGAACGCATACCCAAAGCCATTCTATCCCAGCCATCCATAACAGCATGAATACCTGTGAAAAATCCTATTTGCAACCAATCCCAAGCGGTTAAGACACCGTTAACAGTATACAACCATGCGGCGTGTAAACCGCCCATATGGTTTATCCATGCAACAATAGCCGTAATCAGTACACCGATTAATAGAATAATCCACGTTATAGGATTTGCAAGCAAGGCGATTGTTTTAGCCCAAATAACCCCCGTTAAAATAGATTTTTTGATTGCTAACATAATCGTTATTGCTTTCCATGCCGCAAACGCTCCAACAATACCCCAAATAATCGGTTCAATCATACCCCAATTATTAACTATAGCGTCATATACACCAAACGACAAACTTATCAATTGAGTAATTAAACCAATAATAAACTGTACAGGCGGTACAATTCCTTGCAATGCAGCTTCAATTTGCGGCATGTGCGCCTGTATAGTCGAGAACAGAATCATCAACATAGGTATCAGTTGCGCCCCGATTGAGCTTCTTATATCGTTAATAGCGTTGGTCATTCCAACTCGCATACCTTCGGGAGTAGCAGCCATTTGTTCGGCAAGCCCATACCACGATTGATTAACAATTTCTTGAATCATCAAAGCCCGCTGCATGTCATCGCCGTATTGGATTACTTGTTTTTGCGTCTCAGTCAAATGGATACCGGCGCGGCGTTCAAGCATACGGTAATTACCTGCCATTGCTTGCGTAAAATATTCAGCATATGCCGCCATATCCTGCGCCGTTGCGCCGAATATATTACCCGCGCCCGAAGCGAAGTTGGCTAAAGAATCCATCATTATTTCAATAGCTTCAACGCTTCCAACGTGGCGCGACAATTCGTTAGCCGCTCCCATCATGGTCGTACCGCTTATCATGTCGTTTGTATCGGCTTGAATTTGGGCTGCCCGCTCTTGCAAACGGACAAATTCTTCGTAGGTCGCGCCACGATTCGCCATTACGTTAGCAAGTTGCTGTTCAAGCCGGATATTTTCGTTTGTTATATTTGTAGATTGCCGTAGCCACCCGACAGCCGCCCGAACAGAAAACACACCGACAACACCCGCAATCATCCGTTTTAATACGTTGGCGTTTCGTGTACCATTAACAATCTCATCGTTGAAGTTTTGTTGTTGGTTGATATTACCCCGAATGTTTCGTTCGGCATCATTTATAATTGAGTTTAATTGCATGTATGCCCTGTTTGCGCCGGAAGCGTCCATATTACTCAATGCAACATTCATATTTTCTTGTACTTGAAGGGCGTTAGTAAGTTGCGCTCTCAAGTTCTCAACTTCGGCATTGGCTTGTTCTATGCCGACAACCTCAATCCGGCTTTGCTGTACGTTCTCAATTTGACTTCGCAGAGCGGCGATTCTATCGCTCATACCGCTTATATCATCAACAGCGTTTTGCGGCAAAATATCCATGTTTTGCGCTGCAACACTGACTTGTTCCTGTGTGAAAGTTAATTGTTGTAGCATTTCGTTGGCGGATTCTATTTCATTTTGATACCTTTCAACGTCGTTGCCGCCGAAGTATTCAAAGTTTGGCGGACTGACCCAATCGACACTATCCATTGTTGAATTAAGTGTTTCAAATACCGCATTTACAGAATTTGCACTGCTATAAATAGCGTTTAAGGTAGCTGACATATTATCGGTTAATGTAATCTCTGTTGAAATAGACACGTTTTCACCACCTTTGATAAAAACGAAGGGTAAGGTTTATCTTCGCTTACCCTTCGTTCTTTGTTGGTCTTGTCTGCGTTTGGCTTCTTGCTCTCTCTTTTTATCTTGCTCCACTTTTATTTCCATTGAAGCATAGTAGAGGGCTTTCATCTCGCCGCTGCAATCAAGCCATTCTTCGATTTCAGAGGGCTTCCAGCCGTGCTTTTGTATCGCAAAGTGTAGAAAACTACCTTCGGCATCGCCCTCTATTAGTTTTTTGCGTCTTTAATCTTCTCGTCCAAGCCGACATTCAGCTTATTGTACTTTTGAACAAACACAGTTAAGTTTTGATATTCGCCCGCTTCATCGAGCATGGCGAAAAGCAAATCTTCAGGTTCTTTCACGCCGTAACTGTCTTGCAGTTCAGCGTTGAACAAGTCAGGGAAAACCACTGAAGCCACAATCTGCTTTGCTTGCAGTAGTCTAACGTTGACTTTCGGATACGACCTAAAACCTCTGTCGCTGGTTTCGATGATGGTCGTACACTCATCCTTTATCCGTTCGTTATCCTCTGTAGATAGCGGTTTGATTTCCCACTGAAGCGGTTTGCCGTTATCGTCAAGGAAGTTTTCGGATGCTGCGTAAAAGACGTTTTCTTTGGTCTTTTTATTGGCTTTTAGAAAGTGTTTCATATTTGACATCTTACAGACCCTCCAAATCGTTAAACGCTTGCGGCATATCCCAGCTTTCAAACGTGCCGGATATTGCTTCATCGAGCAACTGGTCACCTGCAATGATTTTCGATAGAATCAAGTCACCGGTAATCAAACAATCATGATACACAATCGTTTGACTGCCAACTGTCGCCGTTCTATCGGCATTTGTTGTTTGAATCTCGAAGTAGGGCATTTCACCCGTCTTTTGGTAATGGTCAGCAACTTTGCGGAAAATGGATTGATTGAAGTGTGCTGTTGCCGTCCAAGTGCCAGCACCGCCAGCCGCCTTGTTACCAAAACCGATTTTACCCATGATTCGCACTTGTTGAGAATTCACCGTATATACTCCCTCAAAGTCGGTCAAATGAAGAAAGTTATACCGGCGGTTATTGAGGGTAACAAAACATTTCGCTTCGCTACCGTAAACGGCATCCCGTGCGTGCATAATCGGATTATTCGTAGCAGACATATTTTTTCACCCCTCCCTTACGCAACATGTACAGCCATGTACAAGAACGACATAGCATTTACAGGCATGATTTTATCTTCCACAAATACCGCCCGCCGTGTTTCGCCCTGTTCGACAATGACATCTTCCGGTACAAATTCTTGTATCGCTCGTATGGTCTGCATCTGTTCATGATGCTTTACAATGTCACTCCATAGAGAAATACGTCCATCAACGTCATTCGGTACTTCGCCAAGATAACGGGTATTGAACAACATAGCTATGTCATTGCCAATTTGGTCAATAACTCTAATGGTTTGGTTGTACTGGAAGTCGGCATTTTTCTCTGCTGTCAAAGTGACAAGGCTGTTGATGTCAGACAGTACCCGCATTTCACCCGAACCGCTACGATAGAATGCGAATCTACCTGTTCTGATTGCTCTCTCGTAATCAAGTTGAGTGTAATCGCAATCAACGGTATATTCACCATCATAAATATTGTTCGTTGCGGTACGGTTTACGGCTGTACCAGCGTTCACACCTGTTGTCCACCAAACAAGGTCTTGTTCGTTGGCATCTTCATCTGTGACTTTGTTCAGTATGTTTGTAACGCCCTCATAATCGAAAGCATTGTCATACGTCACACACTGGAATTTAACGCCTTGTTCATCCCGCATACGGCGGGTAAACATTGAAAACAGCAACTTGACAGCAGCGTCGTTCGAAGGACAACCGATAGCGTTGAAGTTGTAACCCTCGATTTTGTCAAGGTATTGCTGATAATCAAAGTTTGTAGTCGTTAGGGATTCGCCGCCTTTGAGCGGAACGCCCGCTTCAGCCGTCAAGGTCGCATCTGTTTTCCATGTGACAAAATCATTTGTCACAAGCCCCTTGGCATCGTCTACAGTCTGAACATCGACAAGAGCGTTATCGAAGAAAGTGAGAACATCCCATCTATCGGCTTCGTCCACGTTCGGAGCGATTGCTGTTGTGATGTCATTACCTCTTGTGCCAGCGTAACGAGCGATAGCATAATCGTTTTGCGCTCGTGCGCCGCCCGAACCCAAACGATAGAAATAGCCTACACGGATATTTCGGAAAAGGTCACGCAAGCCGCGAAGATTTGGATGTGTGAAGTCGTAACCGAAAATACGCTTGCTGTGCCGCTGGAAATCACGGGCTGTTACCTCGATAACGCTATCGACTTCGCCCCATTCACTCAATAGCGGCATTGTTGCAACGCCACGGTCTGAAAAAACCATATTCGCCCGATTTAGCGCAATAAAATTTATATACGCCCCAGGCAGAATCTTATTCTGTGCTAACCAAGTTCCGCCGCCTAAGCTCATTTACTTCACCTCTTTTTTGTAAAATTTTTCGAGGATTCTCTTGATGTCGGCATGTGAATATGTCTTGTCATCGTCAAGCAACGCCCGCAAAACATCCCGTCTGTGTGAGTAGGTCGAAGATTTTATAAGCTGTTCGGGCGTATACTTCGGTAAGCCTTCATCCGCTATCGGCTCATCGGCTGGCGGGGTTTGAGTGCCGTCTTTCGCGCCCTGTTCTCCGTCTGCTGCGTTTTCTTCATCGGGTGGGGTATTTGTACCTTCATCCGCTTTTGGCTCGTCAGGTGATGTTTTGGTCGGCTCATCGGCTAATGGATTTTTTGCTAAAATCATAGCAATCATTTCGTCTTTACCGATGTCTTTATTTACTTCAGCACCATTCGTAAGCAAAATTTCGTATAATTCCGCTTTTTTCATGGGTTTTAACGTTGCTTCGGTATATAAGGTTTGCATGAAATCATCCTTTCGTTCTAAATTCGATTATTTCGAGAATTTCCATCTTCACCGGCTCGTAAATTTTGCGAACGCGAACATTGTAGTTCACATAAAACTGTAATATTTCATCGTGAACTTCGCCCCGCATGTTAACGCCGCGAACAAGATTTCCGTCAACTTCGATGTATTCCAAAGCTAAATACAATTCATCAAGCATTTGGTAACATTCCGTTTTCGGTTGGTTTGTAGATTTCGGGAAGAAATGTATGCAGTATGAATTACCCCTGCGATACGTCAAGTCCCGCTCTATCGTGTTTGATGGGTTAAGTAACTTAATAAAAAAACAAGGTCGCTGCAAACCTTGTTTGAGTTCTTCGGGATATAGGGTGTAGTCATCCCCGAAAGTTTCATTCAGTTTTTCGCTTATTCCATCAAGTATTGCAGATAAAGGTGTAAAAGTTTCCACAGCATCACCCCTTAGAAGCTCGGAAACAAACCGTTAATAAATTGTTCCAGCTTTTGTTCAACGATGCGTTGCGCATCATTGTTCAATTCCTTTTCAGAAATTTCCAACATGAAAACGCCTTCCGTCCAACGAGTATCGAGATGCAATGTAACACCAAGTTCAGGAACGTATACTCCTCTATGTCCTTTTTCAACATAGATTGCATAAAGCAACGGATTGATTACTTCAACTTTGTAAACATTGCCTTCTTTGGTTACATTACCGATAGTCCACGCATCCCGTAATCTTCCACCGCCGCCGTTGTAATTTACATCGTTCGGCAAACCTTGATTTACGGGTGTTCGCTCTTTGACTTTAGCAAGAAGGCGGGCAGCTAATTCTTTGACAACCGAAATGCTGAATTCTTGCACTTCAGTATTTGTAAGATTTTCAAGCTGTTTCGTCAGTTGCTCAAATTGCCGAAAATCAATCTTTGCCCGTGACTTAGCCATTATGTCGCCCAGCCTTCCCACGGTATCAAAACAACTTCTTGATGATTATCGAAAATACCAGGTTCGCCACCATAACCGAATGTGAATTCTCTACCACGGCAGGCAATGACGATTTTTGAACCCGCTTTGATTTCCAACGTTTCATCGAGAAACAGTTTGACGATTTGAGGGGCTTTAGCGGCTGTGTCAGTTTGATTGGTCTGTGTCAGTCTTGAAAAAGACAATCGACAAGGTTCTTTTGTTATTACAGCAACTTCCTCATGCACGGTTGTTTTGTTTGCTTTCTGTACGGGCTTATACTCATAGACGATACAAGTATCATTCCACATACTACGCAAGGCAGCTCGGATAGCGTCTACCATACGAACCGCCTAAAACGCAAGAATTGCGGTTTTCCGTAATTCAGCAGATGGTCGATAACGGCTTCAAGGCGTTCCTCCGCGCTCATGGTCTTATCAACAGCGAAAGAAACTGAGGTATCGCCTTGCGATTTCTGTTTCAATGCTACTACATCCAAATTGGCAGCAAAGCCATTCAAGTCACCGCTTGCTTTTTTCGCTTTGAGGAATTCACCGCAAACCATGTCAACAACAACTTGATACAATCCTTCGGGGATTTCTGAGAGATTCGTTTTGTTCTTGATTGTGTTAGTTACTTTTTCAATCAGAAACCCAATCACCCAGCCGTCTTTGCCCTCATCGAAGGTATAACCCAGCGAAGCAAGCCGCTCAATAATATCTTCTCTCACGGTATCGCCTCCCGCTAATTATATGCAAAATCCAACGCACCAACCTACCAGTGTTCTAAAACTGGCATCTGAACGTACTCCGGCAGCATTAGCAATTACTGCCCTGTTTTCGTTAGTTCGGCGCGAGGACGTTCCAAAGCGCACAGCTTCACCTGCTCCATTGTTCAACCGTCTAACGCGACCCGTTTGGCTTCTAAATGTTGAATACTGCCTACTACCTAACCCATCAAGGATAGTTGCAGACGCAGTACCGAACAACTCTACATTATTTGGCACAAATACAGGCACTTCTCTTGTGAGAACCTCGTCTGTAGTGTTATACTCTTTAACGACAGGTGTAATCACGTCTCGCCAGTCTCTAGGCAATAAAGTCCAAAAGTCATTAAGGATATAATGACCTGCTGCCATGTCGTAGAAGCCTAAATTCGGTGGCGGGTTATTGTTGCTGTGTGTCCAATTCTCACTATACAACAAATTCTGTGACCAGAATGTCATTGGTAACCGCTTACCGCTAACATCTTCATCGTGGTAAAAGTCCGATATCGCAAAAGTGAGAGTATTACCATCCAGCAATTGAATATCAATAGTGTCTTGTTCACGCCAGTAATGCGTCGCCATGCCCATGTCGGCTACCCGCTTTATTACCGCAGGTGTATTTTCCGAAAGCACATATGACGCTTCGGAAGGTAAAGGTTTCCAGTCACTAGGTATTGTAGTTATAGTGCTTGCAAGATTAGCAATATCTAAAGATGGTGGCATCTTTCCGCCCATAGCAGCAACCGTCATAAACGATAAAGCAACGTGTCCATTGATTCGGTTCACTTGTTGTAGAATATCCATAACAGCACCGCCTTGTTAGATAAGTGCTAGAGCCTGAGCAATGTCATCGGTCAAAATGACTGTTCCTGCGCCATTATGATAGCCTTCAGGGATGGTATAACTGTTTTCAGTCATCCCATCTATTGAACCCGATATCGCACCGTGGTTCGTCATAGTTCCCGGTGTTGTAACACCTTGAGGTGTTACAAACAACGCACCCGCTAAAACTTGCGCCGCTATCACTGTTGTGCCTGACACATCTTGAAATTGCGAAGGAATAGGATTAACTGTAACACTCGATAACCCGAAATATCCTTCATCAGGCGTAATATCTTGCTCCGATTTTGACGGAGTAACAGTTCGTTGCTGAAGTGTGTAGTTTCCACCGCTACCCATTCCACTCACAGTACCCGAACCGTTGTGCATTCCTGCCGGTATGGTGAAGGTTTCCCCTTCTTTGACTTGTGCTTGAACAGCTCCACGATTGATGATTTCACTGAATTTTGCAACCGTCTGTGTAAGATTATCAGTAGGTAGTGAAACACCCCAACCTTCACCGATGTTTCTTAGAGCGTTCCTATCATCTATAATCTGCCCTATGGTTTGTGCGACAGGTGTACTCATGCTATATCCCCTCCAGTAAAGATTGTATGTTTCCTAACATTTTGTAAACCCCACCCGATGTTATCGGCTGCGCATTCCCGAATACAGCCTCATCCGTGGTATTAACACGAAGTCGGTTATCTTCGAACCGTAGCGTATCAGTGTCTATATCGAAATCAGAGCCACCTTCATTTGGCGGCTCTGTCGGCAAAGTTACACCTTTCGGCGGTGCGAACCACGCATTCACATAATACTCTTCTACGAGACTTTCAAAGAGGGTTACTAGAACACTCACCTTGTCGCCTGCAAGAACTTCAATTCTGCGGCTTATTCGCAGCAGGTTTCTTTTGCTCTGCGGTATGCCAGTTGAATTCCAGTCCTCTCGCGGTGAATCAACATCGTTAACTCTAATATCAAGCCGTAGCCATCCGTTTTTGATAGAACGCGCTCCCGTTTCAACATACAAAAAACCGTCCTCTTTTGCTATCCATTCCCATTCTGTAGGCCATACTCCATTTATAGCAGGAATCAAGGGCGGCGACAGTCGTGTTCTATCCGGAACGAACGCTACTGCCGATGATGGTGATGAAGAAGTTCCTGCGTTTTGAATCATGCTATCCCGCGCATTTTTTACGCCGGATGGAAGTATACCGCTCCACCGTCCCGATAAACACCAAGAACCATCTTCCCGCAACGTCAAAATTTCGTGAGTCGATATAATTCTGACGGTTGCGGGGAAGGTCGTTTGAGGTAGCTTATCAGGCGTATCGGCATACCAAAATCCATCTGAAGCATGGAAGAAGGTCATAAAAATACCCCCTTACCCCCTCGATATGATTCTAGCGATAGGGATTGCTTTATGGTCGATGTATTCGCCATTGGTATCGTTTACGAGTGTCCAGTTTTCGCCCATTTCTAGTTCCGATTTTGTTGGGCTGTTTGTTGCCATGCTGGATTGCGTGAAACTTATACCGTATGGAGCAAATACTTTACGTTGCCTACTGTAAAGTGTGGTTTGCCCGCCGTTGGTTTTTTCATCCCTTGTCATGGCATATGGCACTTCAGCACCGATATTTTCATAATCGAATGACCCATTGCCTAAAACGAAGCTGGTGTACAGTGTAGTACCGCCACCTATATCTTCAGTCGGCATACCATCGTCAACAAGAACCAAACGACCATTCCATGTTCCCATCGCCAAATTTCTTTGTACGCCGTTTGCATCGGTATACTTCAAAAACTCAAGCAACTTCAGATTTTCCAAATTGGTTGCCGGTGTAGAGTGCATTATAACAAGCTGGAAGACGCTCTTGTTATCGCCGCTCGCTTGTTGAATGGCACTGTTAAGAGTAGTTGCACCGATATTCGGACTTGAACCACTAGAAATATCAAAAGTATGTCTGTTGATGAACTCTTGATTTTTCATGCCGCTCATAGCATAGACACCTTTTAATATCGAAATCAAAGTGCCTTGGTCAACGTCTTGCCAGTACCCATCAACTTGACGAGCAACATTGGACATGAACCCTGCTCCGCCGGTTACATCTTCGGAAAAATCCTTTTCAACCCACGCATTCGCTCGTCCGATAACAACAACGCCACGAGCAAATGTAGTTGTAGTTGTTGCGATAATGTCAGTTTTACCGTCATAGTTCAACGGGTCGCCGCCAAGTCGCCCAAACATCGGTAACGTGGCGTAAACTACGCCCGTTTGATTACGAAAAGCCTCTCTTATTTGGCTATTCGGGCGCAATGCTTGAGAACGAATCATCTCACTGCGGCGCGTTTTCGGTATCAAATCAATGTACCTGCCGAATGCTTCGGCGTTAAATGTTTTGTGGTCAAATCTTACTGCTGACATTTACATCATCCTTTCTTAGTTATAAGGTGTTGGAACTTCGACATTTGGATTTGCTTCCATGTATGCCGCCAGTTCCTCGAAGCTCATTTTGGCGAAGTCAACCTTACCATCGGGCTTTTCAACCTTCGATTCGGCAGGTTTTGCACCTTTCGGCGTAAACTTCGCCTTTGGGTCGGTTTCGGCATCGAAAAGAAAACTCGTTTCTTCGCTTTCAACCAGTTTTTTAAGCTGGTCAGCAAGCCCTTTAACCGTGCCGTCATCGGCAAGGTCAGCGTCTTTTAACTCAAGCAATGCTCTAACTGCTTTTGTGTTTTTAGCTTTTGCAGCAACGAGAGCAGCGGCAATGGCAGTTTCAACTTTCAAATCTTTGATTGCGGCTGCGTGTTCCTCATCCTTCTTGCTGTTAGCGGTTTGTAGTTTTTCGATTTCTTTCTTCAAACCGTCCACATCGCCGGTGGAATTTTTGAGGGCTTCGAGTTGCCCGTCTCGCTCTTTCAAGATTTCAGACAGCTTACTCTTTTCGTTGTACACTTCGTCAAATCTTGCTTTTGGAACATAAGCGTTTTTTATTGAATCAGAAAAAGCCATTTCAGCTTTGATAGCCGCTTCCTCATCCAAACCTAACGCCAAAAAATCGTTCTTTTTCATGTTTTTCCATCCTTTCGATTCATTGTTTTACGCCGTTCTGTCGGCGATTATCGTCTTTGTGTTTTACGCCCACAAATACCAAAACGGCGGGATATAAAAACCACCCGAAGGCGATAATTATGTTTCAATAAATATAAACCCCTGTATTTTCAGTATTTATCAACACTTTTGTTACTAACGTGTTATTGACAACCAAAAAGCACCCTGCAATATTCGCAAAGTGCTTTAATGGTCAATCACATTCCCGTCATCATCAGGAACAGGGTCAATCGTTTTTATGAATTCCTCAAATTCTAGCTTCGCCCAATCCGGCGCATCGTCTTTAATTTTCACGGCAACACCACCATTTGCAGCAGCTTCTTCAAAGTCAAGATATATGATGTAATCGGTTTCAAAGACTTTCGGCATTTCTTGCATTATCTCACCCCTTTCAAAGCAGTCTCAAGTTTACGTCCGAACGTTAAAGCGAAATCACGGGGATTCTCACCGCCGAAATATTCGGCGAAGGCTTCCGCAAACAATTCATTGTACGATGTAGCTGCGTATCGGCTTACGTGATTTCCCAAATCCTTAAAAGTTCTCACGTTAAGGTTTGGATTTGCTTGTCGGAAATCGTTTATCACATCCAGCATAAATTCTTCTTGCCAACGTTGATTACCCGTAATCCAGCGCATGGAGTTTGATACATGATGTCCGTACTCATGTACGAAAACACCTTTGCGATTAGCATTTGCGACAGCCCAGCCGTTACCTTTTGTTCGATTCAACACAGAATCAAAGTGTGTCATATTTGAATGATGCGAACCATTCAAAGCAATTTCACTGGCTTTTGGTACATGCAGGTGACGCATATAATGTCCAAGCGTATTTTTTCCGATTCCCGAGGGCGGCATGATGTTAAGTAGTGGAATCTTTACAGGGTTCTTTTCCATGAAAGAAGGGAAGTAACTTCCGAAAGAATCCATCCAGCCCACCATATCAGCAAGTAGCAATTCATTTATAGGATACTTTCTCGAATCGCTGAAGTCAATACCAAATGCAGATTTCAAACGTTCAATTGCTTCATTCTTGCTATATTTGGCATTATAGTCAAGCCCACGCCAACCATCGAGCAACGGTTTTGTTCGTGGCTCTCTTGTACCATCAACGAAAGTTTCCTTCCATTCAGGGTACTCCATATCGTTGGGTACGTAGTACGTTTTGCCGTCTTTATCTCTTGCCGCTCGTTCGCCGTAATTATCATCAAAGTGTGGCACGGTTGTTCCTCTACACCACGGATGAAAAGGCGGCACGGTAACACCAACTTGATACTCAGCAAGTCGAATGACTTTACCGTCCAGCTTTTCACAGCAAGAACATGTTTTGGCATCGAGTGTTTCCAGTATGCGAACTTGCTCAACGTCCAATTCTCGATATGCTGCTTCATGTCCGACAGCGGAAATAGCGGTTGATTCAGTCATTATCAACCGAGCAGCATTGTTCTTGCTGGTATTCATAGAACGGGCAAGGTTATCAATTAGCACATTCGGCGGCGTTCCCGTAATCAAACCCTGTGTAAGCTGTGTGTGAACTTCATTGACAAGTCGCTGTTTATCAGCCCAAATCCTATCTGAAAATGTGCGCCCGTCAAGCATCCACGGCTTATTCATAAGGGTTTCAAGCTGTGATTCGGGTATACCCGCAATATCCCAACCAACACTGAATCCGCTTTGAACCTCGAAAATTGCGTGATGGTATCCATCGAGGAATTGCCGCTTCATAAGACTATCAATACCATCTAACTGATTGCCGAAAAGCCGCTCCATCGTATTTTGCGTTTGGAGTTTGAGAGCTTCAAGGCGGGATATATGGTATCGTGCAGATGCGTTTTCAAGCTGTCGTACCCATTGCTTGCTAACCGTATTCTGCTTCGCATAGCTGATATACTCATCGACAGTCCAGCGAAATTCTTCTAACTCGTTAGAATTTAGAAGTCGGCGGGCTTCGGCAAGGTCAATTTGATTGTTAGTAGCAAAGCGATTATACCAGCCGGATATTTGATTCTCTAAATCCCGCTGGGCGTTTGTGAAGATACGCTCCATATTGTGAACAGCATTTTCGCCGGTTGCTGTTTTTAACTCTTCGATATTATCGAATCGCCGTTGCCAGTAATCAGCATTTTTCACACCATTTCACTCCTCGAATTTCAGCAATCACAAAATATGTCATGTAGCACTTCGGCGATTTCTTCACATAGGGGTATAACCGCCCAAATGTATGCAACGAAGAACACAAGCGTTCCGACTAACAACAACCATGACATAGGTAATCACCCTCGAATTATGACACAATAAATTTAGTAGCTGCTAAATGCGCCGCTTTGCGGGTTGTTTGTTACTAACTTGTTATTATTAGCTGGATTTATGCCGTCATATTGTAACCTTTCTGCGGCTCTCTTTTCGGCTTTTTTCCGCTCTAATTCGGCTGCCACATCCTCGACAAACGGATGCTGCGCAACGAGGGTTTCATCGGATAAAATACCGAGTGAATTTCTGATATTTTGGATAACGTCACCTTCGTTCATGAGCATATCACGGTTGAAGATGATTTCCACGTTCTCGCCTTCAAAATTACCGATACCAGCGTTCGCCAAATGCAGATTAACAAAGTATAACAAATCCTCGAAGGATGCCTGATACTCCGTTTCCATCTTGTTAGTATCGAGGTCGATGTCGCTATACATGGATTTGATGTTCATTTGATTAGCGTTGCTACCCATGCGGTCGTCTTTGGCATCGAAGCCCATAGCGTTTTCAATTATTGCTTTCTTGAAAATTTCAAGGATAGCTTTGTAGTTCTCTGCATTTACTTCTACTTGCAGAGCATTGACACCGCCGCCACTTCGACCTTCTTCATTTCGGACTTTAACTGCGCCGTAAGTCGAAAGGTTTTTCCGAAACTCCCCCAAATTTTCACCGTCATAGTTTACGATAACTAAAATTGTGTTACGGCTATCTTCTTCCATATTGTTTTGGAAATTTGAAAGTATGGTGTTAAGTCCGTCTTGAAGGCTTTTTACATTAAGAACCAACGGAATTTCTTTGGTGTTATACTTAAAAGGTATCAGCGGTATTCTATGCCAATTGTACCCATCGTTCTCGATTGTGAAATACGGTTCAATCGGCGGGTACTCGGTATCCGGCTTTATTCTCGAATCTTCAAACACAAAACGGCTGATACCCTCGGAATGATACACTTCGACCTTTCGAATTACCTTTTCGTCTCGTGTGCTGTTGTCGATAACTTCATAAATCCGAATAGCGTAATCAAGCCGAGTGCGTTCATCATCCGCCCAACCAGCTATAACCTCATAGGGCTTGAATCGCCGGAACGTAAATTCCCCGTTATCATCATAATATATGAATTTCCAACCTAAACCGCAATTGAGCGAGTTTTCACCCACATTTTTCAGTAACCGTAAAAATTTACGATTGAATATAGTTTTAAGGATTTCGCCGTACTCGTCATTGCCGGTTTGGATTGCGAACGGTTGCCCTAAGAAGTAATTGACTTTTTGGTCAACCATCTTTTTATATTGATTGTCAACAATGCGGTTATTCGGCAAGTTCTTGACTTCTTCGAGTTCACCACCTTCACCTATCGCTTGACGCTTACGGTGTAGAATATCATGTTCGCCTTCATAGTAGCGTTCGCCAAGTAACATATCGCGCCGCCGCTCTGAAGCTAAGAATCGTTTGATTTCGGATTCTATGAATTCATTATCATTTCGGGGGTCTGCGCCTTGCCGTGGTAAGTTACTATCATCGGTATGGAAATTAAATCTTCTCAAGGTTTCACCCCTTTTCATGCTGTAATGATTTCAAAGCATAATAAAATCGCATATTTGCGGCACTTTTGTTACTAACACGTAACTAACTTACATCAACGTTTTAGTTTTTAGTGCGCACAAGAAACACTTTTTTACCCCACCACGAAGCGTCACTATCAATCCAAAGCCAAAGGAAGGGTAAAAGTTGAATCCTATTCGTATTTCTCGTAGGATTTCTTCTTCTCAAATCTTCAAATCTTTCAACAGGGTAAGCGACAAGCATATGACGGAAGAAATAAAATACTGCAATAAACGGTATAGAAACCCAAATAATAGGCTTCGCCATGTAGTAATAGGCTTTTTGCAACCGCCAATTACAGCTTCCGCCAAAAATAAAAATAAAAAGGATGTACAGTAAGATTCCAGCAATTACAAAGTGCCATGTTCCTAGTGTAAATGTAATCGTCATTAAAAACACCTCTAATCAAAGCTGAAACTACTTGCTTTTGAATGCGGTTCTACGGCGTATCTCATAGCATCCATTAAGTGGTTGAAATCATCAATCGGCTTATTTACCTTGCGTCCGCTCTTGTCCTCATCCCAAGTATAATTGCTAATTTCAGTTAAGAAATTTACGCAGCGCGGATGTACGATAATTTCATAATCTTGTAGATAATCAATACCGCTTTTTATAGTACCCTTACGGGCTTTGCGAATATTGACCATCCCAAGCAATTCTAAACGGTCAATGCTTTTCACTTCTTGCGAATCGGCAATAATACGTTCTTTAACGTAACCCATTTCACTTACTTTCTCGAATATGCGTTCGTTGCTCATGCCGTACTCGTACATTTCATCAAATACCCATAGCCGTTTCTCTTTGGGGTCAATCATGCCGCAAAATAGGGCTGAAGGGTCGTTGGTATATCCAAAGTCCAACCCGAATACCGATTTTGTACTTGCCATAGTCCGAATTACATCAAGGTCAAATGTTTCTTCTTTCCAATTTTCAAATATGACACCCTCGACAATACCCCAATTACCCAGCCCAGCTACATTATAACGGCGAGGATTACGGATTTTCATTTCTTCGTATACGTCAACACTATCTCGGTCTAAAAACTCATTCATCAAGTAATTAGTTGTTAACGCAAGCACTTTCGGATTTTTGACATCAAAAAATCGCTTCTTCAACCAGTGGTATTGATTCCACGGATTAAATGTCAAAGTCCACTGATAGAACAAACCTTCCGGCAAATCACCGCGCAAGGATTCATCCAGTATGTCGTAATCAGCTTCTTTCATTATCTCATAGGCTTCTTCAATCCAACCCCAGCAAAGATAGCCGGTTTCAACTGTGATGGACGTAATCTTCAACGGGTCGTCTAAACCCCTGAAGTAAATCTTCTGTCCAGTGGGGATGTACATCATTTCAAGCGGGGATTCGGTAATCTTCCAATACTGCGAAACACCGAGCTTATTTATCGCCCATTTTAATTCAGTGAAGCAGGAATCTTTGAGAGTTCTGAAAACCTTACGGATAACAAGAAGGTTCGCATCAGGGTTCTTCATAAGGTTGTAGATGAACCATAGTGCCGCCGTTTTTGACTTCTTACTTGCACGGCTACCCTTTACAACTCGATAACGCCCTCGGAAGTGCCAAAACTCTCTATAGTGTTTTCCGACAATATTGGGAAGATAATATTTCATGGAATCACCTTAAACCCATCGTTCGCCGCAATTCTCGCAAGTATATATCTCAATGAACACGTATGAATCTGTAATGTGTACACCATCATTTACCATAACCCCGTTGCACTTTGGACATTTAGGGCATAAAGCTCTAATAATGCGTTTAATCACATCTATCATTTTGTGCTTCACCCCTTGAATCACCGTATAATGATTATAGACATCAATCAAAACCGGATTATCGCACCTTATGATGGCGGAGTTGATATAACTTTGAATACGCAAGATGAGCGAGATTTTTTTAAGTCTAAGCATAGAGACTGGCTTTCATCTCATGAACTTGGATTATAAGCATTTACAGTCATTAAGGCTGTAATGAAATTACAGTTAGCCTTGTCTTTGCGAGGAACGAAGTGACGAAGCAATCCAGAGAAAG
>Ga0123352_10002008_pt1 | contig 27929 bp, 12 predicted proteins | sample TergutLab28metaG_FD_89700 | JGI IMG/M metagenome (GOLD analysis project Ga0123352, IMG submission 89700) | Labiotermes labralis P1 segment gut microbial communities from Petit-Saut dam, French Guiana - Lab288 P1 | ecosystem: Host-associated > Arthropoda: Insects > Digestive system > Gut ... | reverse complement strand
GTGTGTGTCTGGTGTGTGTGTGTGTGTGTCTGGTGTGTGTGTGTGTCTGGTGTGTGTGTGTGTCTGGTGTGTGTGTGTGTCTGGTGTGTGTGTGTGTCTGTGTGTGTGTGTGTATGTGTTTTTGTGTGGTGTGTGTGTGTGGTGTGTGTCTATGTGTGTGTATGTCTCTATGTTTGTGTGTCTGTGTGTCTGTATGTGTTTCTGTGTGTCTGCATATCTGTGTGTCCGTGTCATTGAATGTGAAGTGCAACAATACGCCTCTACACTTACAATGACTAGGTAGAAGTGATCAGATTAAGAAAGAAATACATAAATAAATAAATATGCAATTGTAAATTTCTATAAACAGATCTACACATTTATGCTTAAGTAGATAGTTAGTTCAAAAAAATGTATGTAGAAAGTATAGAGACTGCCAGAATATTTTTCTGGCATTGGGAATTTTCAATCAATATGAAAGGAAAGCAACATTCCTAACATGTGAAAACACTATTAACACTATTAATACTTAATTTTCAACAAATAGAAAATAATCTCTTTGAAGCTGATAAATCCTACTTTTGTTAACATAACCTTCCACTAAATCTTTACATTACACGTCATAGAATTAATTGAAATACATGTGGCCAAATTTACGAAATATTTTCATGTCATTTTCCTGTAGAATTTTCGGCAGTCCGTGAAAAATTTCAATGCTGTTACGGCCCGGACAATACCGGTGATTCAGGTTAAAGGCGTAAGAAGACCTTATTGAAAATAAATTCTTTTCGGCTAATAAATTAGAAGAGACTTTTGGCATATAGAAAGGGAAAGCTAAGGTCCAAAGTAAGATGGAATGAGTGAGGCTAATGCATTCGAAAGAATCAAGCATTGCAGAACATCCGTCAACTACAAGTTTCGAGCTCGATGTTTCTCAGTGAAATTGACGATTTTTAAGGATATAATTCCTTGAGTGGGAAGGGAAGGAGAATCCTGTACCAAAAGTTTCGTTGTATGATAGATCTGAGGTTTTCCGACTCAAATCAAGGAGTACAAACGCGAAAATTAAAGTAACAAAGCAAGTTTACTTTTCCAAATATTAATCTCCTGAGAACCAACAACCGCATTCAACATTCCCTGTATAACTGCTCTTCCACCTATTCTCGGCAGAATTCTTGGATTGTTGGACACTTGAAGATGCGACCGATAGGCCGTCTCTAAATGTCGTTAAATAACTGCCAACATACGCCGCGTAAGAACCAATAACAGCGAAGACCTCGACAGTAAAACGTGCTTAATTATTATGGTAAGCTGCAGATTTTTCAAAATCAATAAACATACACAGTTCTAGGAGTCAAATGAAGAAAAATATCCAATAGGTAAAGAAAATACACAGTTGCTCCTTGTATAATGGCAGATCTTTTCTTAAAATGGGTGCTGATGACAGGAGCGATTTCAAGTATTTCTGAATGTGCTTTTGTATCATCCTCATGACGTTTTGCCGGATTGCTCCATACAAAATATACGGACTTAGTTAAATAAATTTCCTATTTTACTAAAAAAAAGTCCCCTGTTGTCTACTGCAAGGAAGAAATAAACGAACGGCGGAGGTTGTTTTAAAAGATTCAAAGGAGGTCACCATATATTAGGCGGGGCACATTTCCTTACGGCCAGTGGACAAGTCGGCTTGGCTGAAAATACTAAACAAAGCAGTCTTTGTTTTGTCCCGCAAAATTAACATTGTGTCATGTTTCGTAAGTGCCGACATCTCCCTGAAGGCTATTTTAAATTATAATTTTTTTCTACAAAGGTACATTTGCTCCTCCATAAAATACAGTTGTACGTGGTTGTAACCTTAAAAGGCAGTTCATTTCTCTTCTTGGTTCTCGTTGGTATTTCCGGCACCGTATGGCTGTGGAATGTTGCTTAACTGTCGTGCCAGCTGTGCGTCAGACCTGAAGCTGAGGTGAAGTCAGTAAGTATGCAGAAAGGTAGGAAATATGTCCCACTGCAGTACAATGAAGCAAACAAAAGTAGAACAAATTTTCATTTATGTATAAGGAAGACAAAATTGTTTTCTATAAAATAAGTTAGGGGAAGACCACCTCTATTGAAAATTCCGAAGAAAAAAATTTTCGTAATGGAGGAAAACTTTCATTTATTCAGGAGAGATGATAAAAAGTAAAATTTGTCTTCCACTTCACATGCAAAAGGTACTTCAATTTAAAATCTCTTGTTTAACAAACTATACTAAAAAAGAGTAACCTCACACAAAATTAGAAACGAAACAGAGGGAAAGAAAATACAGTACACGTCCAGGTACCACTTTCAAAATCACTAAAAGAAGTTTGTTATCTCCTGGAGGCCCCCAAATAATAGTATTTATATGGGGCCGTTAATGAACAGTTAACATCAGCAAATGTACAAATATTAAGAGTGAACACTCACATACAATTGACTGATAATCCTACATGATTCAGTCTTCTTCAGATCATACTTGCCGAGATTTACAACAAACAATCATATATAAAACGCAGATGAGTTATTAAATAGATTGACATTTCTAATCTTTAAAAATTGTACGCATCATGAAGTTCGTCGTAGATAAATTTGCATAACTGTTCCATAAAATGTTTATACCATAGCATTAAAAGATTATAAATATTCGTATCTTCAGAAAGGGAAGTGTATATTTTAGTTCCAGACTTGCTACCAAACTATACGATAGATGGATTAGATTAGATTAAATAGATAGATAGATAGATAGGTGGGTAGGTAAGTAAGTAGGTAGATGGGTAGGTAGGTGGGGAAGTAGTTAGGTCTGTAAGTAGGTAGGTGGGTAGTGGATGGGGGAAGTAGGTCGGTCGGTAGGTAGGTAGGTAGGTACGTGCAAAGGAAAATAGATGGTGCTGAAGAAAATTCAGTATTCTGAGATATTACGCCGTGTTGACAGGTAAAATGTTAACGACTTTTCGAAGGAACGTTTTTTAATTCGTCTTCAGGGTTATGTATCTAATTAAACAAGGCATCTTAGATTGTTTGATCCTTAAAATAGGGCAATACACATCAACGAAATTCCCGTAACTACATATTTATTGTCGCAAGGTAATCAACTCCAGAGAAACTTCTTGGAACGTCAATATTTATGGTATTTATCTACGCTCCTGATGGGTTAAAACTCAGAACACAAGACGTGTATAAACTACTCTAAAAACTAAATTTTGCTTAAAGAGTTTCTGCTGACCGAAGAAGCAAACTAAATTGCAGTGGTGACACTATCTAAGCCAAATTAACGTAGAATTTTTTTATTTTTATTTACGTTAATTAGCAATCAGAAAACATCACTACACTGTTTCCTATGAGCTAATGCGCTGTCCCAGTTGGCGGTGGTCTAGGAGGCGTCCAGCGACGCTTCCTTAGTGTATCTCGTCAAATGTCCATCTTCGTTTTAAGCTCCTGTTGTTTGGCGGGTGTACTAGTGGTTCCATGAGAGGGTTTGGGTGCGAGTCCAGGGCCATGCGATGGGTAGCTGTCCGTTCCCGGAAAACCGTGTGGAAGTACGGGATGTGTAGGTCGAAATGTAAGGTGTGATTGGAGACATACCATGGGGCATTGGTTATAGATCTGAGGAGTTTGGATTGGTATCGCTGAATGACAGCTATGTTGGACTTAGAAGCACATCCCCATAGTTCTAATTCTTACGTCCACACTGGTTTTAGCACTGTTTTATAGATGAGAAGCTTGTTTTCCAACGATAGGGGGGATATTTTCCAATGAGCCAGTATATCTCGCGAGTTTTAAGATCGAGTTGCTTGCGTTTCGTTGTCACGTGGTTCTTCCAGGTTAGACGTTTATCAAAGTGAAGTCCGAGGTATTTAACCGCCTCAGCTTGGGGTACGATTGTCTGGTTGATATACACTGGGGGGGAATGTCTTCGCCGGAGAGTGAATGTTATGTGTGAGGACTTGGACTCATTTATCTTCAGTCTCCACATCCGAGTCCAATTTTCGACAGTGCGCAGGTGATCTTGAAGATTGGCAGAAGCTAAGGCAGGATCTGAATGGGTTGTAGTGATAGCCGTGTCGTCCGCAAAGATGCTGAGGATTGTTTTGTCGGGTTGTGGGATATCGGCTGTGTATATCGTATATAATAACTGGCCCAAGATGCTTCCTTGGGGGACACCCGAAAACATTGGAAATGGGGGTGAAGTTTCATTGTTGCATGCTGTCACGAATTATCTATTTTGTAAATATGATTTTAGGAGATTAAAGTACGCTGGGGGGACGGTTTGTTTGATTTTTAGCAGGAGGCCCTGATGCCATACTTTATCGAACGCTTGGCTGACATCCAAGAAAACGGCTGAGCAATATTGTTGATCGTCCAATGCTTTGTTTATTGTATCTGTGAGACGGTGACATTGTTGTATAGTAGAATTCGCTTTTCGGAAACCGAATTGATGCAGAGGTATCCACTCCTGGAAGTGTGTATCATTGTATATCCTTTTGAGTAGGAGTTCCTCCAGAATTTTGGATATTACAGGCAAAAGACTGATTGGTCTATATGAAGTGACATCAGTGGGATTTTTTCCCCGGCTTTGGTATCATGATAATCTTTGCGTATTTTAAGGGGACTGGCCAGTATTCCAATCTGGTTATAGCGTTGAATATGTGTAGGAGAGTTTGTAGACCTTCCGGCGGCGTTTCCTGTAGCATTTGTGCTGTGATGAGGTCGGAGCCGGGCGCCTTGAGTGGAATGAGGCTTTTGATTACTTGTTTAAATTCACTGAGAGTGAAAGCTTGTAGGTTTTCCGAGTGTTGGGAATGTGTTGCAAGTTCTCTTTCGACTTCTGGATCCAGGGTGTTGTCGTGAGGGGTGGACACTTCGGCTAGAAGGTTAGCGAATAGCTCGACTTTTTCTGAGTCGCTCTTGGCCCAAGGTCCCGGGGGAGTCGAATTTTTACGAATCGGGGGGAGTGGTGTTCGTGGTTTTTTCCTTGATTTGAGCGGTTTCCAGATGGAGTTGTCGTCTCGTTTAAGAGAGGAGACGTAGGCAGTGAAGGATGCATTCCGCAGTTCGTGGAGGGTGGTCTTTAGTTTGTTGTTTGCGTTATTGAATAGACGTCGGACGTCTGGAGCATGGGTTATTTGCCACTTTGATCTGGCTATACGATTTATAAATTAAAGTAGATAGTCTGAAAAACGTAAGAACTTAAATTAGTAGACATTTAAGGGATTATAAGAGGTTTCATTTGAAGGGCACAACTAATGAATTTAGAACAAAAATTAAAAACTATAGTAGCGTACGTAGACTTATATAGGGACATCTATGCATTCAAGAATGTTCAGGATCCTCGAGCCACTTAGTAAAGTTAACTTAGTAAAGGATGTAAACGATTATCTCCGTGTGGAACCCACAGTAACTTGAAGAGGTGGAAGAAACACTTCTGCCGATTATTACAGGTAGACAGGTCGATAATTGTTAAGTAGATGGGAATACATACAGCCGAGCCAGTAGTGCCTGAGCCCAGTACATTCGACGCTGGGATAGATATTGAAAAGACGAAAAAATGTAAGTCACTAAGTTTAGATCAAATTCCATAAGAAGTAATTCAAGCAGGAGGTAGATCAATGCGCTCTGACTTTCATAACGTACTAATTCTATGGGAAATAACGGACAACTGCCTCACCACTGGAAGGTACCCATCATTTTAACTATTTATAACATGAGCGCCAAACAGACTGTAATAATTATGGAGCTTAGTCATATTCATTCAAAACGTTATCAAACGTCCTTCTCTTAATTCTAACTCCATATCTGCAGATGAAATTGTTGGAGATCGTCACAGTGGAATTAGAAGTAACTGGGCAAATTCTTGAGAGAAACTGAGAATAAGATAGAGAAGTTAATAATTGACGGAAAGGCTTCACGACAGCCTGTTATTGACTTAGGAGAGGGATAATTTGTAATATTCTAATTGAATATGAAAATAATGAATTTAATAAAATTACATTTAATTCCATGTAATTAAGAATCGTTTTATGTTACTGGACCACATCTTCTCTTTCCTCGCATCGACGCTGACGACAGAGGCTGTATATTTCTCCAAATTTTCGAGTACACCGACCATATTACAGGACGTATAACGTCATAAAAACACAATATATCATCACTGAAGTTCTTGGCGTTTCCTTAAATTCTTAGAGGAAAAGAGAGCTAATTGCTCAGAAGAGAGAAATATGTCGTAAATGCACATCCTACCATTCGGCTCTCTACCTTATCGGGTCGTGCATTCCGGCACTGAGTTTGAATGCATATGTTTATCACCAGTGTTCGGCACACATTTTACCGGAGTTACTCGAAACCGTTCCATTGGCAAATGTAGAATCAATACGAAGGGACTCCTTGTCATGTGGGTAGAGAGGCCCGAGAGTACTGAAGGGAATATATTCTGGCCGTAGGATTGATCGTTTTGGTCAAACTTTCTGGTCGGCTCTTTCTTCTCACTTAACGCCCAAAGATTTCTTTGTGTGGGGTCATGTACAATAATTGTGCAATTATGTAAACATAAGAGGGTGTTCCTGTGAGAATAATAGCTGCGTTTGAAAATGTCTGCAACATGACAGGGACATGGAGGTGATTGGATATACTTTGGGTATAGAAGGTGACGGTAACACTTTGAACAGATGCTTTGAGAACAAGTATGAAATTTATAGTTTTGTTAATTCCTTGTTTTTTAAATGCCAAAATAAGTGTTATGCTTAGGTAGGATAAATAAGATACACTTTTATATTTATTACATTCCTTATGGTAGAATTAGACTTCAACGATCCGTCGACCATCGCTTCCAGATGTACATTCCTTATCTCATAATAATTACTTTGGTTCCCTTACCATCTCTGAAACAATATCCGTGTTAATTGTTTCCACATAAGCGTGGTACATGTCACTAAATTCCTTTTAACTGAAAAGATGTATACCTAGTAATAATGAAACAAAGAAAATACACATAATGTCTCACTGCACAGAGGGATCTGTTCTCTACAGTTACAGCAGCTTTCACAAACTATGCTCCGAGGAACATCAGTGTTCCGCTGAATGTCAACATGTGTTGTGCACAAAAGTAGAGAAAACAAACAAAAATACAGACTTATTTTACTAAATTTGAATTTGACATATTTGATCGTAGTTTAACCCATTGTGCATTTCAGAATCATTATAAGAATCTTTCATTTGATTACTAGAAGACCTCGTTTCGTTGAATTTTATTTGATAAATGACCACGAAACATAAGTTTTTGTAAATATTTACTTAGTTAAAAAGCGTTCCGTGATCAAAACATTCGGTAAACCCTGAGCTAGAGGCCTGTGGAGTGAGTACGTTAATGGACGAATGGTTGGCGCGAATTTGAGCTTCGAATGCGCTCAAAATAGTTGTTTCCAGACACACGTTTCTTATTTCTGTTTTTAATTCGTTCTTCTCTATCATCACTGAAAGTTTCTCGACGTCATTCCTTTCCACTTTTCACATATTGCGGCTGTGCCATTCTTATTCCAGCACTCGTATCATTTATTTATTGTGAGCTTCTAGTTTTACGTAATTCAGTGCACAGGAACACTTTCTGAAAGCTATTAGTTCATCTGGTAAACAAGAAATTTCACACATTCCGTGGCACACGAAGGATACTAAACGTGTTTACAAGAAATGGCCAATTGTCCTTAACCTGAATAGGATCAAATCTCTCTACGCCCTCCCATTTCCTTTTTCTTGAAGATCCTCTTTTTTAAGCTCGCATATAGGTCTTCCGAGTGGTTTCTTTTATTCCATATTTTTTACAGCAAATCTCTCTCTCTCTCTCTCTCTCTCTCTATATATATATATATATATATACACACACACACACACACACACATCTTATATCCATACATGCCGTATGCTCCTCTCTTTCAATTCTCTTTGATTTGATCGCCTCAAAAATATGTTAAGTCTGCATATCATGAAGATCATCATTATTCAATTTTCTCCAGTCTCTCGCTGCTTCCTTACTCATAGGCCTAAAAATAATATCTTCCCCAGCAGCACAATCCAGAACACTCTCAGGCTTATTTCTTTCGGTAATGCAAGGGGCCTAGTTTAGAAACAGTCACAGGTTTGTATATTTTAACATTTTTGTCTTTGAATGTACAGAGCAAACAGAAGAAAATTCTTCTGGACGGAATGTTAGAAGATTCTCGGATTCTGTGTTAATGGTTTCTTCATGAATGTCATTTTGGTTTGTTCCTACTGTTCCCAAATATTTGAAATTGAATGCATTTACATAGGACTGCTTACCTTTCTCTGTATTGGGATTTTGGTCTGCAGTATAGTTTAATGCCAAATAAAATATACTTATATTTCATGCATTTTTTCTATACCCTTCTTCTTACATACTAGTGATCAAAAATATTTGTTTTCCTTTGTAGTATTATTTTCTCTCCCAGCAAGTTAAGATCAGCAACATATACCCGAGGATGATGTAACATATTAAACTTCCATTTTCCGCCCCAGTATGCTTGGACCTTCATAAACATCAATATTCTAAAGCAAACTGGGATGTAGTGGTCAGAGAAATCTCTTTCATCTAGAGAATTTTGAGTAGGAAGTGTGAAGGAATAATATTAAATTATTCGGACTTAATTATACAGGGTGAGCATAAAGCCTTTCCCTGATTACAAACATTCATTACAAGAAAACTACTGTACGTGGAATACAAAAATATTTTTTCTTTCAAAATGTAAGTCAAGAAGATTTTTACAACATATTAGTACACTTTAACATGTGTTCCTTTTGTTGTACGGAGAACGTCTAATCGATAATCAGTTTCTTTCCACGTGTTCGCCAACATTACTTCAGTTATTGTAGCAAAAGCGTCTGTTATTCTTATCTTCAAATTTGTAATATCTGGAACTGGTGTCGAAAACACTTTGTCCTTAACATACCCCCATAAAAAGAAGTCAAGTGGGGTGACATGCGGCGATCGTGGCGGCCAGGGTGTCAAACCATCTCTCCCAATCCACCTGTTTGGAAATGTTGCATCCAAAAACCAAATGTTACAATAAACACATGACATAAAATTTTAGAAACTAACTTAAGTAATGGTAAAAAATATGTTTGTACTCCACCTAGTTTTCTTGTAATAAATATTTGTAATCAGAGAAAGACTTTATGCTCACCCTGTAGGTTTCAAGTGAACACATTTTTCTTAACCTAGATAATATGTGCTATACATATTTTCATGATTCACATGAAAGGCTAGTCACTGTATTTGCAGTTGAATATTCTGTATACTTATTTTAAAAAATTATATTTATAAAATTACAACAAATTCAACATTAAATGTATATCAGTTTCCGAAGATTTGCTACCCAAATCACTTTATTAAAATAGCACGAAAACATGATGCAAAATTATTACTTAGTTAACCTTTGTCGATGGGGCAGTGTTCTTTAAAGGTTGAAGCATTTCTACCCTTTAGAAATTTATCCGACTTTTACAAAACTCGGTAATAATTACCGTGATTTCAAGAGTATATTATTTTCCCCATTCTGCACAAAATAAATCCAGTCCTCATAGTCATTTTCTGAGTTTCAGGTTCTAGTTTCTTATTATCCATCTCCTTATGCCTACGATGACAAAGTGTTCCCATTTGTCTAATTTACCCACCACAACTCTATATGCGTCCTTTGCATCCATGCTACATATGTATCACGTGTCATCATTATTTTATCATAATAATAACATATGTTTAGAAGTAACAGATATAAATTGCCTCATTATGTAGTTTTATGGAAAATTTAATTATTTCTTCTGCCTTAGATCCAGCCTATTCTACAACTTATTTTCAGAACACCGTAACTTCACATTTGACGATCATAGGGCCGTGCATCGTAATATTATTCCTATAGTAAAACCAACCAGATGTACCAGTGCATCAAATCTGTTTATTTTAGATTGACACTCTACATGTTTCGGAGGTCTATCCGTCCATCATATTTTGTCTGCTTGCTAGCAAGCAGACAGGATTATCTGTTTGACAAATGCTTGTTGCTATATGTACAGTCTTGAACTCCTGATGATGGACGGAAAGACCGTCCGAAACATGTAGAGTGTCATTATAAAATAAATAGATTTGATACATTGGTGCATCTGGTTGGTTTTACTATAGGAATAGTAACTTCACGTGTTTTTTGACTGGAACAAAATATTATATAATTCCATGAAACACACAAAAAAATCTAAAGATATCTTACGCAAGGCTGATTTTCTGTTATATTACATTATCCTAATTTGTTATCCTCACAAAGCCTCAAAATTCAGTTTTTACCGAGGAACCAAAAGTGGAACAAATATCGATCCTGCTTCACAAATTCGGGCCATTGCCCTCTTTATACTACTGATTAGAAATACAGAACGTAAGGGTTTTGATTAGTTTATATAAGGCACACGTTCATAATAAATTGACTGAAAATTGTACAAATTCACACAAACACAAAATTATTTACTAGACACACTTACTTTGTTTTTCAAAAATTAAAATGTAGCTAAAATGTTGTGTTTAATTATTTTAATCTATTCATGAAGCATATATAAATATGCACACTGACTCACATGTGTACTTATCGTGTGGCAGTCAAAAACACTTGTTAAAGAGGCAGAGAGCCTCAGATATGGACAAGGATCTTCGAGGTGAAAATTCCATAGATTAGTTCTCGCATTGCAGACACCGTACATAACACACGTCATTACTGGCAACAGTGGGTTTCCTTCAGGGGGTGATACCCTACCGCCGCTAGGTTTAGCATTTTGGTGTCATTAGTTATTTTTGACTTATTGGAGCATTCGCGTTAGAATGTTTTTCGAACTGCCTGTAAGTTAAGATTTTTTCGTAATTACTTTTGAAGTCTTCGTCAATTCTCCACTTCCACATAGCAGCTTCAAGAGCAGGAGGATTGTGTTTTTTTCTCTACATTTCGCATTGTGGCCATATTATATTTCAACAGAGTGTATTGACCTGTCTTGAGAAACAGGTTATTTCGTCATACCTAGATGTGTTCATCAGTTTGCTGGTCACACGACTGAATTCCTTTCCGTGACGTAAATTGAAAGTCACAATGCACGCAAGTCACTCTGTTTAGTTAACGATGTACTGGTGCAGCAGCATTACTAGAATTCCAGACTTTTTGACCTTACAATACTCAACAAAATTACGAATATTTTCCTGAAAAAAAGACCTGTTTCAATGTTGGAGATAAATTATTTCTCAGAGCAATGAGATGGTTACGCTCTTCCCTCCACTTTCACCACACGACGGGAGCAGATCCTGTCTGGGAGACACTGTTTTCTGTTCCAAATGTCACATGTTGAAAGGCATCAATGGAAATAAAGTTCTGGATACACAATGGTTCAGTCGAGTCTCATAGAATCTGATTCATGCTTAGAAACACAGCTACTGCTCGGAGGAACTCGCCATTTTATGTTCAGGGTAGACAGTCTACCTTGCACTACCCTAAACATGCAGACAACAAAGCATCTGAAAAGTTACGAATTGTAAACTAACTCAAAATATGCCATAACCTCAAAACGTCCACCAAAATCGCTGTCAGATCTCAAATCTTGTAGAATCTTACTCACTAATGTGCCGGAAGTACAAACCCTCAGCTTGACGGCAATGGTCTGGATATGAATCGACCGAACTTGTGAATGTGACAAAAGTTAAAATTTCATGTATTTTGCATTAATCAAATGCACCAATATAGTATGTCAGGCTTGATTCAACTGACGAGACTAAATAATAAAAGAAAAATAAATGCAGTTTGCAAATGCACAAATTTACTGTTGCAATTATAATTGACAGCTGAAAGTCTCGGCTACAAAATAGCCATCATCAGGCTGCTAATATAAGAAGTACTCCATTCATAAGTATTGGTTTCCATATTGCAGCGTTAGAAAACATAGAAAGCTTTACTTCCGTAAAAGAAATTACATTTCGTACCGCAATTTCCACCAACAATTTCAAAATTCTAGAAGTGCATTTTTCTGTAAGACAAAGACAGATTATGAAGCTTAAATCGCACAACCGACGCTCTATGCGTTGTTGTTGGCGCTTCTTGCCGTCGTTCTTTTTTTCTAAGGTGGGATATCCTCTTGCGCTCAATGAGTCAAATTGCGAAACTTAAAAATTAGTAATAAATAATAACACACACACGTAAATTTAGGCTTCAGACTTATAGCTCATCTGTTGAATATGTTCGAAATTAATTCTGATAATAATGGGCGCGTGGAGGTTTAGCACATCTATTACTGTTGAAATTTTTTTACTGTGGGGTTTCAAGGTTTAGAAACATTATTGATAAGTTATTTTAATAATATTAACAGAGTAAACAATGTATCTGCCATGTTGAAAAACAAGTACAGCAATAAAATTGTGTTTCTCAGCTAGAATTTACATGATTTGATTTCAGATGTGTCTGAATACTGAACACTCTCTACCCTGGTGTTTAGGAACAACTGATTTTTTAAATTTCTTGATGTTGTGGGAGATTTTCGATTGAGCATATTGGTTAATTCCTGAACAAGAGGAAGAAATCCTTTAGCAAAGTTAAGAAATTTTTTAAAAGTGTGTTATTTTTTTTCAATTCCCGTCTTGTAATGGCTCCAGAAGTGACTGAATACCTACTACTGACTATTCTGCTACTCGAGAAAAAACGATGTTTGCAATTTTTGAATGGTGTGTTGAATTTTAGACATCCATTATTGGATGACTACTGAATGCTGGGTTCAAGATTTTGAAGTCAGACAAAATTATTTCCTCAGCAAAAGCAAGTAATGAATTCTTTTTCGACTCCCATTTTTTAAGATTTAATGACCTTTTAAGACAAATTACGTAGTGATCCTAGATTACCCAGTTAATAAGCCTATCCAAACTCTTAGATTTTCACCTTGTAAATTTGGGACAATTTCCTAGCTTATACCTCTTTCTTTGAAATCACTGCCTTCAAAGCTACGGAAGCCTTACACTTTTACCTGTTAGGATGAGGAACTCGAACCTTGACACCGCGTGTGTGAGGAACAGAGGGTTAGGAGACTTGAACCATTTACAGTACACTTTTCTGTTGTTCTCCTTCACGGAGGCCCCAAGAGTGGATAAGAACCAGACCTAACGTGGGATCAGGTTATAAATTATATTTCTCTTAGGCGTTTTTCAGTGACATGTGACTTTGCCGGCATATTTACACACAAAAGCACACACACACACACACGTACACACACACAAACACACGGTGTGCATGAGCATTTATAATATTTACGGAATATAAGAGATAAATTTAACTTATGATGAAATGACACATCTCTTATCGATTTGTCTTCTCGGTAAACATTTTCTGATATTATAAAATACAAAATTTTTATTTGAGCTGTAAGATTATCTCGTCAGTACTAAATTATTTTTGGTTTTATCCGACTGTAGCAGTGGTGTTATTAACATTCTTCATTTTCTTTGAGAAATATCAGGTTTAAAGAGCAAGTCACATAGTGGCTGCCACATTCTGTATTTTACAATTCTCCTTTCCTTCCATGAATATTCCTGAATATGACATAATTCAAATTAGGCTATAAACTCTTCCTTAAAATCTCAAGAGCTTATCATTCAGCACCTCATGTTGTATTTTACTGAACTGTCCCCAAATAAACCCAAAGTAAATATAAAAATTTTGTATTTCTAAAAATTACTATACGTTTCTCTCACTCTAGGTCACCAGTACTGAAATAAAACGATTGTTTGTTTTAAATTCATCGCATACCGTATGACCTTACGTAAGGCATTTGTTTGTACTTGTTAGGCAAAAGAAATGACTGAAATCACGACAGTGACAGAAAGTAGTATGATATATTACTGAAGAAAATAAATATTGTAGTTTGCGTGCATAGATATTGCAATGTTAACTCTTAATATTAATACAGTAGGCTACTGCTTACAATACAATGCGTTTCATTTCCAATTAAGCAGCCTATCATTTTCTAACGCATTTTATAATTTCCAGGGCATGAAAACAAACTAGCATATCTGAAACTTCCTGAATACTTAAACATATTTGCCTTGATAATTTATTACCGCAGCATATCTCGATTTAGAAAATAAGGGGAACATACGTGTGATAAAGATGAGTTAGAAGGCGTATACACAGCACAACACTTCCAGTACTGTGTGAACATTATTAGGTATATCGAAAACCTTACAAATGACTGAGAAAGTGCACTGTTACTAGAAATAGTGTTAATTCCAATGAATTGTTACGACTAACACGCGAGTTACAACAAACAAGCACACAAAACACACGCAATTTTTTATGTAAAATCTTATATTTTGTTCAGTTTTAAACAAGACTCAAGGAGGTCGACATGCTTCAGTTAAATATCCAAGTACGAGGGTGAGTCAAATGAAAACTTTAATATTAAATAGTTTTTCATCTGCAGAGCATCATGGATGACATGGTGTGCTGATCCATGACTCATATCCAGATGTGCGGCTATTTCATTCACTGTTACACGGCGATTTTCCTTCAAGATGGCTTCAGCTGCTGCAATGGCCTTTGGTGTCACTACTCGGTGTGCCTGACCAGGTCGAGGAGAGACTTTTACAGAACTAATTCCGTTCATGAAATTCCTAGTCCACTCGTAAACTTGCTGTAGTGACAGACATGCATCACCATACTCAACTTTCATTCGTCGATGAATTTCGATGTGTTTCACCCCTTTACTACTTAAAAAACGGATTAGAGAACGCTGTTCTTCTTTGGTGCATGTTGCAAGCGGGGCAGCCATCTTTACACTACTACTGCGCCGTCGTGTTGCATTCCTGCATCGTACTGCCACCTGTCGGCCACTCTTCAAACCATTAGTATCATTGTTATAAACTTACAAGACAATCGAGCTGTCTTTCGAATTGTTATCGCACTTTTAAGGCTTTCATTTGATTCTCCCTCGTACAAAGTCCCACGCAAATCTATTCAGTAATTCTGTAGCTATTGCAAGCGTGGAGACTGATAGAGAGAATAAGAGATGAAATTACTTTAATAGACGTATTGTAGGGCTGCAGTTCACTTAAAAAGAAGGGTTATAAAAGTTTCATAAAACACATCATGAAGCACCAATAAATTTTACAATCTAGTTTTTATTATTTAAAACATCTTGTTGTAATCTGCAGCGTTTGACGTTTTGTGTGAAATCTTTAATTTATATAAATAATATTATGAAATTGATGTGATAACCTTATCAAATACGGCTTCTTAACTAAAGCTTGAAGCTGAATACAGACGAAGTAATACATCTGCTACAGTAGATTCGTCGTAACAAGCTCCAGTATTTAGCCTGTTTCAATAGACAGAGCAGATTTAATTCACGTCCTTACACTCATAGTAGAGTGACAGCTTCATTAGTTTCCAATATGTGAGTTTAGATTTCAGAAAGCCCCGTCGTGACACAATGCTATTAACTACCTACAATATTTTATAAGTCATTTACTCGTACTTCATTGACTAGCGTTCAGAATCAATTACCAACCTGTCCCCTGTAGTAACGATGAAATTACCGCCCGGGGTTTTGAGAACTCGTTGTGCAGTAAAGGTAGATTAACCTAATAAACAATTCTGTATTCAATCTATTTGTAATACACAAACGGATGACTTTGAATCGTGAAATGTAACTTTATATAGAGCATGGTCCCCACATTACCTTTCTTTAGTGTACCGTGCTGTAGTTCTTTGCAAATTTTTTCTGTTTATTATGGGTTATAGATCATGAAAGTTGCGACAGTTAAACACTGCACAGCCGACTAAATGCTTCTTCTCATTAATAATCTTCAGATATTGCAAAACACTGCGATGCGGACAAGGTAAATATCGCGGTACTGAAGCTAACGGATGCCGCTAGGGTTTTGTACAAAGGCACTCTAGAGCATAACGTGGGCTATCTTTAAGATCACTTTCCAAATTGGGTTCAGGGACGTGAGGTCAGGCCAGTACTATTTTACGCAGCTCCAGATGGCTAGATCAAAAAAAAAAAGAGTCCCTACAGGAATTTGCGGAAGGGTGCAGGAGTTTAGCACAAAGTACCGTACCGCGGGTGGAGGATCCAGCGATGGAAAAACTCTACTATGAACAGGCACACAGAATGTTACTGGAAAGTTTCTAGTCAGGATTAATGGGCACCCTGGCAGGAAAGTTTGGCCCACCATGTCGAAATCTATGGAAGAGGTCCTCAAAATCGCGATGGCGGTGAGTCAGGCGGAGTGCAGGTGCGTCGAAACCAGGCATTTTATTTGGACGTGGAAGGACGGCGATCCGGTACAGCAGATAGGCCTCAGTACGGAACACGCAGGAAGGTTAGAGCGAGGATGCCGACTCAGCACGCTGCATCCGGTCAGTCGCAGAGGCAGAACAGGAAGGGATCTACCAGATACGTGTGGTCTATTGATTAACCGAAATTCTATGAGTGCGGCAGCATAAGGCATTATGCTCGTGAATGCCCTTCCCGCAGAAACCGATCGAAAACCCGAAACCCTCCCAGAAGCAATAACAGTGACGCGTCTCAGGGATCCACAGTGTGACACTCTCGGGATTCGAAGAGGAGACCCAAATGGATGTAAAGGACCAGCCGTCGGGAAACGAGTAAGGGATGGAAGTGGTGACAGTTCCTTCCGTCTATCAGTTTCTCAAAACGCTGTCAGTTGTCACACTGTGCTGTTGAAAGTACGGCGAGGCGCACCCACCATCCAGGCAACTATTGTAGGTTCCCCTAAATCATCAATGTGGATACAGGATCTAACATTTCCCTAATCCAACCTGGAGTGTGTTCAAGTGAAGTAAGGGCTACCAGTATTTCACGCTTTGGTGTGACATGTGACAAGCTGGAAATGAAGGGCGTACAGGACGTCCAGGTCAATCTTAGCGACAGAAATTATCTTTACAAGTTTTTGTTTTTTTATATTCTAACCGACGCGATGGAAATATTGGCATGGACTTTTTTTTTCGGAAACTTAATACCAAACTGGAGTTAGAAAAGGAAGAGCTTAGTTTGTAGAAATTTCCAAATTATAATCACACTTCTTTGGATTGGAAGGCACGTGAAACCTATTGAACAGACGACCACTGGGCTCTCACCATTTTCTCCACTCTAGACGGTCGTGATAGCAAAGCTGAATTGGCACATAAATTTAGAAGATTTGAGGGTACGCAGAAAAGAGGGTGTATACATCGCCCACACAAAATCAGCCTACAGGAATCGGAGTAGTTAGTTGTTAAAACCACGGATAACGTCAGTGTAGTCCCGTGGGCGAAACAGATGGTGATCGGGAAGTTATATTTGCCGTAACATCTGGCAAACACTGAGATATTTTGCGTAGAGCACGCACAAATTCCGTCCGAAGTACTGTTAATTCACTCGGACTTACCCGAGCTCTGGAACTTCAGAAATTTTGCCACTATAAGGGAAGGATCAGACTTTCGAACTCGGAGTCCTGGGACCTGATCCGTTAGCGTGCACCTATCTCTTGTAAAAAAAGATGAATAATGTAGGGACCGCGAGAGATCAGACACTAGAAACTACCCTTTACTGACCTCTGAGGCACAGTGTTCTTAGAGAAAGTCAGCGAAAGTGTATAAGCTAATTCCCGAACATAAATATATTACTAAAAATTACTACACTTGTTACAGTAAGGAACGAAGTTGCCTATAACTCTTAACCTGACAGTTCCTTAGTTACCATATTACTATCCAGATCCACCGTAGACCTTGGTCATCTTAGCAGTAAACCTTCCTATCTTGCAGGTATGGCACAACGGCTAAGGCTACCAGCATGAAGTGGAGCCTTATGAATGTGAGGTTCCTGCTGTCACCTCGAAGTTAGTATTGCGCTCGAGAATTATCTCCCAGTACCTCTGTGTGTGTGATAATGATGAACTGTAGCCTAACTTTCATGATATAATTGTTATGTTTTTCTGATCAGATGAGTTTATTGTTTCTCAATGAAACAATAACTATACTTGTTGATCGTAAGTCATAACATTTGTTTCTTCCGACCTGGATCTAGGTGTGCAGTCTTCCAAGAATCTGGCCAACATCAGACACTTTTTGTTCCAGTTACTTCATAAGAGTTAATTTAAGCTAACAATGTCTACTAATATGCTTTAAGCAGATATTAAGTCAATTTAGTGTAAAAGAGTCAAATAAAAGTCTAATGTTAAACAAAACAAAAAATCAATCCTTTAAATTGTGAAATCCTAAATTAATTCATAAAATCCTGGACTAAATCATCATCCATTACACCAACTAATAAAATATTTCCGGTAGCTATACTTATGCCAGGAGAATCAAAATGAGCAGAAAATGGTTATATAGTTAAATATTAATTGCGTCTGTGTGTCTCCGTCTGTGTGTCTCCGTCTGTGTGTCTCCGTCTGTATGTCTCCGTCTGTATGTCTCCGACTGGATCGAAGTGTTGCACCCAAAATTATTTCCTTATTGGTCCGAAACGTATGGCATGACGCTTCGAAGCCCGTGTTTATCATTGTCCTGTTTGTGAGAACAGAAATTTCAACTCCGTAACAGGTTAAGGTAAACAGAGGGAAGTCTAACATTAATACCTGCACGATGATTTAGTTGTTAAAACACTGTTCAAGACTTATTGAAATGAGCACACACTACAAACAGTCGGTCTGCTTTTGTGCCCTCATGGGTTGTTCAGCGCAATTATTATGAGCATTCAGATCGTAGAAATGCAATGATGCTTTCGACAGTCATTTGCAGAATAAACAAGTGTATGATTAGAAAGATACGTAGTACACATAAAGTAAAACAACTATTAACAAGATTTAAATTTGAGCATCAAAATAGTAGCACAGTTTCCAGCTACACTCTCCTACTGATATCTAACATAAAAAATGTTTTCTGAATATATAATGCCTAACGTTTCTGGGTAGACAGCTTGAGGGATCCCATTAACTATATAAAAAGCAGGGAAATTGGAATCACATAAAATGTTTGAGGAAGAATGGTGTGTACTTTATCTACTTTCCGAATAGATTTAAATAGTCTCCCTTAATTATAACATTTGTTTTAGGCGAAAACAAATGATTTCCAAGCAGTGCACACTAAAATGAATAGAAATTTCAACCCAGTCATGGCCGCCACAGCAAAATTAGATTAAGCTTATTCTCAATAAGCACCAAAAATATAAAATATTGTGACTTTAAACATATTATTGATTAAATGTTATATTTGGTCAAATTAATGGGAACATTGCAAACAGACTAGCACATTCATTAAGTGCGCTTCTAAACCCAACAAAACTAAATTGATTATACTAAAATAATCTAAAGGCATTTCCGGTAAACGTCAATAGAGCAGTACACACTGATGACAATATAATACCCAAAGAGGAGACACTGCAGTATAAAATATTTTAAATGTTGTTTAATGGAAATGACAGGTAAGAAATGATAATCATGAAGATAAACACTGACTTTCTAACAATAAATATTTATTTATACTATAAAAAGTGTGACAAATATTTCAGCTTCCAACTCTGTGTGCTTTCTTCAAATAACAACCTCTTAAGTGTCAGTATGTTTCGTCAAAATAATCTTCATATATTCTTGAGAACTCTCGGTTTGTTGCAAATGACAAATGTTTCGCAACTCTTATGAAGAACTAAATTGTTGCCTGCCATTATTCCCAAAAAATAACAAACCCTCTTTTACAATTTCCGTCACCTTCTCTAGTAACAAATTTTACAAAAAAACACGACATTTATATTTCATATTTCGTGTTTTTATTCTCTACTACACGTTTCGCTCATACATACAGACCATCACCAGGTAACAAAATACAGGTCCAGAAGTAAAAGTGCTGCAGAAAGAGCCTCCCCTTCACAATCCATATGCTAAAATTACACAAATAATGTTCCTTAAAGAGGAATAGTAAAAATGAAAAATGCAACCTTGAAAATCAATAGAATTTGTTTATAACAGATTAACTAAAATCCAAAATATCATAAATGCAGTTAGAGATGTTTCTGTATGTTGTATTTCTAATGTAAGTGTATGAGCATGCAACTGACACTAATGAAACAACCTCAGATATCCGTGTACTATAAATAAGCGTGCTACGATTTCATCTTATATTGTGCAGTATATTAAATCCAGCACGTGAATACCCAGACCTATTGATCACACTGTGCTTTACGTAAAAATATAAAATGTTTGCTCTTTTGCATTTTCTTATGCCAACAGTTGAAGTTACGTGTGAATTCTATTGCACGACGTGTAACATATACAAGGTGCGTTGTGCCACTCTATTATGTTGCATTTTCTTTGCCTCGTCGGATTTAGTACGCTGTACGATAAACATTAACTTCATACCACGCGTACTTCTAAAACACGTTATTACATTAGTGTCAGTTGCGTGCTCAAGTCCTTAAAAGTAGAAGTACAATAAACTGAAATATTTCTAGTTTAATTTATGATATTTTGGACTGTAATACAAATTTTATTATAAACGTTTGATTTTCAAGTTTGTATTGTATTGTTTTATTATTTCTCTTTTGAGGATAATCTGTAATGTGTTTTAGCAGATATATTTTGAATGGGAGTTCTCTTCTGTACTACTTTCTTTCTGTAAGTGTATTTTTCTACCTGATGATCATCAATGTGTATTACCGAAACATGTAGTAGAAAATAAAAAAAATGAACGTAGAGAGTTTATGTGTTGTGTTTGTGTGGACTGTATTACATGTGACTGACTAACACAACTGGTTGATGTTGCCCAAATCCCTTGATATTCTGCTTAAACGCGGCTCCGATGTGCTGTTGATTAAACGATGGACTCGAAATGACTTAACGGAAGAAGTGAAGTGTGGAAAATTTGTTAAAATTCATTTTAAATTCAAGGTTACAATTTATTACATCAGGTGTCCACAAATTTTTTAAAAATATAACAGCCGCCCAAAAACATGGGCGAAGGAGGAGTGTCATAAAGAAATCCACACTGATGACTCCTTCATATTGGGTTCCATAGGACAAAATTTGGCCGCTCGGACAACCTGGCGCCCGGGATTTACGCATTTCTGCCCTATGGTATTTTGTGTTCGAGACTAAGTGTCCTTACAGTCCATTTCTTAATCATAATTCCTTATATTTTTCAACGGAATGTGGAAAATTATTAAATGTGTTGTCAGTTCACAGCACATCTAGATATCTAAAGGCAGAATATCTTCAGTTCACATCCACTGTGTTCATGCTGTATGCACTTACAATTATTGAGTGACATTTTAAAAACTAATTATTAATAATATTTGAATTTGCCACTCAAATCCGTGCAGTGATTGAGAGATGCTCGTCATGCATTTGGAATTTCTGATACCGCCAAAGTAAAATTGCATTATCACAGTACAACAATGCAATCATCCCACCTCACTGCCGAAATGAATCGGTTGGATAAATGTATGGCAAAAGCTGTGCTCATGAAGCTGATAACAGGAAGGGGGTTTACATTTCATAGCAAAATATTTCGTACTCATCGTCTGTGATAAAATTTATGTATTTATAGCTCTTGACGAGGTACACTGTGCTAAAGTGTTATTACGAGTTTTTGTTCGCATCGATTTTTATTTTATTAATATAGATCTGTTTTATAAACAAAGCATTTCACAGCAGTACCAGTTGTTCGACATACGTTCCATGGCAAGCATATCAACAATGCAATGCAGTATATTATGGATATAGTAAGGATAACTCAACATGTAAAATGCAAAGTAGTGTAATAAGTTATAGTCTTTTTTTTGTTACACTGGTGATACATGCAACAACAATCAAGAAAATTTCAATGAATTTTGAAGATTAACTATCCTGTGTTAAGTTCAATGGTTAATAATTTATGAACGTAACCCACTACGGAGATAACCCAAGTTGTACCAATTCACGTAAATCAGAAACTAATATTGAGTTGTCCTTATTAAAGGGTAATAAAAGCTTCTGTAACATACAGCAGGAAAACAATTCAGGAAGATAAAAAGGGGTCATTTATTAGAAATAAAATTAACATTTGCTTTTGCATTTAATGTCAATAGTAAAAAAAGTGTCTATCATCATTTAAACTGCCACACACAACGACTGTTTTCCGGCAGTTTGCACACAACAGGCTCTCTCTTAAATGTTTGCATCAAATACATTCTTCATCATCATAGTTTTCAGGTAAGAATCCTGAAAAGTCTAAATATTTTATTTTTCTTATCAAACTTCATGTTCTGACTCCGAAAAATTACCTACAGAACGCTGTATGCGGAAGCGATGATAGTCTTAGCTAAACGAGCATTTAAAACTCTAATATTTTTTTTGACTTCCTTTGAAACTTCAAGCAGTGAACCAACACTTGTAGCTCAGGGTGGTCTAATTGATGAAGCTATAGGTGTGTTTGAAATGGATGCAATTGGTTCATCAGAAACTGTGAGAAAACCAGAAGTTACGCGTATGTATTTCTAAAAGAATTAGCTTCTACTAACAAAACAAATAATCAGTTAATTAACTTACTAAGTCCGTGGAGCTGAGTCCTTCTTGAGAAGCTGGCAAGTCCTCAGTTATTCAAGAAATTCCATGCATTATAATAAATCCGGAGGCTCATTACTGCACCTGAACCGTGTATGAAACTGTTTTCCCCCATACGTTCTGCATGCTCCGTCTGTTTCATGCTTCTTGCTGTTGAACACCCTAATAATATTTGGTTACGGCTACAGATCATAAGGTTTCTTGTTATGTAGTCTTCACAAAATTCCGGTTTTCGCCCCTTTCTCAGTACCCATTTTCGAAAACCCTTCGGCCCGTTTTCCTCCCTCCACGTGAGACACTATCAAGCCCATACAAAACAAGAGGCAAAATTGCAGTTCTACATATTTTAACCCGTACATGCTTGAGCAGCGTACTGGAAGAGAAACTTAATAGTAAATGTATTTCCTGATTTCAATCTGCTCTTAATTTCTACATAAATGAATTTTGATGTGTTATATTTATAGCTAAATATTTTAACTCCCCCACTTTTTCAAAGAATTCTTGTTTCTTGAATTCTTCATCCTTGAAGATGGGACTACAGGTTGTCCCGAAACTGCAGTAAGGAATTACTACTACACGCTGAGTGATTTCCCTCAAGTGCGCAGAACTCAATTAATTGCCTGTTTTTATACTGTGTATTTCTCCTATAGAAATAAAGGAAAGGATTTCAACGGTCAAACACAACAGAATTTTATGGTGTTCTTAAAATATATTATAACAATATGAGGTACATGTTTCGACTTCTATCGAGTCATCTTCAGGCCCTCAAGATGTAGATCCAGACATACTAATGTTTACTGCAATCCCACTCGATTGAAGTTGAAACATGTAGCCCATATTGTTATAATATATTTTTAGAACACCATAAATTACTGTTGTGTTTGACTGTTGAAATCCTTTCCTTAATTTTTATACTTCAAACACTTCGAGTTTGTAAACGTTAAGTTTGAATTTCTCCTGCCTTCTGCTCACGGGACATGAGCATATAGTTAACTTTATTATTTACCTTGTACCAGTCCCCTTAAAACCTATTAATAAGGCTTCTGTATTTTTATGTAACCTAGGATTTCACCTATTATATTAACACAACTGCATAAACCAGAAGCTGATTTCTATCACATAGGTTTAAGACTTCATTTTTCGCCAGAACCGATCTCTTGGCATAATCAAAAGCAAATTAAGAAGTATTGGCGCTAAAACAGCATTATTTCTAACTATTAGTAATACAAAACTTTTCACACCAATGTTGCCTACACGAAATATACTACAGGTTTCAACTAGACATATTTTTATTGGCCTCACAAGTTTCATAGTGATAACACACTCGTTGAGAATATTAAAAAAAATTATCAGTACTGGTGATGTGTATTTCTTTAGCTTTTAAATATTCATCTCCAATTCAAAGCTCTGGGCTTAGGCAATATTTGCTGTGCTGTATATATTTCAGTCTGGGACCGCGGCAGCGCAGTGGTTAAGGTTCTGTGCTACAAATCGGAAGGTCGCTGGTTTGATTCCAAATGGTGTCATTTGAATTTTTCTTTGACATAATCGTTCCGATCGCACTATGGCCCTGGGATCGACTCATCCTCTAACAGAAATGAGTACCAGGAGCATTTTCTGGGGGTAAAAAGCGGCCGGTGCGTAAGACTGACAACCTTACCAACATCATGGACCATTGTCATGTAATCAGGACACCTTAACTTCCTGGAATCCCTGGACACCTCGGGCCTGTAATGGGACTGATTGATTTATGTATTTCATTCTAAGTAATATCATCCCACGTACATGCAATAACAGAGAAAAATAATTCCTCCACCTACTCAAAATATTGTGGGATCTTTAAAAAGACCACTCTTCTCACTCTTCATCATTCTCTGATATTCTGGTTCTTACATTTCTTTTCAAATTCATTAATGTTACCTATTAGATATTTCTGCTCTTTCATGCTACAATGGCTACTAGTTTCACGTTCTTCGTTGTTCCGATTATCTACTTTACTTGTTTTTGTGTTCCGTAACCACTGCACTTTAGCTTCTTCCTTTGATCGAAAAATATGTTTTAAGTTCACGTAATTGAAAATCGCTTAATCATTTGTGCTCGGAGGAAGTCTGCTGTCTACATTGACAAGAATAATTGTCACGAACGCTCTGTTCAAAATATGCAGCGTATTAAGAAACATGCATTGGAAAATAAGAAAATAATAAGAATAATATTTTCCAAATATCTGCCGACCACATAAAAATGAAAGCTTGGCCAGCAATCCAGTTCTTGTCACAAATAACGTAGATTACAAATACATACACTCATGAATAAGGAGCAGAAGCCAACAAGCAAGATATAGCGATACCACGCATTAAGGAGCTAGACAAATTTATTGTATGAGTTTTAAAAAGTACATTGAAAAGTTAAGTAGAATGTAGTTTTATGCGAGTTCCAGATGTTAGTCGAGTTGATGTCGTATATATGTAGCGCAAAAATGAGCGAAATCAGAATTATTGAAATAAATTTTAAATATTTGGGAATCCTTTAAATGGTTTTGGTCATAAAAATTAAATCTTAACCACCAGACTTGTAAAATGCTTTCAACTGAAAAAAGGAAGAAGATATTATTAGTCCTAGTAGTAGTGTTTTTGCCTAGTGCTCCAAAAATGGAACATGCAAAATATCAAACCCATAACTAATACAACAATAATAACTTAGGTATTTTCTTTTTACAGCACAATAGCACAACTAGTAGAGAAGTAATAGAAAAAAATGACTAATATAGGATGTAGTGCAGTAAAGTTGTATTTACCTGTCTTTGGATGGTTGTTCAAAAATTCTTCGAAAATTCACATCACTTTTTTGACAAGGTCCCAGCATGCCAGTATCTGCAGCAGTGACTAACTCTGTGCACCACATGATAACACGTACCCTCAGGAGGCAGTCACATGTGTGAAACTTCAGACTTGGAGATGATCTTGTGCAGTAGAAAATAAATAACTACCACGTCACTACCGTTCCAATAGTGGAACGTGAGGCAGAAATGGGTTAATAAAGTACTCACATACTGGCACAGCTACTCCCCTCCAAAGTGACCTAATCAGGACTGGTTTGTGCGAGTCTTGCGTTAGGTGTTGATCGGTTGAATATAGTTAGTTACTTAAAGTTCCAACGTGATTAAGTCAGGACTAGTTTGTGCGGATCGTGTGGTAAGTGCGGTTTTAGGCAGGTTGTTACGTAAGGCTGTAGTCGGTATCTAACAGAAATAGTGGGTTTTGTTCGCCACAGTTTTGTTCAGGAATGAGGTTTCCGTTTTGATCGAAAGTTTGGTTTAGTAATTGTTCATAGGGAATTAACATTGAGGTTTTGTGGGTTGGTTTGAGTAGTGACATGGTGTCTTTGAGGGAACCATATTCATGTATGTTTTTCAGGATGTGCAGTGCATAAGCGGTCTGGGGATCGTTGTTTTTTATGTAACGGATGTGTTCGCGGTACCTAAGTGTCAGGTTTTACTGGTCTGGCCTATGTACGCCCTGTTGCATGTTTTACATGTCTATTTGTATATGCAACCTTTGTCGTGGTCCTGCGTTGTGTCGTGAGTTTTGGGTTTGGTCAGTTGTTGCAGTGTGTTTGTACTTTTAAAGGGTATCTTTATGTCAGTCTGTTTGTAGAGGTTGGTTATCTTTCTGACTTTGGGACTGTGGTAAGTGAAGGTGGCCCATTTATTGTTGTTGTCGTTGTTGGTTTTGTTCATCTGGGTTTTACGTTGTATTTGTGCTCTCAGTTTGACTATGTGATGAATGGGGAATTTATTGTTGTTTGCTATATTTCGTATTTTTTGCCATTCTGATATTCTCCTTTCAGTTGAGAATGGTAGTGACTATATACATAACAATAGCATACTTTTTCTCTATCTGCTAATAATTCGATACCCCACCAAAATAGAAATTGACATCTTCCGAAAACCGACAACAACAGATACCACAATCATCTATACCTCCAACCATCCTTCTGAACACAAAATGGCAGACAACCGCTACCTGATCAACAGAATGTTGTCACTACCACTCTCAACTGAATTTATATAAAAAACGATAATAAGCTCTCAAAAGACGAAGAAAATTTATAATTTCGTGTCTTTAATAACTTATGCCAACGATTCCACTGTAAAACTATATTTATTCCAAAAAAAATTAACATCTAAAATATTTAGCATGAAATACAACAATTAAAAGGTTACACAATTTGTCGAGTTGTAATACTAATTGTACTTGGAATATAAAGAGCCTATATAGGTAACGGTCACTTTCCACAATAGCCTGGGAATTAGCGAGGTATAAATTTGGTTTAGCGGGTGTGCATGTTGTTATGTGGGAACAAAGGGCACTGTAAGAACAGGAGATTACAATTTTCTATGGTAAAAGGAAACAAAATCATCAATTGGGAACAGGATTTTTTGTACACGACGGAACTGTTTCAGCAGTTAAGTCAGCAGAGCTTATTAGCGACAGAAAGTCCTCTGAAAGGGCGGAAGAGTTCAAATATCTAGGAACAACGTCAACAAATCAAAATTCCTTTCAGGAAGAAATTAAGCTCAATTACAGACAGGGAACTGTTGCCATCTTTCGGTGCAGAATCTTTTGTCTCCCAACTAGCTATCCAAAAATTTAAAGATTAAGATATACAGAACTCTAATTTTGCCTGTTGTTTTGTATGGGTGTGAAACTTGGTCGCTCATATTGAGGGAGGAACGTAGGCCGAGGTTGTTTGAGAACAGAGTAGTGAGGAGAATATTTAGACCTAAAAGGGACGAGGTAACAGGGGAGTGGAGAGAACTATGTAATGTGGAGTTGAATGATCTGTACTACCCACCAAATATTATTCAGATGATTAAATCGAGAATAATGAGATTGGCTGGGCATATATCACGTATGTGGTAGAGAAGATAGGCATATAGGCTTTTGGTGGGGAAACCTGAGTTAAAGAGACCTCGTGGAAGACTCAGGCGTAGATGGGAGAATTATAATAAGATTGATCTTCAGGTGGTGTAATGTGGTTGCATGGACTGGATTGATCTGCTCAGGTTAGGAACAAGTGGCAGGTATTTGTAACATTCGGGTTCTATAAATTGCGGGGAATTATTTGACTAGCTAAGAACCGGTTATTTTCTCAAGAAAGGCTCTGCTCCTTGGAGCGAGTAAGTAAGTAAGTAAGTACTTAATGACCAGGAGTGTTCAAATATATCAATAGGGTTTCATTGAAGTCTTCTGGTTTTATGCGCTCTTTGTTTACATCAGTAGTTTCCGAACTTTCCTAAGACTCTAGTGCCCCATAC
>Ga0123352_10002006_pt1 | contig 27939 bp, 32 predicted proteins | sample TergutLab28metaG_FD_89700 | JGI IMG/M metagenome (GOLD analysis project Ga0123352, IMG submission 89700) | Labiotermes labralis P1 segment gut microbial communities from Petit-Saut dam, French Guiana - Lab288 P1 | ecosystem: Host-associated > Arthropoda: Insects > Digestive system > Gut ... | reverse complement strand
TGTGGGGGGGGTGGGGGGGGGGGGGATCTGACATACTAGTCACATGCTTTTGCACCAGTTTATTATAACCAGTCACAAGAGGTCATAGCAGTGTTAGTAAAATGAGTGGTCACAGAAGTTCACATCACGAACATCAAGGTAGTGTGGATATGTTCTGTGATTAAATTTGTAGCAGCAGTGTTTGTGTACGTAACATGGTGGGTGTTAGCTATGCTGTTATTGTACCCAGTGGCTTTTGAAATATCATCCCTTTCATTGGTTATCGTCCAGGTTTGCATGTCACATACAGTAGAAATAATTTAAGTGAAATAATTGTGATTGTCCAGTAACCTAACAAGTGTGTGTTAACTGACAGAAATTTGAGTGTCTCCCACTGATGCTGTGAAGACTCTTGTCTGGGGCGTGAATATGTGTATTCTGGTAGTATTGTGATGTTTCAGAGGTACGTTCTGCATCTGGCAAAAGGGCAGATAAGTAATCTGCGTGTCTGTGTATGTTGAGATGGACAGGGTGGTCAAAGTGGAGTCTGGTCGTACTAGAAGGGAAGGGGATATACACGGTGTCACAGAATTTTTTACAGATGTTCAGGGGTGTAGGGGAGGTCTAAGGGGAACAATTTTGAGATAGGGAATATGCTCAAAGTCTCTCTTATCTACAGAAATCATTGTTGGTATATTGGCTGGGAAAGTAGGCACCCCATGCATGTGGTTCAGCGTGATGGTGCTGCCACCCATTGGACACGTGTTGTGAGAAGTAATGTGGACAAAGCATTTTGTGAATTGGGGGGGGGGGGCATCTCCTGGCCACTGCAGTCACCTGAGATGGCCCTGTGTGACTTCCTGCTTTGTGGTAACCACCAGGTCTCATTTATGAGACGACCGTGGAAACAAGAGGATCTGGTAAGTTAGCTAGAATTCTGGCAGCCCATGAAACTGTTAAGAACAGGCTAGGTTGAAAAGTGCTGATTGCTGAGTGACTACTCTTCCCAGCCATAGTAACAATGCCAATTTGGGTGTGAAGGAGACTGCCTTCAGCCACATGCTCCCCATCTCAAATTTCCCCCCTTTGACCACACTACAACCCATAAAAGTTTGTAAAACTTTTCTGTCACTGTATATTAATAATAATAATAGCAGCTGTGCAGTTTTACCCTATGTATATTATTCTGCCTAGCTCATTTTTCATACATTTGTTTTGCATTGTTCTAGTGCTGTACAGAACTGTTTCATTATCAGTTGGTTCTCCCTTCACGTGGATGCTTGTGTCCCTATTTCAGGTACTTTTCCATCTTCTCCCTTTTCCCATTGGTTTGGCCAGGACCCACCCTGGCCACCCTGTACTGTACACATCTTACCATTTTTAAGTACATTTGACTAACTTACCCTGATCTTGGAGGCAGCAGGCAGCTCTGAAACTTCTACCATTCTACCAGATTACATGGTAACGCATTCCAGAAGCCAAATGTTACAGAAGTAGGCTGTTATTGCATTTGCATTTTGAAAATGGGACTTCATTTTCCCAAGTGTATTTCAGCATCTCTCACTTGACATAGGCTACCAATTTTCTGTAGTTTCTTTAGTAGTTTATTTTGAGTATGCATGTGTAGTAGCTTCCTGAAATTCATGAGCAGACATTTTGTAGATGTCAATTTATTCACCCCTTGTATGGGTGTAAATCTTAGGATGATCGTCGCGAGAAAAGGCCTGAGCCCTTGACTAGCCGAGGGCCTCCAGACCAGAGATCATGGCAACAAGGGCGTCCCATGTCTGTTGATTTCCGGACCCCTCCTGCACACACTGGCCCCTCTCATGGGCCTGGGCCTGTTCATGGCCCATCTTCAATGAACTTCCCTCTTCCACCCATGAGAGCTCCCCCACATCAGGTTTGTATGCAAGTACATTAGCTTATTCACAGACTTAGGTGTAAGTTTATTGTAATGTCTCCTTTCCTTGTGACTAGGTACTGGATGCTTAGGATTGGACCCTACTGTTGTACAAGATTCTTTTCTTTATTATTTCTTGTTCAAGATGTGTATTGCATGCATAACAGGGCCACACATCTGGACCAAGACCAGTGGAAGTTGATGATATCTGGCAGGAAAGGAGACGCCAACACAATGAAGAATTGTCTATTGCAGTGGAGAGAGCCAAACTGAGGAAGGAGGCGGAGGAGAAGAGGTACGAGGAGCAGAAACAGGTAAGTGTGTAATGCCAAGGAGCAATCAGAAAGTGTGAACGGGGCTGTGTGTGTGTGTGTGTGTGTGTGTGTGTGTGTGTGTGTGTGTGTGCGTGCGTGAGAGAGAGAGGTAGGTGAAAGGAAATGGGAGCGGTAAGGGATATGTCGTAACACTGTCGCCACATGTGCAATTTGTTAGGTTCTCACACAGTTTTATTGAGGTTTTAAATCTTCGTATGTTGTGGCTCCTTGTCCCAGCACTGGAAACAACACACACAGCAACACAGCATCTTTGGGTTAAATTAGTGTATTTAACAGTTTCCTGTTGTGAGGCACTCCCATTGAATGAGCTGTTTTTTGCACAAATGTCTTGTTTTATAGTAAACGACTTAATCGTGAGTATTTTAGTATTTCCCTGCCATCTGTTGGCAAAACCACGATAACAATGGGCACAGCATGTAAGACAGGGACAGGCATCAGCATGGTGTTTGTTCAGAAACTTAAGGTCTGTCCACATCGGGCACAGTGATTCTTGGGGATCAGGCTGCCTGGAAGGCAGGTTGAGTTCACAGATCATTGGGACCACATGGAGATACTCAAAAATGCATGTGCTTAAGTACTGCAGATGTGTGTGATGTATGGAGCATTTTGACAGTACAGGAATCTTGTACCTTAATTTCAGGCTTTTACTGTGATGCACATTAGAATTAGGCATTTCTTGGCCATTGTGTGATGTCAGGTGGTAAAAATTCGCTGTCATTTTGGGAGTCTTGTCAGTCCCATGATCACCCTTCTTGAACTCAGGTGATCGGAACCAACAGGACATCATGAAACGTCAGTGAATTATAACCATTTGACACCATGCGACAGCCCTGAGTTCAATTCCTGGCAGGGATGAGGTTTTTCTCTTTTCCAAAATGTCCAAACCGCCCCAGAGCTGTTTGCGACCTCAGATTTTGCATAATTTTTGTCATTTATTTGCTTTTTATTTTCTTACTAGGCAGCACATAAGAAGTTACAGCAACTGGAGGAGAAGATTAGAGTTAAGAACACCGACAATAAGGAACATGTAGAGGAGGCACCTGTTCCCATACCATTGCCAGAGTGGGAGAAGGAGAGGGAGTTGCGTGACAAGGAGAGGGAAAGAGAAAGTCGAGATAAGGATAGGTCACGGACCAGTAGTGAAGGTCGTGATGAGAAAACTGTGCGTGACACCAGGGATGCAGGATCAGACTTCAGGCAGCTTACACAGGTATTTTGAGATTTGGCTTTGACAAGAATATGTTGTGATTCAGTTGGTAAAGGAGTGAGAAAGTCCATGGACAGTGGAAGTGCTCCTTTCTACATGCTGTTATGTTCTGCTCTGACTTGTATGGAATGTGGAGACAGCTGGAGGGAAATGGAGGCTAGTAAATGGCCAGGGAACTGTAGTGGCTCAAATTGGAAATGCTCTGTTTGAGTCCTTAGTATAGGGATGTGAAAATTTTTTCCATTAGCACAGTAGGGTCTCGGTGTTCAGGACTTGAACCTGTTATGATTACCCATTTTAATAGAATTGTTTTGGTATTCTGTGACTGGTTCTGGGAAATTGGGATGTGGCCAAGTGACTCCATGAATCATGTTCCCTCACACTCTCAGCACACTCAGGCCCCATCTTTCAGGAAGTGAAGTAAATTGATTTTTTACTTTACGGAATGATAGTCTCCTTTGGGCATTTAATGTATTTCCTGCTTCAGAAGGTTTATATTTTATCAGAAATAAAGTTCATACTTCTTGTGCTTTTTATACTTCTTGAGGTTAGGTTGTTTGTTATTTCTGGCATCTTGGATACTCACATATTGTGTTGAAATGGATGTTGATGTTTGTGATAAGTTTTATCAGACTTCAAGACTGCTTGTCCAATTAGTTGGTTATTTTCTGTTTCTTGCTCTGTCAGGCTGTAGAATTAACCTTAACCACCATGCGTCCTATGTAGGACAGGTGTACAACCACATTCTGTATGTTTAGTCGACATATACACTTACTGGAATTTTTGAGACATGCTGTGCAATCTCCATTTTTTTACACCACAAAATGCCATGTATTTTATGATGTTATGTGTTTTTGATTTATATAAAATATTCACATTTTACATAAAACATGCACTAAAATTTAAATGTCCAGATTCATTGCCAAGAGATTAATTAAACAGTCAGTGGACTTGCAGAATGGCACATTTTTCTTGTTCAGAAGACTGGGAAGCGCTGTGTTAATGAGGAACGAAGAAAGTCTACAGAGGTTTTGTGTTTTCTGAGTGTTTCCAGGTGTATGTGGGATATGCCTGTGAAATAGGCCATGACTTTCATGAACTGGTTCATGATCCCAGTGTACCTAGATAGCCTTTGTTTCACAGTTTACCCGTTGGTGACGAAAGATGATGTTAGGCTTCATACCCTGCAGTGCTGAGAAAACTGAAACATTTTTAAAGTTGCTGGCCAAGAACATGCAGAGTAATAAGAGATATTTAAGACCCTGGGTCTTTTGCACAGTGTACTGACCATTAAACTCGGGTGCCAATTCATTATCGCCACATCCACATCCTTCCCACCTTGATTGTATGATAGAACACTGCAGTCTGCGGTGCAGACAGCATTGATAAGTAAACCACAGAGTAAGAATGCATGCAGTGACATTGTCCATGTAATTTGAAGTCCGTATTTTTGGCCTTAAGTACTTCATGCTAATGAGGCTTTGCCATATTATAACTGGTTTGTAGCACCCTGAAATGATATTTATTTTATATTGTGTGATGCAGAACCATGAAATAGTTTTCAGGTTTTTTATTTTAAAGTGGCAAAATTCTTTATTTAACTGTACCAATAAGTCTTTATGGTGTGGTCTAGTAAGGCCTAATAGATTTAATGAATTCTTTTCCATCCATCTGATCCTAATTATTTTCTTTCTAGCTGGGAGATAGAACTACTTTCTTGCGTTCTGATCGAGAAGTGCTGCGTAGTGAGCGAGATCGAGAGCGAGATCTTCGCAGTGAGAGGGAACGTGAACGTGACGTGCGTAGTGACAGAGAACGTGATAGGGATCGTGAACGGCATGATCAGCAACCTATGTTTTCGCGCCAATTCCAAAACAACTTGCCACCACGTTTCCAGAAACAGCAAGCTGAGCGAAATCAGCATCAGTTCTTGCGTGTTGGATCAAGTGGATCCTCCAGTTCTCCTCAGCCGCTCTCTGGAACGGGATCATTGTCTCAAGGAGCATCTTCCGCTCAAGTTTCCCCAGTTTCACAGGGTCCACCACCAGCACAGATCTTTGATCCACGCTGGACTGGACCCACAACTCATGGGGGATCGGCAGTTCATTTTCCAGGTTCTGTGCCAAGTGAGTTCGTGAGTTTCATCCATTATGTGAGTTGCCTATTTCATGGTTTACAATAAATAATAATATAGTTTAATTAACAGATTTATTGGTGGAATTCATGTAATGAAAGTCATCGACATTCTACTCTAAAAATTTCAAAATGTTTGTGTAAGGAAAATGTCTGTGTTTTTTCAGGTGTATTTTATCTGGTGCACAAAACTAAACATTTGTACTGTGAGTAAGGGGTAATAGTGTGTAGGGGATGAGGAGATCTGGTAAAATGTCTAAATGGCTTATCTCCTTTCCCAGGATTATGTAATCTTGCAGTTCTAGGCAGAGCATGTCATTGGGTACATAAATAATGCCCAAATGTAACTACATCATAATTCAGACACACACTGATATAATTGCAAAGAAAAATAGACAAGAATAGTGTAGAAACGATGAAAACCATCCATCTTGAAGTAGTCAGCATACATCCTTTATAATCTTAAATACCAACAACACAACAGAAAAGGCCTGCCCCAGACATGATGTAGAACAGCCCGACTGAGATAACAGTTTCTTATACTTAAAGTTGTGTGTGTGTGTGGGCACAGAAAGAAAAACTAACTGGTCAAGTGAAACTCAGAGAGGTTTCACGTAATATATGAAACAGAAATGCGTAATGAGGAGTGTCATATTTTTCTCTGCACCAGATATTTTTCATTTGATAAAATCAACAAGGATGAGATGGGTGGAGCATGTGTTATGTATGTGGGGAGGGGAGAGGTGCATAATGGTATTGGTGCAGAAATGTGAAGGAAAGAGGCTGCTTGGAAGACCTGGGTGTAAGTGGTAGAATAATATTAAAATATATCTTAAAAAAAGTAAGGATGCATGTTTGCTTTACTAATCTGGGTTAGGGTTGGGGGGATGAGTTCTGGATGCTGTGAATACAGTAATGAACCTTTGGGTTCCATAAAATGCAAGTGCCTTCAATAGTTGGAAGACTTTTTCTAAAGAATGACTCTGTTGGCTGGTGTTACATGGGAGGGTGGGTCCCTTTTCTTTATTTCTGTCATCCTTCCCTCCCTTCCTCCCTCCCACCATCTTTATCTTCTTACCTCTCCTTTCTTTCCTCTTTATTTCTTTCTTTCCTTGTTTCTTTTTCGTTCTTTCTTTGCTGTGTTTTTTTCATTGACATTGACTGCGTTTTTTTTCCAGTTTGTGTAGAGGTGCTGTAAGGAATACATAGACATTGCACAGGCTTCTGTCATGCCTTTACTTGCTGAGGTATATGCACTTTGCAGTTACCAGGGTGTGATTTAAACTGAATTTCTGGAGGATGATGTTCTTTGCTTCCATTCATGAAAGACGACCCTGTAAAAAAGGCATGGGCAAAGGTTGTTGGCTGTTCATCACCTTGCTCACTCAGTATGTGTGTGTGCTGCCAGTAGCTACAGGGGCTGAAAGTGAACCATTTGCAGTGGATCATATTCTTTAGATATGCATATTTTGCTTGAAGCTCCTGGCATTGAAAGATTACTGTAGTCAATGTGCAGTGTGATTTTGAGAAAATGAAATGACACCTGATGTCATTGTCCAAGGATATGCAAAGTAATGAGTAGCCATTTAAATTCCTGGTCTTCTGCAGAGTACACCAGGCACTTGATTCTGGTGCCAGGGGTTTAAGGGCCATGAGTAAGGCTATATATTTCTTAAACCTTTTAGTACATTTTGTGTTTTGAAATGCTGGATATGTTCTCTGCGTATTGTATGTAGGATCTGAACACCACTAGTATAAAATTCATTAAATTCATACGGTCTTACAGGCCATTGACTGGGACCAAAACAGAGTGCACAGAATTTTGAAAACTGTGAAATCTGAGAGTGCCTTGTAACAGTTTAAATTTCTGCATTCAGTGCACAATTTCTCACATCATTTGTCGTTAGGAGCATCTTCCCTACAAAGAGACAATACTGCCCCAGAATTTGAATGTGAAACAGTTTACCAGATGTTCTGGATATATATATATATTTTTTTTTAGATGACTGGTTACTGTTGTAATGGAAAGTGACAGTTAGTATGATACACAAAGTTTGTGTTCTTCCAAACTCTGATTTTTTTTTTAAGCTGGTAGTGCCACCCTTGGTGTGAAGTCTGGCCTTCCACGTCGCCATGCTGATAGTGAGACGTCAGGATCAGACAGGGAACGAGACAGAGAAAGGGATCGAGATCGTGATAGAGAAAGGGATAGGGAAGTTGCTGAAGAGAGGCCTCCAAGCAGAGACCAGCGTGAGCCTCGAGACAGGAGGGAGAGACATACCCCTGAGACCCATGAAAGGGACAGGTTGGTATTATGTAACACTAGGAGTTTTGATTCAGAAGTTAATCATAATTGCATTTTGGATTTAGTTAAGTTTATGCATGGAAATACTTGTAAAATGTTACATTGTATACGAATACTTTAATGTAGGTAATGGTCTTGTTTGGGGTGTTTTATGCTGCATAGTGAGGGTTTGTGCTAATGTTTTGGAGGAGCCAGATTCATTTGATTAAAAATGCAGGCAGTATGTTCCTCCAAGGTAATGGAACAAGGCATTTACTAAGTGGTGTAAGAAGAGCCCCAGAATAACCATCATTTCAAAATGACTGCTGTGTAAGCCTGAAAACCTTTCATTATAGACATTTTGAAAGAAGGAATTGTCCTCCTAGGTACAGACATGGTGGCCGTGATCGGGATCACAGGAACTACCCAGAGAGTAGCAGCAATAATCGCAAAATTTCTGGGAGTTACTTTGATGGACCACCTGATTATGGTCGAAGTTATGGTCGTAACCAGTCAGAGTATGACAGGCTCCAAGATTATGATCGTAATAGAGATCATGAGCCTGAACCAGATCTGCGAGACAGTAGGGATTCACGTATGACAGAGAACCGAGAACGAGATGCACGGCACCCACGAGACCCCTGGGATCGAGACCGTGACCGAGATGGTCGTCATTCCGATGATCGAAGAGATGCGGGTGATACTAAAAAAGATGCCTTTGAAAGACATGTGAGTATTTTGAGTTTTAAATGTTACATCTTACGCACTTGAACCCTCTGGCTCATGAATTAAATTCCTGGTGCAGTCTACAAAAGAAAGAAAAAGGAAGGAAAAAAGAAAGAGAAAGAAAGAACAAAAGGGAAAGTAAAAAAAACAGTAGGACTTGGCAAATATCTATGTAACTGGCTGATTGTGTATGCTGCTTTGTGTGACACCAAAGGGTTAAATGTGTTTTCAGAAAGTGGTACACTGAAGGAAAAGCTCTGCAGTCAAATTTGTTACCAAATTCCTTTGTTGGCTTCAGCATTCTAAACATTCTGTGTCCCTTCTTTGGGAAGAATGTTGCACACCCTTCTGAATTAACCCTTTGGAGGGTGAATTACTTGTCAGGGCAGTGTATATGATACATGCACTGAACTGGTGATATACGTTTTGATTGGTTCTTAACATTTTTGCAGTTACCAGTCCTGAAAGATTAGCGTTAACTCCTTTTGAACAGATTTAATTTTGTAAGTCAATAATTAACATTTCCTAAATTCTTAAAATCCTATCAGCTGTTATGTTTAAAGCTTACTGATGAGTCAGCACATGATAGTGACATCTAGTGAACTCTCCAAAATTAGTGGTATTGCATTTGCAATGATACTTACTCGTTGTATGGGAGTCCTTTGTGGAGGGATATCCTTGGTTCACTTACAGAGGGTTAAAATAATCCCTCACCCAGCAGCAGATTATTTACATCTGGTTAAACATGTCTTACTGGGTAAATTTTTTTATCATTTTTTATTTTGAAAGTACTGTAATCACTTTTCCATTGTGGGTTCATCCAGCTGTTTGGAGTACAGTTCTCCTTAAGAGATTAGGAGTTTCTCAGCTAGTCAGAGTCCTCACAGTTTACGAAATGCTAAGGTATGTTACTGTGTTCCCAAGAACACATTATTGACTCACTGCCCAGCGCCAGTTTCTGTAACCATTTCATATTTTTCCAGGTAAGTTTTTCTTGTTATCATATCCCGCTAGTTACAAAAGTGTACCAGGTTTATTGAAGTGCATAAGGTGCTTTTGTGTGGCTGATTTCACCAAAAAAAAAGTACTTAGTTGTGTATGACTTTTAAACAGGATCCCTTTGAAGAGTATGAGTCTTCCCGTGACTTGGGGCGACAAGAGAGTGGTGAATGGCGAGACAAAGACTGGAAGCAGCCTCTTGCACCACCGCCGCCGCCACCGCCACCTCTACCGCAAGAAGAACGTGAGAAAACTGACCGAAGGGAACGAGACTGGGAAAGGGAACGTGATCGAGATTTGGACCGCAGGGACAACAGAGAGAGGGACTTGGATCGCAGGGATCGGGAGGAACGTCCACAAAGACCAGATAGTCGTGATAGTCGGGCTTCCAGGGATTCTAGGGCATCCAGGGATTCGGCTAGAGATGAGAAGTTAGTATAAAGTAAAAGTGAAGTTTTCACTGTGTATATCATGAAGGCATGTATGTGGAGTGGAATTATGGCACCATTCTTAAGCACAAGATGGACTTAGTGGTCAGCATCACCCTTCTGCAATTCAGGTTTGTAGGCCTTCCACCCTGTAGCCTACGTAGAATACTGACTGAGTTGTCCTGGCTATTGGGGAGCTATAGCCCACTGACATGCATGTTAAAAGTGATGTGTGACGGGGTTTTCATCTTGTCCTGTTCACAGTGAGGAGTGATGCCTTCTTGATTGACACAGGTTACACCAAACATAAGGCATGTTGAATTTTACATTACCTGTCACCTGAATTTTTACTGTTACAGAATATGTTACTTGCAGCATTGCACTCATTGTGCTTATTAGCATAAACGCCAGTACAAAGTTCATAAAAACGTGCCTAATTAATGTATGAATACTAAACAGCAGAGACACAGTTTTTGTCCTATCTCCAACATCTACAGAAGAATGTGGAAATGATAGAATGGTAGTGTGGTTTGTGTGGCTATATGTTTGGTTTCACGTTTGTTTTCAGGCATCATTACTTGTCATAGTTGTGGTTACATTTTTGTTTATCTGTATCATGTTTGTGATTGTTGTGGAAAATGGCATCGTATAGCAGTTGTGTGGCAGATGGTGCAGATTTGTACTGTTAATATCTTCATCCTGCCCCTGAGAGCATCTTGTACACACAATACCTATTTCTTACTTAATTACTCACCCCATGCAGCAGAGTCCTTGAGAAGCTAACTGGTTTTCAGCCATTTGTTAAATTCCCTGCATTTTATCGAACCCGAAGGTCCATTACAGCATTCACAAGTGCCAGCACCTGTCCCTATCCTAAGCCAGATTGATCCAGTCCATACTCCCACATCCTGCTTCTGAAGATCCATCTTAATATTATCCTTCTGTCTATTCCTGGGTCTTCCAAGTGGTCTTTTTCCCTCAGGTTTCCGCACCAAAACCCTGAATACACCCCTTCTCTCCCCCGTATATGCTACGTGCCCCGCTTATCTCATTCTTCTTGATTTGATCACCCGAACAATATTGGGTGAGGAGTAGAGATTATGAATCTGCTCATTCTACCCTGTTACCTCATCCCACTTAGGCCCAAATATTCTCCTCAACAACCTATTCTCAAACACCCTCATCCTACATTCCTCCGTCAATGTGAAGGATCAAGTTTCACACCCATACAAAACAACAGGGAAGATTATAATTCTGTATATTTTTGGATAGTAAACTAGAAGACAAAAGATGCTGCACCAGCTGATAGCATGTATTGCCTGACTTCAATCTGCTATTACTTGCTTCCTGAAAAGAACTTTGATTCTTCAGGGTTGTTCCCAAATATGTGAACTCCCTTCCACCCTTTCAAAGGAACTATTATCAGTCTTTATATTGTGACTTTGTCCTGCATTCCGATCTCAGGACATAACCACGTACATAGTTTTATGAGCTTTAGGTTTCTGTGACCGTGCATCGTGAGTAAATTGTGAAATGATAGAGAAAACCAACAAGATGCAACAGATGTTTATTTTTAACAATATTGTTAAAAATAAACATCTGTTGCATCTTGTTGGTTTTCTCTATCATTTCACAGTTTTATGAGCATTTCCTTCTAGTTCAGTCTCCTTACTAGCAGCTAGGAAAGCTTCTCTGTTTTTTCTTGCTAGTATGTACACTTCCACCCCAGTATATTAACATCATCATAAACCAGAAACTGATGTGCACCATTTAATTTCAAGCCATCCTGGTTTACCTGAACCCTTCTGCTGTATCCTCTAAAGCAAACTTGAAAAGCAGTGGTAATAAAGCATCTCCTTGTTTCAAACCGTACTTAATAGGAAACATGTCAGGCAGTTGTTTGCCTACCCATACTGTGCTCTAGGTTTCATTCGGACACATTAGCCTTAACGGTTTCGTGGTGATACAGAACTCCCTCCTAACTGAAGCATAAGCTTGCTTGATGTGTGTAAATAGCCAATGCACTACTTCATTTTATTCCAGTTTTTTCCTCAAGTATTTGTCGAATGCAGAATATATGAACAGTATTGGAAAGGGTATGTAGTCAAACACAACTATGTCAATTAAGGTGTATTTAATGGCTATACTAGACAACTACATGTTTCGGCTTTACTGGCCATCTTCAGGTTGTCTTCAAGAGAACTTGGGTCCTACTATATACATTGTGCGCGCACGTGGTGCAGAGATATCTACATATGGGCCTTATTGTGTAATGTAATTTCTATATGTGGTGGTATGCTCCGACTAGAGACACGTTAGTGTCTGGTGGCTAGTGTCAAGTTTGAAGGTTCTGGTCCACTGGTATTATGAAGAAGTGTGTTCCTCTTCCTTCCTCTTAATTGGGGACGTGTTGTGGGGAGGCCCGAATGACCCTGGATGTACAGTCCCTTGCCTGTGGGGACACATGTCTGAGAAGGGTGGTGAATCTCTTGTTCTTGAACAAGAGATTCAATTAATATTGTGACAAAGTGTCTCACGGTGAACAGTAGCAGTGCAGAGAATAAAACAGCTACACATAGTGAGAAACAGTACATGGCAACATCAACAGTGTGTGCCACCACCCACATGGACATAAACCCACCCAGGGATAAAACCGGAGCAAGCTGGGAATACACTAAGTAAGTACTAAGCTATTTATGTTTCCCTCCAATACAGCAAATTTTCCAATGTATAATTAGGCCGGATTAATTCACCACCCTTCTCACACACTTCTCAGTCCCCACAGGCAAGGACCTGTTCATCCAAGGTCATTCGGACCTCCCCGCAACACAACCCCAATTAAGAGGAAGGAAGAGGAACACGCCTCTTTATAATACCAGTGGACCAGAACCTTCAAACTTGACACTAGCCACTAGCACTACCATACCTCTAGTCAGAGCATACCACTACATATAGAAATTACATTACGCAATAAGGCACATATGTAGAGATCTCTGCATCATGTGCGTGCACAATGTATATAGTAGGACCTTAAGTTGTCTTGAAGACAACCTGAAGATGGCCAGTAAAGGCCGAAACATGTAGTTGTCTAGTATGGCCATTAAATGCATCTTAATTGACATAGTTGTGTTTGACTACATACCCTTCCAGTTTTCACACACACACAACAGGGATGACACACTTCCAAGATATGATCAGTAGTTGACCTGTTACGTAGAAATCCACACTGATGATCCACAATAATTTCCTCTGCAGATGGAGTTACTGTGACAGCAGAATGTTGGATAAAATTTTGTATGTAGTTGACAAATACTACAATACAAATTACTACAGTCTGTTGTGCATGTAATATGTAAATGATGAACACTTTGCTTTGGAACATTTGCGTCGTCATCTCTGCACTTATAGGCTTGTGGCCCACTCCACTTTTGTACTTCATTGTTCGATTCTTTTGCATTTGACCTTTGTATATCTTCATTTTGGTGATTGATCTGACATATATTTAACATGTAATATGTAAACGTTTTACCTGTTCAGTATTTTGTGTGTCATATCTCAAAGGAAAATTGTTTGTTTTGCAGGTCTTTCCATGATAATGACCATAAGTTAGGTCTCTCAAGCCGTGACTTCAGTGGTTCGTGGTCAGAATCTCCATTAGAATCACACTATGGAGACTTCAAAGAAGAAAAGAAAAAGCAGCCTTCAGATTACTTCCGTGATGAGAGACGTGAAACAGTTCGTCATCCTGTACCTGGACCTATAACCCGTGAAAAGTTAGAGGCTGCAGAATTGCGCAGTGAGCCTAAACGGAATCTCACACAACTGAAACGCTCAACCTCAGGTGGTGGCCTAGGGGTTGGCATTGATAAGAAACTTGATAATAAGAAAAGTGAGAATCAGGTAAGAAAATCTTAATAAAACAAAGGCTTTCTGTTTTTGGTAAAGTTACGGGTACCCGTAATTACATCATGAAACTAACCTTTTAGCACTTGAAGTACATGTCAGGTACACTCTTCATACTCTGGAAGTATTTTATAGGTTTTAATTTTTTTATACGAATTCTTGTAGAGAAATAGCACTACCATAATTATAAAATCACAGCAGGGCAGTACAAGAATGGCCATAAGTGGCCTCTGCATGTACTGTGTCAGTAGGGAACTGAATGCACTTACCTTGTGACATTGCGTATGTTGTCCAGTGCTAAAGGGTCAAGGCAGTTATTAAGCTGGGGTCCCTAGGTTTGTGTGTGATACTGGCTTTGGGGTTAGCTAAGACATGTGTTAAAGTTTTTTCTGATTTTTCAGTACATATTGCATCTGCTGCGTTTAGGGTGATTTTGTCAGAAGAGGATGCAGTCTGATATGCAGGTTTTGTGGTATTCATAAGGATGATGTTATGTAGCATGGCCCAGTGCAGTGGGAAGGAAGAAAAGAGATGGTTATATCGGCTCATCATGTTTGTGCCGTCATTGTTTAAATTTAGGCAGGTCTTTGGTGTGTGAACAGTCAGACTTTGTGTTTTCACTTAAGCACAGTATGCTCAGAATGAATGCCTGTTTTCAATTTGCAGGCCAATATTTGCTTATATAAGCCCCTTCCTTTTGCAACTCATCATCATTCCCAGTGTGTTGTCTTGGTTGTTGTCATTTTCTAATCTTCTCAAATGCAGATTGTTGCAGCATCCTTCAGTGGTCTGCCCACAGACATCACCATGCAGCATCTCTGTTCCCATAGCTTGTTGTCGGGGTGAACTTTGGTCTTGTTGTGTTGTACTGATTAAATCTTAGGGCATTGTTGTGTTTCATGTTTCTAATAATGGCATACCTGATTTTTATGCATTTTCCATACAAGTGTATGTTGTTTGTAGGTTAATTGCTAGGAATATAATACAGTAATACAGTAACTGACCATTGGAAGATAATTTTGACCTCAGGAACCAGTTACAATTTATAACTTGTTAAGTAATGGAAAATTTTCCTTTTACAAGTTCTCACCCTATGACCAGTTCTCAAGGAAAGAACTAAGCTCATAAACTGAAAGGTTACTGTAATTTGAGTGGCTTTCCTGGTGATGTGTGGGTAGTAAATTTGGATGTTTGTCAAATACAGCACACATTTGGTGTTGGTGGAGTGTGCTGCTACAACAGAATGTTGGTTTTGTGGCCTGGTTTTTGAAACCCATCATCATGCCCTCCATGCGACTGGAAACAGACTGCCAGTTGCCATTCTGTAATGTGGCTAAACGCTGTCACAGCAGACCCACACATAGGTGGAGTACCTACATACAGTGCCATTCCAACCACCATTACTTATGAAATTCATTGGCTATTCATTAGTAGACAGCAACAGCAGTGTGCAGGGCCATTCAGGCCTCCTAACTTCGTAACATGTACTCATTTCTGTGTCAGCTATTGTTACCAAAAGGATCACACAGATAAGCACAACTACAAGGCTACATTCTTTGTATTTGTGGAGCAGCGGAGCACACTGCCAGACCCCTAATTGGGAGAAGAAATCCATACCATTGATAAACCACCAAAAAAAAATGAGAACCCGTTTCAGAGTGACTGAGGACATGCAACTGCCGATGGAATTATCAGTGTTGGCAGGAATCATGCTCTCTGACTAGACACATCCCAATCAGGATTTCGGAGCATACCAGAGATGCAAGGCTGTCACGGGATGATTACTCCACCAGAACTAAATGTAACATTGCAGTTAACAAAACAAAAGCCCTAGCAAGCATGTATACTGTCTTCTCCAGTGTCATTGCCAAAGCCACAAAAATCAGCCTCGCAGATTCAGCTGAAGGCCAGAGACACAGAGTTATGTCTGGTCTTTTCTGTTTTCCTTCAGGCTTGGTGTCTTAACTGTCTCACTGGATGGCAGTGTACTCATGCCCCCAATGCATCATGCCACGGGTTCTTCTGTTTGGATAGCACAACATTGCAAATTACCACCCTTACCGTGAATGTGAGACTAGTACTGGGCTACATCCTCCTGACTTGAAACTGAACCACCCTGGGCTCACACCCCAGACATCCAGCCATCTGACAATAGTTTTTTTGCCCCCCCCCCCCCCCGCCCCCAAAAAAGGGGGAGGGACATATTGCCATTTATGGCACCAGTCCTTAGTAGGACTGCGTAGGCCCACAGCCAAGACAGGAAACCCATTAGCACAGCAAAGTTTTTACTGTGTCACAGTCCAGTAATGTATTTCATGTAGAGGGATGTCTGAATGGGCCAGAGGGCTTTGCTGTATTTTTCACAAGTCTGTGCCCTTGTATAGCATTTTGGTTGATCTTGTTTGATCTGGTCTGGTCATGACTGCCGTCACCCCAAATGTTCCACCTGCAGTCTGCTCTGAAGTGGGAAACTTAGAAACATTGCACTACCAAACCCCAGAAGCTGAAATCGTATATTCTGTTATGAATAGGTGGATAAACCTGAAAGAAAACCAAGTGAAGTTGTTGATGCATGGAATCGCAGTGCTGCACAAAAGAATACAGAGCGCACAGTTCCTTCACATACTGATTCAGGCAGTCCATCAGCTGCAGGCAGAGGTTTGGAGACAGCAAGTAAACTGTGGGCTGATTCCTTGCCACCTTGTGAACCTGTTGAGTCACCTCCAAAACCAGTAGTAGCTGTGCCAGAAGAAAAACCAAAGTCTTTAAGCAGTGATGTCAAGAAAGAATCTGAAAAGAAAGATATAGCAGGTGGGTGTCTGTAGTGTGGCGTTTGGATGTTCTTACAAGAAGGACACTTGAAAGATAACATTGCATTATATTTTATTTAAACAAAATTCTCGCTTTTGATGTTTTATGATTTTATTGCTGGTATTTCACAAAATTTTGAACCAGGTAGTTGTGTGGCATTGAAAATGGTTACTGACATTGCAGTCACATTGAGAGGTTACTCTGTATTGTCATCCATGATTGAGCCTGGAATGGATCAAGATGCTGAGCTCCCTCACTGCATCATCATCATCATCACCATCATTTTATTGTCATTATTTGATGCATTGTTTTAAAACATATTCTCTTTTATAGATGTGAAAGGTGATAGTACTGAAAAAGTGAAAATTGAAACTCAAGAAATTGATAATGAAACAGAAAGGTTAAATGAAGAGACAAAGAAAGATGAAGCCGTTAGTGAGGTGGAAAACAAACGTGAGAAGACTGGACGAAATCGTGCTGGAAGAGGGCGTTCAGATCAGGTGTGGTACACAGTAATAATTGAACTGATACTATTGCAAGTTGAATATATTTCTTTGTCTTTATGCTTGCTACATATTGCACCTGATCTGATTTACAGGTTCGTGGTGGGAGACAGAATTGGGGTAGCTATGCAGTTTATCGAGGTAGTTGGGGTCCACAGAGAGAATTACGGGGTCGTCGAGGTGGGCACAGAATTCCTGGCGGGCGGAGACCTTCTTCACGAAGTGGAAGAGAATGGGGCCAAGGCAGTGAGTCAGAACTGTCTGGGGATGAAGTCTCTGCATCGACTGAGTCTGGCAAAGAAGATGCCGGACGGGTACCAGGATCTCGGAGAGTCGACAGGGAACGGGATGCACGGAGGCCACCCAGGTGAGGATGTGTGCTGGTGTTGTGAAGTGACAATTCGGGCATGCAGTGTGTATACTGTGTGCTAGTGCTGTGAAGTGACGATTCGGGCATGCAATGTATATACTATGCTGTCACCCATAGAGTTTTATTTCTGTTTGAGTTCCAGTAATAACAGGCATTTCGCCATAATTAATGTTATAAAAAAATAACCCACTGCTCTGTGTAAGGAATAACAAATATGCACTCAGTCTGTCAGGTGCGCACAAATTATACTGCACTGACATTTGTGCACAAGAGAAACCCTACATATCCAAAGCTTTACAGTTCTCTGAACCTTCTTATTTGTGTTATAGTGTAGAGGACATCTAAAACACTGACCCTTATGTTATACAGAATATCATTTGTATCTCAGAATGTATGGAGAAATTTTGGCCACCAGAGATTTGTTTTAGTGTAAGAATGAAGATGACAAAGAGGCAGAGTCGTTCTTGTCTACATAGTGATTGCACAAATGGGATGTAGGCTTGGATTTGTAGTTCCGCTTGTTTTTAACCTTGTTACTAGAAGGAATTGGTGGTCATTGTCACACCCTCGCTGCATAACCCCCCACTAATGAACTCCTGTAGCCATTGAAGAGGAGGCTGGATGGATCCAAGAGCAGGTGTGGGTGGTTTAGAGAAGAGGTGAACGTCGGAGATATCACGATGTCTTTCAAAATTAAAGTCAAAAGGTGGAACATCTTCCTGAAACATCTGGCCTTGCACTTGACCCCTTCAATAACTGTTCATGATGTCATTATTTTCACGCACTGTAAGTTTTGTAGTGAAATATTTATAATTTGAAACACAGTGCAGGGGAAAAAATCATTCAGTAATTCATGTCTGAAGTGCTGTGTTGGTGGTATGTTACACTTAAGGTAAATAGATCTCTAGACCTCTACCATTGTCTGTTAGTCAAAACAGCGATTTCTGCAGTGCCATTTCAGGTTATTGCTTGTACTGTTGGTTTGCTACTGTGTGGGCTGTGTCAGGGTAGAGGTTGGAGCATTTTACGATAAGTTAATGTTACATGAGATTAGAGGTTGTCATCGTGGTGAGTGCAGATTGTCTTCCAGTGTGTGATGGCATGTAGTCTGTTAGCCATTAGCAGTGTTTACTTCTGCCTCAATCTGCAGGGTACGTACAATCTGGTACGTTTTACTGCACTTGACATCACCTCAGAAGACTTCAACAGCAACTAGAAGTGGATGTTTTATTCTGTAGAAAGTGTTCAAGGCAGTGAAACCAAGACACACATTGCTTCACAGTGCAGTGAGGGTGGTTCCATTGCTGGATTTCTAATGTCTCTCTTCTTTGCTTTGAAAATTGGCAGGAACAATTCATATTCAAAGTATTGTATATTGACATCTGTTATAGCGTGTAATTATCTCTTGCATTCTTACTTCATATTTGGGAGGTCACAGGTTCCAGTTTTGGCCTGAAAGTGACATCCTGTCACTGATTTTCCTCAGGCCTCCTTGCAAATGGTTGGAGTACCTGATGCTATATTGTGAGTGCTTTTTGTCATGTCCTGTCGAGTTTGCTAAGCAAAGACCTCTTCATGCCATATAGTTTCACATGCTGACAGCCTCATTATTAAACCATAAATAAATTCAAGGTGTTAGGTTTCGACAGCAGTATTGTTGAGGGTTCATGCCTTGTGGGATGTGGCGCTGCGTCGTTCAATTTGTGTTCCCCAGGATTCCTTTTAAATGTTGAGAACCATCACCCCAGCATCACATCTCCCCAGCTGCTTTATTGTGGTGTACATTTTATGTGTGTGTTGGGCATGCTGCTTTGTCAACATGTTAAATTTGCTTTCTTATGTTACCCTCAGGTCCCCCAAACAGAGTGGCAAGAAGTTGCAGAAAGATGAACGTAATCGTGATACACGACAAGCAGAAGGAGAGAAGAGTTTTCCAGGCTCAGAATCTCGTCGATATGACAAACGTGGAAGTTATGAGAGCAACAGGGGTGGGCGGGAGGGTTTTGCCCCTCGTGGTGAGCCTTCACGCAGGGGTCGGGGTGGGTTCCGAACCCGTGGTAGTGTAGGGAGGCGTATGGATGGCTACGGCCCTCCACCATCCAAAAGTCCCTTTGGGCAGTCTACTGAAGATTCGAAGCTTATAGGTAGGGATGTGTATATTTTTGCATGATTTGTGAATTTGGTGTGATTGATGCTTGAAGACGCCAGTAAGCAGGTGGAAAAGAGTTTGAATTGAGAACAAAAGAGAACTTCTTTGAGTTTTCCTTGTTCCTCTTTAGGATTAATTTATCATTAATTTTAAGTTCCATGTTTTAATGCAAGAGATGTTTATTTGTAAAAATCCAGTACATTTTCTAGGAAATTGATGAGGGAGGTTGTTGATCTGTATAAGACCAGAATCAGTAGCATGTCCGCAATCTGAAACATATTTATTTTGTCAAATATGCTAATATCCATCCTTCAAACTAGTGTTTCATTTTTTTGCCTCCATAAAGAATTAAGAATTGTGTAATGATACTGGTTAATGATAAGAAATTCAAAATGGTGTTCATTGATGTCAAAAAGTTAAGTATTTTTATAATTCTGAAGTTGAAATGTTTTTATTACTGTCTGTGATCTCAAGAAACGTATTGAGCATTTACATAATTTATGTGTTTGTGATTTGAGAAATATATTGATCAAAGTTGTGTGTATGTTGTGTTTGAATGTAAACCTGTCAGCATGATGTGTTGACAGTCTTCGGAGGTTCTGGAATGCCAATGCTACAAACAGTATCTTTTTTTCTTAAAGAGGGAGGTGAATTTGTGATGTTCTGAGTATGTGTGGCTGTTGACCAGTGCACCGAAGTGCTACCAAAGCATTAACACATCCCATTATTTGGTTTGTTGGAACCTGTCTTCTTAATTCTGTTTTACTATTCTGTCTTGGTTATCTCTTGGCCAGCTGGTACAGTGTTTCGTACATTACACACTTCTCAATTAATTTGCTGCTACCTACATTTTTTTCTTGCATTTCTTGGCTGTGTACAGTTCTCATTATATAAGACCTAAAATACAGCTGCACTCATGTGGTTGGCGAATTCAGATAACATTTGGAAAGTGCAGTTTTATTCATGTGTTCAGCTAATCTTAGACTGTCAAACAAAAATGCCCTTTTGAATTGGACAAAACGTACTGGTAAACAAGTTCCTTTTATTTACAATAAATAGCTACATGTTTTGGCTTTTATACCAAAGCCATTGTCAGGTTACAGCTCTACAAAGAATATTAAGGAAACCCTCATACCACATTGTTTAAAGTTCAGGGTGGTGGGGAGATATCACACCCAAAGGGATGATGATGATAATTATTATTGTTATTCACCTTTTTGCATGGTATTTACAGTCATGTACCTCAAACGAACCAAGTTTCTATTGTACATAATGTTGCAGTTCCTGTGTGGTTGTAATTTATGATATGGGTAATGTTATTTCCAATTATAAATGTAATATACCCTTCAGTACTTACTGCAGTGTGTGTGTGCGGTGCCAAGTATGACTGTTTTTAGCAGTTCCTTAATTTCGTGCTTTCCCAGTATGTTGCTCAGGTACTGTCTGGCTGTGAGATGGTTCCATATGCCCCTGTTTACTGGTATCGCTTTTGTTTTTGCTTTCCATGTGTGGTGCATTTCTATTGTAAGGTCTGTATATTGTAAAATCTAGTCAGCCTCTTTCTTAATTACATTCTTATCTCCTGAAATTTCAGTGTCTAATAACAGACATGTTCGATTATTATTATTATTATTATTCAAAAAGATATTCTTCCACATTAGAATCTATAATGGGCTCAGATTAATCTAGACCATTTGAGAAGGCAGACAGGCAGGAGCGGGAGTGGTCACACCACACATTAAAGGCAGCGGTCACACACATTAAAGGCAGCGGTCACACCACACATTAAAGGCAGCAGTCACACCACACATTAAAGGCAGCGGTCACACCACACATTAAAGGCAGCGGTCACACCACACTTTAAAGGCAGCGGTCACACCACATTAAAGGCAGCGGTCACACCACACATTAAAAGCAGCGGTCACACCACACATTAAAGGCAGCGGTCACACCACACCTTAAAGGCAGCGGTCACACCACACATTAAAGGCAGCGGTCACACCACACATTAAAGGCAGCGGTCACACCACACCTTAAAGGCAGCGGTCACGCCACACATTAAAGGCAGCGGTCACGCCACACCTTAAAGGCAGCGGTCACACCACACATTAAAGGCAGCGGTCACACCGCACCTTAAAGGCAGCGGTCACACCGCACCTTAAAGGCAGCGGTCACACCGCACCTTAAAGGCAGCGGTCACACCGCACATTAAAGGCAGCGGCCACACCGCACATTAAAGGCAGCGGCCACACTGCACATTAAAGGCAGCGGTCACACCGCACATAAAAGGCAGCGGTCACACCGCACATAAAAGGCAGCGGTCACACCACACATAAAAGGCAGCGGTCACACCGCACATAAAAGGCAGCGGTCACACCGCACATAAAAGGCAGCGTTCACACCGCACCTTCAAGGCAGCGTTCACACCACACCTTCAAGGCAGTGGTCACACCACACATTAAATCACATTGTTCGATGAGAAGTGTGTTAAAAGTAAACTTTCATGTTTCATTTAGTGTGAAACAAAATGACGCTTGTGTTTCCACATAAAATCACATAAGAGTACGCTGTAAGAGATTTTCCTTGATATTGTAGTACTTGCTGTATACATTTCGGCCTGAATTGACCTTCAGGCACCTAATATCATGTCAGCTGACAGTATTATGTGGCTGGCAGAGGAAGTAAGAAGGCAGAAGTGCAAATTGGCCTAACCATGCAGCCTGTTTTGATTTATGTGATTGCACTTTATGAAAAGTGTTCATGGAATGCAAATATGACATAAATAGAGGAGTGCCCATGTATGTGTGTGTGTGCAGGCTTTAATACGGGGCAGTAGCTTGTCTTAAAGTGCTTTGGGTGTTGGGAATTCATTATTGTGCATGCTGAGTTCTCTTGGGGTGTCTCATAACAGCATGGATGACACCATGACGTGGTTTATCTTGTCTTACATTGCTTCACTTCAGATGGGTGACTGTAGATGTTACTTGCTGAAAACAACTTGCGCTTTGGTTGCAATGTTTGTTTTTAAGTATGAAAAATACTTGCCTAAGTTATGCATCTGTTCATCATGGTGGAACTTGTTTCATCCGTGGATTTGAAAATGCTGTTCTGCCTGATGTATGTTACTTGTTTAGAATGGTAGGTAATTTCTCAGTATGAACTGTTCATTAGTTTTGGGGAACTATTTAGACTAAAAGTTTGCCTTTTTAATGCATGATATTTGTGTCCTTTTCATAGGGTTGGATGACAAGGACAGTAAGGAAAATCGAAAAAACGCTGACCCTCATTTGGGAGAATCAAACAAAGAAGATACTGGAGGTGAAGTAGTAAGTGCAGAAGATAAAACAAAATTGAAACCACAGATGTTATCAGTTGGAGTAATAGGCAGTGCAAGGCAGCACACCAATTCAACAAAAGGTCAGTCAACCCAGATCCCACCTCGTATGCAACGGAAATCAGAAGGTGAACGTAGGGACTCCAGTCGTAGCAAAGGTGCGCGAGGAAACGGTGGACGTGGTGGGACACATGGATCTGGAAGGGAACCATCAGGCCGTGCACCGCCAAGATCAGGTGTTGGTCCTGTCCCCATCACAAAACAGAACTCGTCAGATGTGGGTGATGAATGTTGGGAGACTACGTCGGAGAACAGTGAATTGGACGACAGAGAACGGAAACATGGCGTGCACAATGGAAGGAAGGCATTCAGTCGTCAGCGTGAGCCTCCTGGTAGCAACCGTCGCAGCTCTGGTTTAGGCCTAAACAGTTGTGCTCCTCGAACGGGTAGGGGAGGTTCCGGAGGCATGGGATCAACTGCAAATTCAGGCGGCACCTCATCCCGAGCTCCAGGAGCTGAGAAACGTACAGGATACAATGGTGGCACTGGAGGACAGAGGGGCACATCCAGTTCTCTCATGGGAGTTGCTCTACAAGCAAACGGCCGAACCCCCGGACCACGTCCAAATGGCAGTCAGAGCCCTGCAGTTGCAGGAAATAAAGTAGCTATGAAAGAAACAACTACTGCCGCTGTTAATAGAGTGGATGAAATTAAATTGAATGACCCAGCACTGGTGTCTCAAGCTCTTTCAGAACTGAACTCTTCCAAGAAGAATGCCAGAGTGGAAAAAGAGAAATCCAATGCTCTGGAAGGAATTGACCTCAACAACTATGCAAGTAAGTGGCTTGTGTGCCAGACATTAGCTGCAGCATTGATGTGGCCCTTCTTGTGTTTCATCTTTTTCTTTTTGTTGCATTGTTTTATGCAGGTTGTAATTTTCTTTGTTCAGTTCGTTTGTAGTTACTCCACAACATATTGATTCTGCAGTAAGTGTATTGTTTTTATTTACTGCTGTTGCTTGCATTTATGTCCTTGCTTGGAATCATGTTATAATGTGAGGCTTGTGGGTTGTGCATGAAACCCCTTGATATGGGTTTTTCTGATCTGAAATAACTTTTTGACTGTGGCGTCTGGTATTACCCACTTTTCTTGTCATATGCCTTGCCCTTAGGCTGTGAAGTGCGTAGAAGTCTGAAGCCCAAGCCAGAAATTCTGTGTTAATCTACAGTGAAACCTGTTTTAAGATGACCCACCTAAGACATTTTATGGTGTAAGATGTTAGTGTAAATTAATACCAACATTTTCCCGTCTGGTTAACGTGTGTTACTCTTCTAGTATGTTTCCTACTTAAAAATGTACCAAGTGTTCATGAAACTAAAATTTTCATCTGTTCCCACCCTCCAGGTCATACACATACCAATTTCCGTTACATTCCAAGATTGTTTCCACAGACACACGTTTCGTGCGCGTGATGTACGTAGCTTATTTGTGATGTGTGTCACGTTGGTCTGTATGTGGCCGTTCTTTGTGAAACGCTTGACTACTTATACAATTAGTGCGAAGGATCTTTGTGACAGTGTAGGGCTGTGTGAGCCATATTTATGTCAGTGCCATCAAGTAGGGAAGAAGTTCAGGTTTAAAACCTCAGTAATACATATTCACAAAATTTAAATTCTAGAGATGCAACCTTAATGGCACATTTATGAAGTACACGGTGAAGCAGCATGGGTTTATTGGAGCACATTGTGACTGTGTAGTGTTTTCATTTTTTTCAATACTTGAATTTATTCTGTGCGCAGAATGTAAATTAATTTTGAGTTCACTTTGCATATATATATGCACTTTTTGTCCTGTAGCGCAATTAATTATTGAACACGTGTTCAGCATGGCCACTACATCAGAAACTGGTATAAAACATAAGGCACTGCCAATTCAAGAAAAGCTGGAAATTATAAACAAGGTGGGTTATTACTTTAGACTGCTTCTTGACAAAAAAGGTATTGCTGTAGACTTTGGTGTTTCTGTGTCACGTGTAAACACAGAGTTGTAAGAATTTGAGACACTGGTCAGTCTGAGCGTGTTGAAAGAAAGATTGCGTGGAGGTAGTATCGGTATGTGCGGAAAGATTCCAGCAGAATGGCTGTCATCTGCCTGTTGTTGCTGTACACCATTTATTGCCTTGCTTTTAAGAATGTGTCAGAAGTACTGAAGATTGTGGTTTTGTATTAAAAATTGATTATTTAATGCAGAGTTTGTGGGGAATAATATGCCGGTGACAGGAATGTCATTGTCAATACAGAATTATAAAATATGTTTTCAGGTTTTCATTTTGTTACCGTGCAATGCTATCAATGTTTTTCAAATACCAACTTATTGCACTATTTATTTACGACACAGGACAGGCAACGATCAGACCAACCGAACACAACATAACCTATACAACCACATGCATGCCGCCATCATACCAGTAACATCAACAAATATAGAAATATTCAATAACTTCATATATAGGAACATTTACTCCCTGATGATGATCCGGAAGGATTGAAACATGTAGGAGTGTTATATTAAAAAATTGTAATGGATTAGACATACCTATTTTAACGTGTGTTTTACCAAGTAAATAAATAGTGCAATAAGTTGGTATTTGAAAAACATGTTTTCAGGCTTACTGTTTTTAAGATTTTGCCTCCTTAATATGCCTCATTTGTTGAGTTTTTCCAAAAAAAGAAATCTTAAGATTTCACTGTATTACTATTTTGCCCGTCTGGAGAGCAGGTTCAGTTCTGCTGTTATATTAACCGTGATATTCACACAACAAAATAAACAAATGCACTGATGTTAAAATTATATAAATATTTTCCATTACACGCAGTCTGTCATAAATCCTACTTGTTTCAATCTTGTTCATCTTCAGGGAGTGGCTGAACATCAATAAAGCATGTATAAAAATGTGTCGGAGTTAAGACATTGTGTGTAAGAAAAATATGATTTTAACATTGGTGCATTTGTTGGTTTTATTGTGTGAATTGTTTGTTAATGAGCGGACATGAATAACTTTAAGATTGACCTTGCTGAATTGCAGGTGTGAAATGTGAGCCTTTGTGGGTAAGTAAATGCATTTCCAAAGTACCTCTTGTCCAAAAAGCATTTCTTTCATTTGATGCCATTTAAAATGTGTTTTTGAGTGTTGAACCCCATCATTGTAATAGACTATATAGAAATTATGTGGACTAATATATGTGTGTACATATATATATATATATAACATGATTCCACTACACACAATTCATTCTTCTGTTGAGTTTATTTACCTATTTAATTTTGTTTTGCTTAATTTTGTCTGTCTGCTGCCTGTTTGATTAAAACCAACTGAATGTGTGAGTCCCTTGTTTGTGTTGCCTGTATTGCATAGGTGTGGTGATAGTTGATGACCAGCCAGAGGTGACAGTGGAGGAAGAGCGTTTCACTTTTGATACAGACAATGGTTTCCAAGAAGTACGCAGCAAGAAGAACGTGAAGGAATCCCGACAGAAGGGGGTGGTGGAAGAGCAGAAGGGTTCAAGGGCGTCCCGTGAGCAAAAAGACCGTGAGCGAGGAGAGAGGGATAGAGAGCGAAAGGGGAAGTCGGCTGGGTCAGGAACTGTGCCACCACCTGTGGTACCTCTTGCCCCCGGGACTGGAGTTACTGGAACCCCGCTAGGCCCCATGGCACCTGGACCTGCATCTGTCAAAGTACCATTTGAACGGCCAAGGCAGAACAAGCTTCCTCCCAGATTTGCAAAGCAGCGCGAAAACAACCGTTTGCAGAAAGCGGCACAGCAGCAGCAGCACGTCGCGGTACATAATGATGTGTCAGAGATGAACAAGATCAACCAAAGTGTCAGTCTCTTTCCTATGAAAGGTGAGCAGCCTATTGCGATTTATGTTGATTGTTTTCTGTCTGGGCAAGCAGTATTGTATCACTTCATACTGGACTGCACTGTCAGTGTTCTAATGCATAAGGCATGTTCAGTAAGTAGAGTTCCCTTGGACATGAAAGTTATGTGAAAAGTAGTTTGTTTACTTAATTGAAATATTACTTTTAACATTATCCCCAAGCACATTTTTTCTGTATTTTTTCCCATCTTGTAACTAGTTTAAAAATTCTGTTTCTGTAGAAAAGTACTTGTATTCACAACCATTCATGAAGAGACATTTCCACAATCTCATTAATGTGCAATTGGCAACTCCTTCCCCCCCCGTCCCAAGCGTTTGCTTCAACAGTGTGCTCTGTTGCAGTCATTGGTCCTTGAAATTCTGGACCATCCACACTGTTGTTCGGGCCACTAAAGCAGCATTTAAGTGGTTGCCAGTTCTGCTATATTAAGTGGAAATGGCTGTTAGTGAGTGGTTGTGAATATAGGAGCCAAATTCCTGGCATAACAGATTTTTTAAACCTATTCTTACCCTCTGGTACCAACCCGTCAAGTGATCTTGTCTCAGGCACTGTGGAGGAGAATTGTAAATCCAATAGGCTAGTTACTGTACTGTGCAGTCCTGGCTGCGTTGTGAACCGAGTATTTCAAAAGTCTTCATTCCTCTACGTGGCCTAATCCAAAAAGTCAGTGCAACACATTTCACATCAGCCATAAGAGCCAAAGGATTGGAATGTATTAGTCTAATTTTGATGTGTTGAAACTTGTCTTCCAGTTTTTTTTTTTTTTTTTGTTTTCTGTCAGTCTTTTTGGTATTTTTTTTTTATTTTTTTTTTTTTTTTTTTGTTTGTATAATAAAAACAAAAGGGTGGAAATGTTTTTTTCTAATTTTAAATGGTTGAATTTTTTTTTTTTTTTTTTTTTTTTTTTTTTGCTTTCTGACAGTCTTTTTGTTATG
>Ga0123352_10002005_pt1 | contig 27940 bp, 14 predicted proteins | sample TergutLab28metaG_FD_89700 | JGI IMG/M metagenome (GOLD analysis project Ga0123352, IMG submission 89700) | Labiotermes labralis P1 segment gut microbial communities from Petit-Saut dam, French Guiana - Lab288 P1 | ecosystem: Host-associated > Arthropoda: Insects > Digestive system > Gut ... | reverse complement strand
TCGAAACATGTAGAGAGTGAATGACGACTACCCATGAAAATAAAGGATAGTCTACAAGTGACATCGTGTTGGTTATTTTAAAGAATTACAATGATGCACGGAACAATGAATGTAAAATTTACGATCGCATGTTCATGATGCTAAATGAGAACTTACTTATACTCTTTAGACGTTTGTCGTTTTTAGAGCTGATATAATTATTGTTTTTCCTGTTCTTCTAGGAGGTTATTTAAAAGGTGAATATGAATTTGTTATGACGAAGATTATGTGGACCCTTTCAGAATCTTATTTCTGTCTGAAAAGTGTAGTAACTGGGAAAACAAGCAAGATTTATTATGCTACGTTTTATAGTAACAATGATAAACGTTTAATTGCCATAACACATTAATAATTTATATTTTTTTGATTAAGCGACTAAAAGTGCAGCTATTACATAAAGATGCTATTTTTGAGAACGTACTCTATTAATGAAATTATTCTATCTACTTGTCACGCCTTTCAAAACAATTCCAATCAGAAGATCCACACCATTCCATCTGAATATTCAGCCCTCGAATAACCCCTGAAGACACTTTGCCGTCGACATACGTACACGTCATGTAACCAAATGAAAATTTCGGTGAATGTTTTATTGAGTTTCACAGGACATTTGATGTTTATTCTTTGCCCAGTGTTTTATCAAACATGTTTTCAGAACGTTAAAAGAAGCTTTTTATCGAAAACATTACTCGACACTGTGTCAAAGTAACGTAGCGTGGTTTCACTGGGAGTGGGGGAAGGTTCTGCCGTAAATGGTAATATTTATTTTGGTGATCTACGGTAAAGGTCACGAGTCGCTCTTTCAGTGCCATTATTTGTCATACTTCGTATACCGCACCTCGTGTATACAGAAAATGAGAAAAACTTATTTCTTTTAGCAGCGGTATTTTACTACAAGGATCAAGATAAACAGAACTACAATTTTGCCTGTTGTTTTTTATGAGTGTGAGGCTTGGTCACTCACACTGATGGAGGAACGTAGGCTGTGGGTGTGCGAGAATGGTGTGCTGAGGAAGATATTTGGATCTAAGAGGGACGAGACGACAGTGGAGTGCAGAACACTGCATAAATGGGAACCGGATTATCTCTACTCCCCACCAAATGTCTTTCGGGTAACCAAATGTGGAAGAATGAGATGGGCGGGGCATGTGGCACGTACGAGGGAGGGAAGAGGTGCATGCAGGGCTTTGGTGGGAAGACCCGAGGGAAAGAGACCACTTGGAAGACCTAGGCATAGCTGGGATGGTAATATTAAAATAAATCTTCAAGAAGTGAGATGAGGAGGCATGGACTGGATTGATCTGGTTCAGGATAGGTACAGGTGGTGGGTACTTGTGAATGCGGCAATGAGCTTTCCGATTCCATAAACTGCGGCGTACTTCTTGACTAGCTGAGAACATGTTGGCTTCTCAGGAAGGACTCTGCTCCATGGAGTTAGCAGCAGTTTACTGGATAATGAAAGCTGTGTTAAGTTATTTTTTTAACAAGAGAGTTTTAGTACAGGGGCCTAATTGTACGTTGTTAGCTGTGTTATCAGAATTGTCCTAAGACGCATTCATGCTATAAATTTTGTAATTTCTGCTGCACAATGCAACTTAATTTCAGGAAATTACAAGGTGCAGCCCGAACTAGTGCACTAGAAATTCCTTACTGTCCCTCACTGGATAATCAGCGAGTATGGCTGCCTAGTGGATATTATTCTGACCATCGGTGCGTTACGAAACGCTCATTACAGCGTTCCTGTTGCCTCTCGTAACATTCTCTCTCCCACTTAACCTCTCTGTCTGGAACTTACTCGCTCACTTATTCCGTAATTGGGACATTCACCAAATTGTTACTTCGTTGAAACATGATGTAACTGTTCTGCAGAAATGTAGGCTGCTAGCGTGTGGAGTGCCGCTTGTTCATTGCACATTTCAATTTACTATGTGAATGAATTGCACTGTAGTCAGAATTGTGCAAATAGTAAGGGCCCTTGTGTACAAGTTTGCTGTCTGGAGATCTTAAGAAAACTGGAGGTTGCAAATCGGAGTAAAGTTCACCGTCAACAAGTGGAAACGCTGTCGAAGGTGTAGTAGGTGTAAGATCACTCAGGCTTCGGAATTACAGTTGCAGATCACGTTCAGGGCATTGAAGTATTTGTGCGTCTCTGCGATGTCTCGGTTTCAAGTACTTCATCACATTGTGCTACGCAAACTGAGGTTATTCTGAGTTAAGAGAGAAGACCGTGAGGAATTGGGGACCGTGTTAGTTCAGTGGTTAAGGTGCTGTGCTAAAAATCATATGGTTGTTGGTTCGATTGCAGATGGTGTCATTGGAATTTTTCATTGACAAAATCCTTCCGATCACACTATGACCCTGGGGTCGACTCAGCCTCTAACAGAAATGAGTACCAGGAGTATTTCCTTGGGGTAAAAGCGGCCGGTAAGTAAGGCTGACAACCTTACCACCATCCTTAGCCATTTTCACGTAATCTAGGAACCTTAACTTCCTGGAACCCTCTGGGCACCTCGGGCCTGTAATGGGATTGATTTACGTTTTTTTACCGAGAGTAATTAAAGTGCAGCAGGATGTCTGTTATCATAATTCGAAACCGAGCGTTTAACATTTACGGGTTTTAGGTTTTGTATTTTTTTTTGCGCTGTTTATTGTAGCAGTTTAATGTGACTCAAACCCTCAAAATCTCTATTGAGGTGCGACACGTTTCGAATCTCGTCAGACTCTTCCAGATCATGTTGATAGCTTTGTACTAATTTTCTCCAGATCAGTCCCAGGCAATTGCCTTAAAATAGGTTACAACCACTTACCACTAATCATGGCGGCCATCTTATTATGTGCCATAGCTACGTAACCACTCTTGAGATCATCATGCTGTCTGTATCGTCCCATTTAAAAATCTGAAACAGCTTTGTGCCAGTGGAGGACAACCCAACACCAGCCTCTTTATTTCCTACACTTCGTAATATTAACATGAGTGCCGTGTAACTCGAGGCTGCAGAGACACCGGGGAGCGACATAGATTTGAGGGCCCTAAAATGATTCTGTCAGTAAATATGCTTTCAAAATGCAGCATTTGTGGTGACGTTTTTTAAAACGTAAATAACACTATGGCAGAAATGCGGAAAGTTTATTCAGTTTTCGGTGGGCGGGCAATGACTATTGGACCACAGGATACAAATGCACTATCAATGAAATATTGATGTGTAAGTCAAAAAATTACAAATATGGAGAAGGTGAAAAAGTGTAAGTTCATAATCATATTTAACTTGTACCCATACAGAATCCGTACAGAAATGACAAGAACTTTACAAGTATAAAAAAATCAATAATCCGGATGGTCTATGCGTGGGACGATAAATGTGTGCATTAAAGAATTTGCATTTGATTCTGCCCGGAGCTCCGTATTTCTATTTTTTTTTATTTGTTTAAAATCTGAAACCTTTCTACCATTTTTCTTAATATTTCACTTTCTTTGCAGTGAGACATTTAGAATCATCCGTCCAATCTCCAGGCTGGAGATCCACTTCTCTTTGGTTATATACAACTTTTTAGTCAATAATTTGACAGTTGCTCGCCATATTAAAAGTCGCATCGAACCGCAACCTGAGAATACTTCCAGCCGTGGTGACAAGTGGTCCATTTGACCTTAATAGTGAACCAGTATAATATCCCATACGCAAATAACCTAGCAGACACTTTACCTCGGGCATATCTGATGGCAATATCCTTGTCTAGATACGGCTATTGGTGATATCAGTGCTGCCTGCTTCACGTGCAGTCGATTAAATACTTGATGATATAACGTAACAGTACAGGACACGCGTAACAGATGTTAGCTTTATAGACGCTGTTAAATCGTGTATAATGAAACTGACGAGGTGATTATCGGCCGAGAGACGTCAAAAGCCTCTCGACGTCTTCTAATTGCCGTGTAGTTCCGGTCGTGTGGATAGATTTTCTACGAAAGGAATTAGCTTGGTTAGGGCGTAATGCCACTCGGTAAGTTTTATCTGCTCCCAGGGTACTACAAGTCAAGATACGTAGGTCTACATGGAATGCGTAAGTCAACGCCTGAAATGTCTTAGCAACGTCTGTGTTTTTGAGTGTTTTGTAGCATGCGGTCTGTCACATAACGTCGCCGAATAAGTAAACTGTTTGGATTCTTTAAAACTGAAGTCTTCTGTGAGGTTAGACTGTTTCGAATGGGCAACAGATGCCGACGTTTCGAAAGAGGGTAACGGCTTTCTGTTCAGTGTTAGGCAGTGCAAGTAGAAACTCTCTACTACGATGCTTCGAAATGTCGGTGACTATTTAGCAGTCGACGTGGCGTGACATCCCTGGAGACTTAAATCTTCAGCAACACTAACGCGAGAATCTCAAATCTCAAACTGTTTAGATTTCATCCTGTGACGTACTGCCGTCGTAAATTATCCTTTGTCATTCCAACGGGTGGGCGTCCCTGGAGAAATAGTTATAAGTCTATAGATTTTTGTTAATACAAATTTTATATATATATACTACTGTTGTTTGGTTAGCGAGGTTTTAAAGTGTATGATGGTTGTGAACGTAGAACAGAGAGGAAGATAAATTCATACAGGAGTTTGGTGGGCACAGCTCTTGGAAATCAACGGGGTGGAAACCTGAGGAGTTGTTAGGATAATATAAGGCTGGATAATATTGCGATAGATTGTCAGGAAGGGAGGTGGGTAGAAATTCATGTCCATTGGCGGGAATTGGTATTATTTATGTTGAATTTGCTGTTTCGACTGCTGCCTAGTTACTACTATTGCCAGTAACAAATATATCTCGGAACTAAATCTGTGGACCGGGCTGGTTACTGGTAAGTTGATAGGTACTCAACTGGACAAGAAATGTCAGTCTTACTGCTGGAAATTTTACTGTGTGTGTCTGTAGTTTTATTATTATGTTCTGTTATTATATTTATTATTGGATGTATTGTTTATGTTTTCTGAGCACTGTAATTGGCAGCACATTAATAATGAAGATTTATTATTATTATTATTATTATTATTATTATTACCACCGTCGCCGCCGCCGCCGCTGCTGTTAGAATCGTCACAATTGATATCATCATCATCATCATAACACAAAATTTGTGTTGTGTTATTGTGCATTTTTAAGTGTCTCGGAGGTCTCGCTTTAATTGAATCAGCCTAGTGTTAGAACATTTATCTTCAATATTAGCCTGAAATGTGATGAAAATGGAAACCTGTACAATGTTTGGAATTAGACGAATATGATTTTCAACTCAGGACATTTCCAGGAAGGTTTAATAACGTCTTCACTTATGCAGTAACGTCGATAAAGCTCGAATGACTTTATACAGAGCTGTATTTCCTCTGGGACGAGAGTATACTGGGGCAGTTCCAACAGAGTCCTGTGTAGACAGCAATACAATGTACTGAGTTGAAGTAGCTCGGTTTGTTGTCACTGCTAGTGTATGAATAAGCAACAAATCCAATTATTAATGGCTACAAAATTCATAGTGCATTTTATGCTTTGTGGTCCTGTTAGTCACTTAAATACATTATCTTAAGAGTCCAAATTTGTATTCTCAATGAGGTACTGCAGCAATAATTTGAACATGTTAACAAATCAAACTCATCTTGTTTTCTTGCTTCAAGTTCCTGTCACCGATATAGATATGGTTGTTTCAGATGTCATTCCTTTGCATCCTCCTATCAGTCTGTATTGACTCTCTCAGGACTTCTGGGCCTGGTTTTGTTAGCCCGTGAAACATGTGAATTCAGAGACTGATCGTTGCGGTTGAGGTTTGTCGTGGTGCTCGTTCCTTCTAGATATGTTATGGTAGTACCTTAAAATAGATGGCGTCCATTCCTATTTCATCATTTACTCATCGGACTATTCTGCAAGATGAGGCCATTGCTCATCAGGGATATTACACAGAATGTGTCGGCATTTGTGCCGACATTTCGCGATTCTGTCGCCTCCACCTTCTTGGACTGTTTGGCCGTCAAAGATGTGACAGATAGGCTTCCGCGAAACGTCGACAGACATCTACAGATATACTCTGCGTAAAATCCCAGAAGAGTGAAGGTCTCAACTACACCGCAGGGAATGCCTGAAATCTCGCATTCTGCCGGATGCTTTTCTCTTCCCACACAGCCCAGAGACCGACCTCGTATTCAGTGCATGCTAGAGCCTGTATATTCGCGGTTAAAGTGGCCGTGACGTGAATCTGAACAATGTCTTCCATACGGCGCCGAATGTAAAAATGCTTGTAGCTATAATTCAGCACTCCACATGTTTTCATGGCGCAACGAATAATTTAGCAAATTAATAAGTTACAGTTTCCTTTTACGACATACGTACTTGTATAAGTACATTTCAGAAGAACCACTTGGGATATATAGAGTGAGCAAATGAGTTTACTGTCCACCCATTCACTGTGGCTTCCCCTCTATCCTATATCCTACTTCTGACAAATGCACAGGAAATTTCCCTCATCCTGTGCAAGGTTTGTGATTTTAAAAGAAAATTTGAAGATCCCAAGACTCTTTCTTGTCGTGAGCGAAATTCGAACAGGTGAATCGGCTTTTGCTCGGACTCAAATGACAACCACTTTTTGTGTATGTTTCAGCTGTGTGTGAAGATGTGCTTGGTGAGCTGACTGCGTTGCTGGAAGCGCTTAGCGACAGCAGCACGACGGCACTGGTTGGATCGGTGGACCCCGCACTGTGTGAGACTGTTGCGAAAGTGGCAACCCACAGGACAAAGTCCTTCATAACTTGGAGCTGTCCGCAGGTAAACTTTTGTCTTGGCTTAGACTGTACTACGGGCTAGACGATCCGATATTGGAATCTCCAAAACATCCAGGCAATCCCTGGAACCCACCCAGCTTCCTACTCGATGTATATTTCATGTTCTTTCCCCGAGGGTATAGTGGCTGTGTCGTGAAGCTCAGGGCAGGCGAGAGCGGGTTCTGGCCCCGGTAAAAACCTTTTTCTGGGTCCCCAGCAAGGGCGGGCCGACTAAATATCTGTTACACTAAATCGGAAAGAATGACTATCAGTTGCAGAGTGACTGGGGCTTGCCTGAAAGGTTTAATTTGTAAATCGACAAATAATGGTACTACCGAGAAAGAAGAAAAGCTTATGCAACGCAGTCGGTCAGCGGGACCCCTTCCGAACCGCCGGGTCACGGTAATTAGTAACGAATTCTCCCCAGTTCACCGTCACCGGTAAAGTTGACCACTCACTTGTCTATAGTGCCGAGATTAGGAAGCAGTGGAGCATTACGTCCGCTCCCCTGTATGCCGTCTTGGCGTGCACATGCACAATTTCACCTTAATATTTCTGTGTCATACCTCAGGAGAAGGCTGTTGGGTCCCGTACCAACCCGTGTCAACCAGATCTTAGTGTCTGCCTAAAGTTTTTGCTTATACATGAGCTAACAAAGAAGACACAATAAAATAGATTTATTTCTTATATATTTTTGTATATTTCTTATGTTTGCGTTGTATTTATCATACAGAAGTCGGTATCCAGGAACTGACTACTCTGAAAACGAATCCTGCAGATTCTATGCTGCATCTCTTTTTCTTCTTCTTCTTTCATAATAATAGTTACAGTGGTAAGATGAAAAAGAATTTTTAACAAGTGTATGTGTTTTAGTTTTCGGTGAACTATTTTGTTTAAGATTAAAATGGATATCGTGTCTTTCCCGGAGGTAAAGTGCATCAGCGATATGCTGCTGACCCCCCACCCCCTTCTAGTGCCGCGGTCATGAAGAGTAGAGCTATACCTCTACCCACCCTCTGGGCTACACCGGGCCTGTGACGGGATCACTTTACCTTTATTTTGTTTAAGATTAAAGTATTCTGAGATTTTACGCTGTGTCTACTGCTAAATAATTACTGACTTTTGAAGTATCCTTCTTGGACTGCTGAACCCTGAAGATATGAGGTGCATGCTTCTCCGAAACGTCGGTAAGTATTTAACGTTTGACATGGCGGGGTAACATCTCAGAATACTTGGATGATCATCAGTTTGGCTGTGACGAACTCCAGTACTGCAGAACATGAACATTTTGTTAATTGAAGCGTGAACTGACACCGTCTGAATTCAGCTGTCTATTTGCACTCGTTCACAGAGCATTTTCGGTCACTTAGCTGCTGCAAGAGCTCAGGGCCGCAGATATGAAGTCACGGTTCAAACTTGCGGTGAAGGATGTCACATCCAACATATATAAGGTGTCAATATTGTAGGTAAATTCGAAGCCACGCTCTTTTTTTTATTCGAAAGTAGATTATTTTGCGTTATCAGTTTCATATTCTGGTCATCGCTCCAGCCCTGGTCCCTTGTGGGCAGGAAAGTGGGTGCACCCCAAACCGGACTGAAAATTTAGCGCCGAGGAAACGATCTCTGCCTATGTCGCCAGTGGTCTTCGTTAGTCCTGGTCGTGTGTTGTGTTTTTGGCGCGGGAGCCCCAAGTGGGCCAGGGCTTCCTCGTTCACGAGGTGTCTAGATCACACACAACGACGTACCACAGTCGGTAGGACTGCTCTGGACAAATAATCAGTTCGTCGCAGAGACATTTACCTGGCAAAACACAACGCTCACAACAGACAGACTTCCATGGCTCCGGTGGGATTCTAACCCACAATCTCTGCAGGCGAGCGGCCGCAGACCTACGCCTTAGACCGCGCGGCCACTGGAACCGGCAGTCCAGTACGTAGTCCACCAAATATATTGACTGACCTTCTGGCCTCATTATACAGTTAGAATGTCAATATGAGCATAGAATTGGTTTCAGTTTGGTCACTGCATATGGCGACTTTGCAATATTTAGCTTACCGTAGGGCATATGCTGGCTTATTTTAAAAAGTAAAGTGTGACATACCTGTACTGGAGTATCATAAAACTGGACGGATGTAACTGCATGTAAGTGTATGTGTGTATGTGTTTGTGTAAGTATGTATTTACGTAATGTATATACTTATTATATATGTAAGTGGTGTGTGTCTACATGTCTGCATATAGTGAAACATCCTATACCTTCAGAAGACGTGGATTTCAATTAAACTCGGAACAAACTCCATGCCTTCAGACGAAACTAACTTTACAGACTTCTCAATTTCTCACCATTAGTTATGTCATACTGGCAAAATAATGAAGTGGGAACTACGGTTATCGCTCTGGAAGTATGATCCTCCAGTACTGTGTTGAAATTACCTAAAACATGTAATGTTCTTAAGACAAGGTTTATAGAATTAAGTTAAGAATATGGCGTCTTCGAAGAGTTTATATTCAACTTACCACTTAATAAAGTTAATCTAATAATGGCCTCATGATTCGGTACGTAAACGCTTAAGAAACGTGGCAGCAAATTAAGTAAGATTTGATCTTTACGTTGCAAAGTGAAGCTTGACGACATTGCTAAGTCTTAAAAGTACCCAGTGAGTTTTTTTAATCTGTTAACTGGAGTCTGTACACTCGAATCAGTTCAATTAATTTTATAATTATGAATCATATACATTAGAATATGATGGCTTCTTTAAGTGCATAGCATTTTTTTAAGGAAATTATGATTGATACGTCTTTTTTCATCGAATTTATTTGTTGAATCAATTCGGGGATCGAAGGTGAAGAGTAAAGGGATGGGTATTAATAGTGATCCGTAATTCAGTGCAATTTTTCTGCGAAAAGCTTCGAACAAAATTAAGGAAAAGATTAGAGCACTTTAACCACGTCTTGGCAGAATTCCACTCCACCAGCTTCGTTAATGGCAGTCCGTCACATCCCTTCTTCTCTTCATACTTCTGGCATGATATTGGTTTTGGGGAAATTCAACATATCTTCCTTATTCAGTAGTAGTTAAAAATGCAATGGAATGATTCTAAAGTGTTATTGGATTTTTGATCTTAGAACGTTCCTTCTGGAATGTTAAATATATGCAGGAAATTTAAATGTATTTTATCTCACAACACGGCACTTTCTGTCTTTATAAAATTGTACAGTGTCTCTATTCTGGTTTTTATCTTGGGTTCCCATGTTTTTGTAAGCTCGCCGTCCTCATATATGCAGTCAGAGACGATTTGCTTCGTCTCTGCACCATACCTATGCTACATGAATAATTTAGATAGGTTTTTAGGCGCGTTCGCAGAATTGTGAAAAGCGACTGTTAGTTTCGTCATAGCTGTCTGTCCGCCTCCTTCCTCACGGAATAACTCGGCTCCTACTATATGGATTTTCATGAGGTTTGATATTTGAGTGCGTAAAATGTTAAGGTAAAGCAGTCCCGTTACAAGCCCGGAGGGACCCAGAGATTTCCAGAGGGTTCCAGGAAGTTAAGTTTCCCAGATTTCGTAACAACGGCACTGGATGGTGGTAGGTTGTCAGCCTTACGCACCGGCCGCCTTTATCCCAGGAAATACTCCAGGTAATCTTTTCTGTTAGAGGCTGAGTCGACCCCAGAACCATAGTGTGATCGGAAGGATATTACGTCAATGAAAAATCCACTGACACTAGCTGGGATCGAACCAGCGACCTTCCGATTTGTAGCACAGCACTTTGACCACTGTGCTACCGCGGCACCCATTTGAGTACGTTTCGATAATAATTCGAGCAAATTTAATTCTCTCTTAAATCCGACAAGAATAACGGGTACTTTACGTGAAGACCAATGTACATTTATGATAATATCTTGCTGATTTCTTCTTAGGGTAAGATAAGTTTCAGAAAAATTTGTAGAGAAAATCAAAACACACGATTTATGTTCAATAACTTTTTTTGAAAGTCGTGCTGTTTATGAGATAATGTGGAAAAATATAATAAAACCAGGTAGGCCACTGGCGACAATAAAATATGGCCCATGCGTTCTGCATGCCGGATAATTAAGACTACAAACACACACTCGGGGTATGTAATACCTGTTGTTTTTCCACAGCAATAATGGTTACGCGAACGCACCTCAATATTGCATTATACGTACATTGTCTGTTCTGTCTGTGTTACTATAGTCTGGATTCTACGCGATGACATGCAGTTAAATGGCACAATGGCATTCTACTTGCTATCATGTTTAGTCGCTTGGCAGCCATTCGGTTGACAAACCAAATGCCAAAGCGATCTCTGTTCACGGTAATGTCTGCTGTGTGAAATCAGCATGTGGTACTAACGCGGTAAAGAATGGAAGGATAATCAGTGTATTTATAAAACTTTGATATTGAAATTCACAAATCTGTCATATTAATTATTTTAATACAGTCTGATACGTGCAAAATCTGAAATGAATAACTCTTTTCTTAGCTTATATATATATATATATATATATATATATATATACAGGGTTATTCGAAATGATTGTCGGGGTACAATTGTCCAGCGGCAATTCCGCACCAAATTCGGGAAACAACCACCATCTGAAAATTCCGTTCGAAAATTATATGCACAGTTTCAAGAGACAGGGTGCGTGTGTATCCCGGAACTGAAGGTACGAAACAGAACCTCCATTGAAACCATCAAAGCTGACATGCTACAAACAGTCTGGAACGAACTCGATTATCGTGTTGATGTTTGTAGAATCACAAAGGGTGCACATATAGAGCACCTGTAAGGTATGTAACAGACACTTGGAGTGTTGTTCTATTAAATTTAAAAAATACATATACTCCTGTCTCAAGTGTATTATGTATGACAAGTTGTTAAAATCCTGACAATCATTTTGAATAAACCTGTGTGTATATATATATATATATATATATATATATATATATATAATCGAAATCATTAAAAGGCTCATTATCTGTTTATCTATTTGGAGAATTCTCGGAGTTGTTCCTGTTTCACAGATTACTTGCTTTCTTATCCTTCACCGGTCTACGACTCTAGTAACATTCCTTCAAATTATTTCTTCCGTCCCTTTTGTACATTTTCTCGCTATACCACTTTGGGTCGCAAATTTCATAGCGTGAAACTCACGTGTTCTAATTTAGTTGCTTCCATAAAACACTTCCATCTTTTTCATTCGTTCAGTCAATCGAAAAAATTAATTTTCCGCCCTAGTGTAGGCCTATACAAGAATTCTATCAGATTTTTAAATTTTTTTTCTCACTCGAATCCATCTGTCTGATTCTGACATTCTTCCTCAGAGCCTCGATGGCGCTGATTTCAATGCGACCATTTCTTTTAGAATTACTTCCGGGGATTTTGCCAAGGACGTTAGTTATCAAGGCATGTCACTCTTTTCTGTTACCAAATACAGCAATAATTTTCCTGTAGAACTTCAGGGATCGCATTTGACAATAAATATGGTCTGGGATATGCTTCTTGGCGGTAGAAAATAGACATTAATATGTTATTTATGTCAGCCTTGCCTTTAGTAGTGTTCAAACCATACACAGAAAATATTAGTGGGAATAAAAAATGATGGTTTCGCCGTAATACATCAACTGCTTATCAGATACGTTGCAGTGGTCGGACTTTGACGTTACGGAAAAAATGAAGCAACAGATCAGCGACTTTAGGTAATTTACAGACTTCAGGGTGGAGGAAAATACTGTGTACTATTTTCACTCAATTTCGTATAAGTGTAAAACTCGACTTGCTACGAGCTGGACTGTTCGGGGTTCGAGCCCCTGTGGGGGGAGGCGAGATTATCCATACCGTCAAGACCGGCCCTGGGTCCCACCCAGCCTCATATACAATAAATACCGAAGTTTTCTCGAGTGTAAAGCGACCGGGGTGTGGCCTTATTCACCCACCCCCCCCCATCTACTGCCGAGATTAAAGAAAGAGTATAGCTATACTTCTAGACCGCCTCTCCTCCTTCTTGAACTTTTATTGGGTGACAATTACCAATTCCAATAAAATTACGTAGTTGGGTTAAGTAAAATTTGTTGAAATTAAATCTATTCTGAAGTTCATATAGGTGACTTTTGGTCTGATACACTTCCTATACAGTGTACTCTGAAGCAAGAAAATGTTTTCTTACAATTGAGCTTGCACTTTTCTTTGGAATACGCAGTTAAGAAAATCCCAGAAAGCTAGGAGGGAATGAAACTTAAATAGGACACTTAAGTTCCTGGTCTAGGCTGATGTCAATTCTTCGGACAAAAATAACTATGAATAAAAAGACCAGTTTACATATTTTTACGTTTTGGTTTACTAGCTTTTATAGAGCGGTCTTTCTAGCAGTGCATGCTGAGAAAACTCAATAGCCATATATATTCCTATCTCGTCTATACAAGCAACTGAGTAACATTCAACATTTCTGCGATTATCCTGTATTGTGCAGGACGTTATTTAATTGATTTTATCTATTACAGAACTTATGTATTTAATTGTGTAATATTTTATGTGTTCATTTTTCATGGTTCTGACATGAATATTAGCAATTTTCAAACCTCTGTGTTTGTACAAAACTTTCCGCTAGTTATCAATAACACAGGCTGTCTCCAGTAACCATTACATATTTAGTCTGCTGGAGTAACCACTTCCATGCTTAAGTCTGAGTTTTAATTTTCACTTTTTAAGGACAAATAGAAGTCCAGGATGCGATAACTTATTAACACATTTCCGTGTCGACAATTTGCGCATTGTGTCGTATTCTACCGTTAGGAATATTATTTCTTAAATGTCTTATTATCCTAACTCCCTCTCTCTTTCATATTACATTTTAATGAACACTGAAGGATATTTTAATTAAATTTTGTTCTGTTCCTTTCCCCGTTGGTGGGCAGCCTACATCATCTTGTAATTCCGGGTCATGGCTGTCGACGTACTTTCTTCTTACAATTTAATTACAACTTCCACAAATTAGAAAATTTAAGCATAGAGTTACAGCCCTGACGCTTTCACACTACTTCTTTAATTGCTCATATTACCTTAATAGTTACAGTAGAAAGCGTACTGGATATAAATCTTACGTTTTCTTCTTCTCTACAACTGAACATTAAATGTGCATTTTGATTTTCGATAAAAATTTTGTCTGAAACATTTCTCGGTCTAAGAAGAATTAAGCGAGATGTTATTATAAAGATGCGTAGATCTGCATGTAAAGTGCCCGTTATTCTTGTAAAAATTAAATGAAACTTGTATTTTCTCGGAAGATTTGTGAAAAGTACTCAAATGCCAGATTTCATGAAAATCGGTCTAGCGGGAGCCGAGTTGTACCATGCGGACGGACAGACATGCATGACGAAGCTAACAGTCGTTTTTCGCAACTCTGCTGACGCGCTTACCTTCCGGATGTTTAATTTCGCGGAATTTTCATGTTCTGTGATGGACGAATGTTCTGTGTTGCCAGGTGGGCTCTGCAGGTTGCCATTACTCTCGCAGTAAAATGCATGTAGTTCAACAGACTTTTCACATGTTTCGGTTATCTGAAATACTTCCCTAACCGTTTGGAAACAGATAGATGATAAGTATTTCTCCATATGAAAGACAAATTTTAGGATTCTTGTCCTCGTTTCCTTGAAGCCTCGCTCCAGTTTGCTATGTTGAAGTTTTGCTATAATAAAGCCTAGTTGCTTCCTGATTAATTACAATCCAGTTTTTAACTAACTAACCTGAGTAGTTATACATCAACTTTCCTCTAATTCATTTTTATAACAAAATATGGAAGGAGTTTTGTGGATTTCTAGGGCTATTACCCGAGCCCTTATGGGTAAGTTTTGTTTAGGTATAAAGAGCTTAAGAGCCACTTGTCTAAAAATACCGCGTATTTCATAGCAAATTACTGAGGAGAATAATTAAAATTTAGGAAAACGAAGTCAATATGTAAACATAAACAGTGAAGGTCTGCGTAAATTGTACTTCGCTCGAAATATTATTTGGGTGATCCAATGAAAGAGGGTAATATGAACCTGGAATGTACTACGTATGGTGGTGACGAGACATGCTTATGATGTTTTAGTCGGGAAAACTGAAGAAAAGATACACTTTGGAAGCCTAAAATAATTCCTACCACATGGATCTGAGAGAAATGCGGCTCGAGTTCCTGAACTGGATACGGTTGGCTCAAAATAATTTTTAGTGTTGCGCTGTTCTTATAACGCCATTATTTTCCGTGCTGCCTACAATATTTTTGAGGTAGAATAAAATTTCCTTTGCCTTCTTTCTACCTTGTAAATGCTGTAAAAATCGTGGTCGTGTTTATGAAACGCTGGTACTTATAGAATGTCTGGATATTTTGTGGCAAGGAGAGTACCGTGTGTTTAGAGAATATCTGATATTTATAGGGTAGATAGAGTATAAATTAATATGAACTTCTTAAATATGACGATGGCATTCACAGTCGCCCATTGACTGAATAACGGGTGAATCTCATGAAATTTAATGCACCCCCTTTTGATGGCTGTTCATTGGACAGAATACAACAAAAACGTTTATAACATTCTAACCACTTCTCATATCTCCGAGATTTTCTTAATACAATGTTGTACGAAAAGAGAAAAGGAAAATAATTACATTCGAGAAAATTCGGTTTGTAGACTAAACAAGGAAACATGAAGAAAAAGTAAGAAATAAAGTGTTGGTTCAGGAAAAAATGTGAAAATATTGTAAAACGGAAGGAAATGAACAAAGAAAATGGTAGAATATGGGAGGAAAACTGAAGAAATAAAAATAAACACAATGGTAACTGAAGGAGAGCGGAAACCAAAGAACGTGTGAAGGGGAGGGATGAAGGAGCTAAAGGAAGTCGAATAGAAATGTAGTAAAGCTTAGGGCATTCGGCTATTCTTCCAGCAGTTTCAGTAGAGTAGTTTATTATTTTGTTGAAGATTTCGTCGTAGGCAAAGAAGGGATAACAGAAGGCGGTAACTGCCTCACGTGAGGTGCAGATACTGCTAGATTCATGAAGGGCTTCTGAATGTAAATCTCCTGGTATTTACACCAGGTTTGCGTGAAGTTGGCGACAGCTCCTGCTCAGTACTACGTATGTGTGTGGATCGAGGTGCGTCTTCCAACAAAATTTTCCACATCACTCACCATCATAACATTTATAATACTTTAGTGACTTATTTTTATTGTAAATAGTATGTGACTACTTTGATTTATCAATTAGGGACAGGATTTTTAGTATATATGTGAATCATATCGGTAGTTAAGAGAGTAGAATTTTTAGTGATAGATTGTGATATTGTGCTAAGAGGCTGCTGGAGTGTTGGTTTTCTGAATGTGTGTTCTCCAACTGAGGATACATTGGATTACTCACAGGACTGTTTTGTAAGGATTTATAGCAGGTATTCTTTCATTTCCCAAAGTACCGCACGAATATTTTTTAGGATATTTCAATGCAAAAATAATGGAGGATTGGTTGGGCTGGGCATATGGCACGCATGGGGCTAAGGAAATTTATGTAAGGATTTGGCAAGGAAATCTGAAGGAAAGAAGCCACTTGGAAGACCTAGACATAGATGGAGAATAATACTGAAATGGATCTCAAAGAAGTGGGATGGGAAGATGTGGACTGGTTTAATTTGGTTAAGGATAGGTTCCAATGGCGGGCTGTTGTGAACACGGTAATGAATTTTTCGGGACCCATAAAGTGAGGAAAATTTGTTAATAAGCTGAGGAACTATTGGTTTCTTAAGAAGAATCTGCTGCATGAATTTATTCCTGTATGCACGGTACGGATATTGTAAAAATTTATAGTTTCTCGGCTGGACAAGGGATCCCCAATTTGTAGAGAACCTGAAAGTTTATGAAGGCAGTAGCTGTCATTTTGCTCTTTCCTGGAACAGCTGAATGCAATCTGTCGCTTCCAACGACAATTCAATTTACATATCCTGTAATGTACGTTTTGATCTCTTCCATCGAGGTTTTCCGAACGACGATTTGTACCAGTTCCAGTTTTACTCCCATGCTTCCTTCACGTCAGTAACTTCCAGTGGTAAAGATTTACCTTGCATTTGCACCTTACCGCATTCATTATTAGTTTCCGAGATAAAGAGCGTGACAGACGGACACTGTGACAGGGCTTTAGGAAGTGGGTCTCAATGCAACGTGAGCAATAGATAAGACAAGAAGTTCATACATATATCACTCTGTCCACAGTGTAAAAGGTAAATCAGTCCCATTACAGGCCCGAGATGCCCAGAGGGTTCTAGGAAGTTAAGGTTCCCAGATTACGTGACAATGGCCCAGGATGGTAGTAAGGTTGTCAACCTTACGCACCGGCCGCTTTTACCCCAAGAAATACTCATGGCACTCATTTCTGTTAGAGGCTGAGTCGACCCCAGGGCCATAGTGCGATCGGAAGGATTATGTCAATGAAAAATTCCAACTGTCCACAGTGTAGGAACATAAATATTCTACAGACAGACAGGTGACGGAATGTCCCCAGACGTAGTATAGACCAACTTCCGGTTTGTTAATTACCCTACCACTTTAGATAACACAAGGATAAAATATGTAAACAACTAAACAAAACTGCGTCGATTTGTTGGGATGTGAAGTTTGGCGGCTGAATCTATTGTGGCTTGTAATGAAGAACATCCTGCAAGATGAAATAGAAAATAGTTACTACTGATCAGGCCCTGAGGAATATCTAGCTTCCTGTTCAATGGGTAACTGGGGTTTTTCCCGGGAAAAAGCGGCTGAGGGTTAACTTTGACCACTCACCTCTATGTAGTGCCGAGGTTAAAGGTGAGTGGAGCCACAACTCATCTTCTTTTCTATCCCTCATGATGTGGAGAAGGATAACTTGACCTATGCTATTAATCAAGGAAGACAAACGGTGTCTAGATTCGCCTCTTACTTGTATTTAATGTAGAAATATTTCCTTTTTGCGTGCACTTCAGTCCAGCAGTGATCCGTTAACCCTTGTAATTGAATTTCGCTGCCATCTGGTTACAATTTCCCACTCCACAGTTATCTTCTCTCAACCTCAAAAGGTAACGATTTTTTTCAACATTTTTGAGACTAAAAGCCGTGGGAGTAACAGCTGCAGCTCGCATTTCACTGCTGTGTCGAACGTGATTTTGTTAATTCCATTGCGCTTCCGCCTGAAAACATAAAAACTTGGGACAGAACACTCACAGTTTTCTGTTTTTATCTATTCTTGGCATTACGTGCATAGACGAAGTCGTAATGGGGATACAACTGCTGGCCCTTTACACGGTTCATTTTAGAAAGTAATTAACTAACTTGGAAACTCCGTAGAGCAGAGCACTTCTTAAGACGCTTATAGTTAATAGGCCGGTCAGTCGAAACTCAGACTTTTGTTGAACCTGAAGAATTAATAGCAGGTTTATAGCGCCGGCCACCGAAAGTCATTCTGCGTCGTACTAAGCAGGTTTATACCCGCGTGTTCTATGTTTCTGAGATATTTAAAAAAATGTGGAAAGAAATTCTATTGAATTTGATAGTGTTTTTTTTTCACGCTAAATGTCACATTAAAAATTTAATGTTGATTCGCATCAGTGATTTGTGTGTTCTATTTCATATGGAGTCCATATTCATCGACAGATTTTTGAAGCACTCTACTTGGTGCAGAAGAAAAATCAGTGCTTATTAGGCTGTACAAGGTCTATTAAAAATAAATTGCAATTAACTTCTAAACAATGCAACTGCAATGAAAACCAACGTTAAAAATGCACAGAAAACGGCAACACAATTATATGTTTGTGCTTCATTCGAGTATTTTTATGTACAAATTCAGATAAACTTCGGGGTCGAAATGCATGATCTTCGGACCGGGACGACTAAAATGCTGAAATTTCTGTCCGTGCAAACCCCTAAGACGAGAAAAAAAGTATATATATATATATATATATATGTGTGTGTGTGTGTGTGTGTGTGTGTGTGTAAATACGTATATTTACAAAACTTTAAGAAAAGAGGCCGCTTTCAAAAAGTAATAGTCGGGATTATAGTTGTAATATCAAAATTGACAGATATTGAACGAAGAGTGGAGTGGATGGAATGAATCTGGTTAGTGTAGAATGAAGACTTTCGTGACACAAGGTAATTTCGGTCCTGATCTCCATAAACGCGGGCAATTTTTTAACTAAAAGAGAAAACTAAGATTTAAATTCTATTTGTGGTAAATATGATGATTACGTTATATTGTACCAAACTTCCCTGTGTCATACCTCTATTATTCACTCTAAAGTAATCGGGATAGGCCTTAAACTATTGGGTTAGTTAATATCTGTTAAAGAAATGTATGTGTTAATGAGGACTGCTTTTGTGGTGTCTTGTTCTGTCAATAGGTACACTTGTGTAGTACAATTTTATTTTATTTTATTGGAATAATTTGTAATTTAATTTAGATAGCTGATCTTCTTTGCCAGCCATATTTCTGACACAGAACTAGACAGGTTTCTCCTAAAGCAAACAAATCGCTTGGGAAGCGTTGGCAATTATAATGTAACCCAATTTCTTCGAATTCTAATTAATGTTCATCAAATACGAAGGTTTGTGATTAAGGCTTCTATGTAAGGTAAATTTGCCAGTGTATTTATTTTATACTATATATTTTCCGAAACGTTCTGCTTTTTAACAAGAACGACGGGATGAAAATCCGGTTAATATCCCTGTGTTTTGTATATTTATATTTGGCAACTATAGACACAAATTTCCAATGTAATTTATCTTCCCAACAGATTCCTCCTTCCGATCCGGATAAATACCCAACATTCTTCAGAATCGTTCCAACCTTATCGGTGACTGCGGACGCCCTGGCAACAATCGTCAGTCACTTCCGTTGGAAATACGTTGCTATTATCACAGCAGGTGAGTATTGCAGATTGGATGTCAGGAAGGGGTTTTACGAACTCTGCAGTTTCAAATTTTGTGACTTAAACCGCTATGTTCGGCAGTGTTTACGACAGACATCTTCACTTACTGCGATGAAAGGCAAAGTCGGCTGTTTGTGAGATAACTTCGCACAGAATGGAGAAGAAATGTATTCGGCAAATCTTGGACGGAAGGCTATATAATGTACAAATAACTGCATTTGTAAATTTACGTGCTTTACATGTTTAGGAAGGAAATATTTCTCTTCGGATAGAAACGTCATTACACAAAATTGTCCTCAAACGAATTTTCAATATTTAGCAGATAATTTTATGAAAAATGAAACTTACAGTTTATTCGTTGTTTAAAATTACTTAGAACTGTAACAAATACATTACTGTGGTTTTCCGGGTCACACTAATATTAAATTCCAAATGTTGGTTTAAATACTCTTTCCTGGTTATTTGAATAATTCTGATTTTTTACATGCACGTGGTTGCGATATTAAGCTAAGCAAATAGATATACTGATTTATTGTCACCATTCACCAACCTTGAATTAAAAAATGGAGAATGAATAAGGAGCTTGCAGATCGTCGTTATGAGAGATCAATCTAATTTTGTCACAAAACATGCTTTCTTAAACTCATTAGTCTTCCCCTTGAATTTCTAATTCGTTAGAACCTTAGGACTAAAAGTAATTTGCCTACATTTTTTAGTAACAGACTCCATGGAGCAGAGTCGGTGAACCAAACAGTTCAACTAGTCAATAAATTCTCCGCCACCTCTCGCTCTCCTGACCTAGAAAAATCAATTTTTCCCGGCACCTTGTTCTATGCAAACGCAGCATATGTCCCTCCGTCAGGATGACAGAGCAAATTCCACAACCATATGAGATAATAGGCTAAGTTGTAGTGCTGTATATTGTAATATTTGTAAAATCTGTATTTTTCTAGCCACTTAAACGATTCTTCCCCTAGTGAATCTGGTATATTCGGAAAAGGTGGATATTCTATGCTGGTAAAGTCCGCAAGTGAACTGAAGAAGATAAACCATTGTCTATTGACTAGTGGTTAGCTGAAGATTGGAAAACGATGACACATCCGTGGGCAAGGCTCCCACGTAATGGGTGTACGCATCGCTTAAGGTGGTGATACTTCAAATTAAAACTCGAAATAACAAAAATTTTAATTCTTGAAAAAAGTCAACTAAGTTACTGAGAAAAAATTTGCAGACACACAAACAGTAGTTAGGACAAAATCTGTAAAAAAAAAAAGAGCAGCAGGAGGATTTATGTTGTAGGCTTTGACAGTAGTATGAAAAACTTCCGCGTCAAATGCGGACATTCTTTTGGCGCAGAATGTAATTGTTACACCGGGGTATGAAAACGCCAAAGCTGATGAGAATAGGCTACGTACATTGAATGTTACTAATTCGAATTATGAGCCCTCACCTTTCGCAGACACTCTGTAATCGTGTCTATGTTTTATAACGATGCCGAAAGGAATATGTCGATGGGACTTCCAGTTTCTTTGTAAAAGTTGGAGTGGGTGTAATGAAGTTGTTGGGACCTGTCGTGGCAGTGCGATTTGAGTTTCCTTCGATTCCTAACACCTTTTACGAGTATACTACAATTTATATTTCTATTAATGCAAGTTTAAACGTAGCACAACTGTCATAGTACTTGGTTTCATAAAAATTACCGAAGACAAGTTTAACGCTTTGAAGACTGAAAATCTGAAAGTACTTCCTGTCCAACACGCCCATATTTCCGAAAAAAAGAATTTCTTCGTTCAGAATTCCCAGGCTTCATCTGTTTTTCCTTCTGATAAGCGTTAACATTAAGAGGCAAATTGAAGTGGGACGTTGTTACAACAATACTGGCACCGAACACCACAGCACTCGGAGAAAAACCTGTCCCAATGCCACTTTGTCCGCCAAAATATTCGGGACTGAACTCGGACCCCCGCGGTGAGAGACCGTCGACTGCCGCCTAAGAAATGGCAAGGCTATTGAACGCTAATATTTACTTAAATGTTACATAAGAAGATAGTTCCTGCCTCCAATTGACAAAATCTATATCTGTTAAAATACCCAGGATAACGTTTGCGAAAATTACCACTGTCTAATGTGAAAAAAATGAGAAAAATATTGTAACCGTCCAAATATCTACGACGCTAATTTGCCTGACGTGTTCAATCTTTAAGCATAAACTCCTCCCAAGGAATATTACGTGCTGGTCTAACAGTTCCGGTAGCAGCAGACAGATTTATTTATTTATTTGGCATCATTGTTCGGTGAAAATTCGCCACGTCTAGCCACATTAATTATTAATTTATCCTTTTATATCACAAGGGTACGAATTCCTAACTGCACGGAAACTTTTTTCAAAACCGACTAAAATTTCTGTTGCTGCTGTTTCTCTCGTCTGGCACACACGAATGCCCGCAACCAAGTGTTTCCTCGAATCCAGCTTGGGCTGCTTCTGCAACACTTGCGCTGTCATAAAAACAAGTGTTCTCACTTGGAGCAGTAACCACACGTTAACTCCTGGTTGCTGTAGGGATAAGCGCGACCTCCACGAAACTTCGGCCATTCTAGCCTTACTCCTCCTCGCAACAGTACGGCCATAAACCATACAATATCGCCTTACTCGCGAGGTCTTATGGCCTTCATGTCCGTACCTCCCAGTGTGGCACTTTAACGTCCATCCCTTGCGCTAGTATATATTTCGCACCAATTATAATGACTATGTCATTAATTCAGCCAAGCGTAGTTATGCCTTCTTATAAAAAAAAACCAACTAGATGCGCTAATTTCTAAAATTTATTTTTGGAATAAAACTCTACATGTTTAGGACAGTTCCTCTGTCCATCATCAGGAGTCTAGCACTGTACACACAGCAATGGTATATGTCATACAGGTTTGCTGACAGTTTGCGAGCAGGATCAGGACGGAACTCGTTCCTTCCTGATCCTGCTCCCAAACTGTCAGCAAACCTGTATGACATATACCATTGCTGTGTGTACAGTGCTAGACTCCTGATGATGGACAGAGGAACTGTCCTAAACATGTAGAGTTAATAAATTTTTGAAATTAGCGCATCTAGTTGGTTTTATTATAAGAATTTATCACGATGCACGCTCACCTGAACGTCAAAGTATTTTTGCCTATCTGGCCACGGAACATATCTGTGATGTGGTCTAGAACCAAGGATCATCGGTAACAATATAAACACGCCGTGTGGCCAGGTACAGAGTCTGTTAATTATAGCATGTAGTGTATGTAGTTTACTGTCGTCTGGAACAGACGTCGTATTCTGACACACTTGGTTGTGCGCTGAGAGTTAGGCTGCTCTTCTACTCTATTTCAGTATCTGCCGATTTTCCTGTGTGTGTAACTTGTATTAATTTGTACTTTTGCTTGTGTTAGCGTTTAAAACTTTTGCATATGGAAATTTCAGACCTTTTTTATTCTTAATGAGATATTTCTGCCTTGATAATTGGCCGTTATTCTTAGAGCCTTTCTTTCTTTCATAAATAAATTTAATTTACGCCATAATTTAAATCCTTAATTCTTTTCGCACATATAATCATCTGGATTCTTACTGGACATGGTGCTTTGAATTGACACCGAGTTGGAAAATGTTTCCCGCACTTAGCACTAGTTACTGGGCTCAACTGACGAAACATATTACCATACCTTATCTCCCTCTTACGTGTTTAAATTGCACCGTTATACACTAAACACCCTAGGCGCGGAGCACAAATTATGATGCATCCTGTTGCATATTTGTTTGTCTATTCTCGTGTGAACTTCAGCTTTTATTTGCTCTTTTGAGCCACGAGCGGCTCAGGACATTATCTCGCAACACCAATCACTAGCGAGTCTCACTGTGCTACCGCAACAGCGTGGAAGTTTCTGCTGTAGGTCAGTAACGTTTGGAGCTAATATCTGCACACCACGGCAACACAACACGAGTTGGACAGGAATAAGACTGTGATAATGAAGAATAACACGAAGAGGAGGATGAAGAAGCAGACAATAGAGAAGAAAATTGTGAATAAAATTATGCTTAAAATAATGAATTGCACAAATAAGAACAATAATATTGAAATAAAGAAAATGAGAAACAAGAGAGAATATATAAAATTTCGGGTTTTCCCCACAAAATCACATTAGACTCAGGCGCTTCTGGGCTGTTGTATGGTGTCAATTGGTTACAATTCACCGACGTTTCAGAACGTCGTATCCGTTCCATCGTCGAGGTTCAAGAAGAATACCTGATACAAGTGGTACGGTTGAGGCGTGGAATCAGTTTGATTTACTAAGATGTAATCACACAAAACGGACTGATGGAGCGAAAGTGTGTTACTGGCAAGGAAGGGCGAGGTGTGCGAGAAAGAAACTCAGAGGAGTGTGTAGGATTGGTGCACTTTCTGTGGCGCTGCACCACATTAATAAAGCCGGACTCCTCTCACGCATGGATCTGTGTAGTCATCCAAACCACATGCAACAGTCATTCTTCTTGAACCCAGATTATGAAATCGCAAAGACCTCCTGAAACATCGGTGAATTTTAAACAGTTGACTCTTCGTTTCAGCCCAGAAGTACCTGATTATAGAAAGGGAACATGATAATGAAGACGACAAGAAGTAAAGCAGGAGAAAGAAGGCAGAGAGGAAACCTGTTAAGAACCACAAGAGAAACAAATTCGGTAGTCAAAGGGAAGAATAAAAAATAATAGTTGTATAAAATAATGACAATAACAAACCTGAAGAGATGAAAATATGATGAAGAAAAAGATTATTGAGAGGAGAGGAATTCAAAAGAAACAGAAATAATATATATGAAACAAAAGAGGAGACAGCGCTGAAAAAATAGTAAGAAAGGGAAAATTATTCGCATGGAAGAACCGACAGAAAAGTGAGACAAGTTGAAGAGGAATTGATAATGGACTAAAGGGAAAATAACAAATGAGTGCTGTGTTGTCAGACACACCCAATTCTTTTTTTATTGGGCCACTAAATCGCACGCCTGTTTAAGGCAGCAAGTGCCATTCTGGGCATATAGTTTATGTTCATTTCCTTATAATTTTTAGCGTCACATTAATTTAAACATTTCAACTTTTACGTACTTACACTGAAAAATGGACATTTCATTGTAATGAGTATCGTACTGTTTGAACTCTGCACCGACAAAAGGAGCAATTTGTACTGTAAATACAAAACACGTGAACGCATTCCTTTCACTTCCACGACAGCTGCTTTAATCAAAGGAAAGGCTTTGTAAGTCGTTATTTGTACTCGTACATTCTTCCGTACAGACTTTCCTGGAGTGCCTTTGTTTGTCTAACGCGAAAATCAATGAAGGAAAATTTCCGTGGAAGCATATTAGGCTATGTGAAAGTCGCTTTTTTGTTGGACTGAAACATAAAGTATTTCATTTTCAGAATATGGCTATTTCTGTACTCCATCATAATTAGCACAATGCTTCACATTTGAAATTACCTTTGTTTTTGGATGGATTTTTGTGATGTTAACGCTCACACGTTTCTGTTAATGATAAAATGACCCCGACTCTCCTGTTACGAGACGACAGGTATTGAAATGAAGTGCGACTCTCAGGTTCTCACGACGCCTATAAATTTATTACTTTTAATATTTTTATGTTTTTTAATATTTTATTTACACGAACTTCATGCCGTAACTTTCCAGGTTTCATCCATCACCGTATCTCAATTTCGCTTAATCGTAATTCCATTTGATACTAATACATCACGTAGCGCTTGTTTCTAAAAATGTAATTGGTAGACGTGACTGAACTAGCTTGCACCGAATTACTGTCGTAGCTTTTTATGAACACGATGGTAAAATGCCTGGTTCCTTGAAATGAATTAGAGATAGCTCAGTCATTAGAATGGCTGGCTAATTACTTGAATGTTGCGATGCTTTATCCATCAAATACAGCCATTTTTTTTTCTTTTCGGCTTTAGGTTCAGTTGTTCCGCACAGTTTCCCGTCCATAGAGAACAGAGGACGAAGTGGCCGCAGCCTGAAAGTGACAACTAACTCTACCTAGTCCCGAAATATAGATTTAATAGGGCTTTACACTATGTTGTCCATATACATGTATGGCTTACTGTTTTGACAGAATAAACCCTTCAGCTTAGTCATATACGGTAGTGAAATTTCCATTTCCCTTACCCGTAATAACTGTTTAGATCATTACGTTTCTTCCTGATGATGCTAATATAAAAAGGATTATTAGATCGACAATAAGCTTGGTTCAGTGATTACTTCAATATCGATGTTTTGTCTGCTAAGTGTTCTGTGCGCTTAACACCCTATTTAATGCCCTGATTTACAACACGAAATTTGGGCTCCAAATTTAGGTCTGCGGCACCGGTCTTTAGCGATACCGTTGAGTTCCTCATCACAACTTTGCATTCAGGTTAGTGTTTTATTTTGACTGCATTAATTCAGAAATATACTCACAGCATAAATAAAATGGCGCAGTCTTTCCCCTGTAAATCTGATGTTTCACAGGATGAAACATCAGATTTACAGAGGAGCCGATTTGTTCCATGCGGACGGAGAGACGGATGGACGAACAGACAGAAAGACAGACATGACGAAACTTGTAGTCGCTTTTCGGAATTTTGAGAACACGCCTAATGTACGAAATGGTTTGTTTGCTATTTTCCATGGAACACTCAATATCCGTCTCCGAAAACCACGAACTTGGCAGCGGAATCTACTGCTATATTGGTACCCTACAGCTACAATTTCCAATGTACTTTGTTTTCTTAGCCATCAAATTTAAAACGGATTCGATTGCACGTTACAGCTACTGAGATCTATAGGTCTATAAGTCAACCTCATTTTGTATTTAGAAAGTACGAGTTTTATATCGACTTAAAATTTATGTATTGAAACTATTGCAGTCAAAATTAAATTCCTACGATAAGATTTTCGTAGATATTCCCTCAAATGCGATTTTCGATTTACGTGCATACGGCATCAAGTTTTGCAGTTATGAAAAGAAGAAGGAAAAACAGGTCGAGGTAGGTTACAGATGGAATATTACCACATTTTGATATCTTGCACTTTCTTCAAATGGTGCATAAAAGAATTGAATAAATTATAAATGACGTATTTTTTTAACTCACACGGCTGATTATATATATTTGTGGACTAAACTATTGATATCATTAGTGCAAGTACACTATATTTAGAAATACCAACACCAGTGATAAAAGATATGTGTTCCGTACAACCAACACAATTAAAGTACATACTGTACAACGGCACAGGACGCTTGTTGATTATATACAGATATGATTCTTTGAGAAGGAACAAATTTTAAATTTTTGTAATTTAATCTTCATGTTTGCACCGTGCATCAGTGACAAATAAACACTTTGTTATCCAACTAACGCACGATATATAATTTATAGATAAAATTAAAATTATAGAACATTTAAAAGTGCTCCAACATGTTTCGGATCACAAAGGATCCATCATCAGGGAGCCTTGTACAGTGCTTGGCTAAAAATTACAAGAATAGTTCTATCGTGTCCGTTGACATGGACAAGTTCGGTGATATGGCAGCATATTCTGACCGGTTGTTCGTGTGTGTAGTTGTGTGTAGTTTGTAATTTAACTGAGAATTCCTTAAATAAGTTAAATTGCATTAATATGCCTGAATTTTCGGGCGCTATATCGAGGAAAATATAAATAATATGCTTTAAATTGAGGAAGTGTGAATTATATACAGACAGAAGGGTAAAAGAAAGATTTGACATTCAAAGGCCAAATCAAGTTAATTTAAGGACAACTAATACGTATGCGCAGGTCACATAAAGGCTTAATTTACGAATCGATTCCTCCGTGCATATTTCATATGAGACACTATTGAAAAAAATAATTCTATTTAACTGTGTCTTGGCGGTTCTAAACGAAATTTATTGGATGGTATTAGTTTTGGTTCGAATTTCTTGCACTATATTCCCTACTGTCCATAGAGAGAGAAAGGACTCTATAGAGCTTCACAAAAACTAAACTCCGTGGCCTTAGTCCGCACGCGAACTATACCGACAGAGCGGCCGCCGCCGGTCGGCGAAGTTAGTGCCAACTTTTGCGGATAGAGGGGTGTCACGTGGTCAGCGCAACG
>Ga0123352_10002004_pt1 | contig 27942 bp, 15 predicted proteins | sample TergutLab28metaG_FD_89700 | JGI IMG/M metagenome (GOLD analysis project Ga0123352, IMG submission 89700) | Labiotermes labralis P1 segment gut microbial communities from Petit-Saut dam, French Guiana - Lab288 P1 | ecosystem: Host-associated > Arthropoda: Insects > Digestive system > Gut ... | reverse complement strand
TTTCCCCCCCCCCCTTCCCCGCTTCCGAATTGTTTGCTTCTACGCTCATTCACATATTTAGCCACGAACACAGCAGTAAAAATATGGGTGTGGCATACGTGCTGATATTCGTATAGTTTGAAGTAGCAATGGTGTAAATACAGCCATAGCATAACTAGAGTCAAATTTTCAACCTGTAGGCCTAGATACGTACGTACGGCATGTTTAACGATGCTCTCACATGCTCATATTACATAGCGTCGAAATATTGGATGACTAGTGAATAATGAATTGGAGAACATGTAAATAAAGGAGCTTAGTGTTTCATTTGTGGTGTTATCCCGACGTGTGCTTGGAAAGAATGAGAACGCCACTGAACGCCTTGAATAGTATCAGCCGGTGACGGAACCCGCAAATTTCGCAATATGAAACACCAGTGCTAATTACTCGACCAAGGCTTTCGTTCTCATTTTGTGACGTACTTTTACATCAACATTTCTAATTCACGAGTCTGCGCTGTCTGCACCTGTAATTATGAAAATTTGTCTTAGTAATTAACCAACTTGATGCGCAAAATTTTTGTTTTACAATAAGTTTATTTCATGCCTGTACATGTTTCGAGCACCATGTGCTCATCATTAGGAAGTCAAAATTGTATTATACAGCCTCTGCCATCATCACGCTCTGTAGGTGGCCGTCCCGTGCACAGGTGCGCCTGTGCACGGGACGGCAGATCTCAATGCGAAATACGCATCCACATCAGTAGACAAGAACGGGAATATATGCAGGCTTCAAAATTCCGTCCTGCACATTTGGTTGTTTAGGCTGGCACTTGAGGCCACAGATGCTGAGGCCCTGTCATGGCTCAGGAGGTTAGTCGCCGGCCTCACACAGCGGAGGTCAGGTTCGACCCCGATCCAGTCATTGTGGGATTTGTGGTGGCGAAAGTAGTGCTGGGGCAGGGTTTTCTCCGAGCACCTCAGTTTTACCCCGTCATCATTCCACCAACGCATTTCCTCTACCACAGACACTTTACATTATTCGAAACTGACTGTGTTGTTAAACAAAATATTTCAACTTTCGGGAAACTGCTTCTATATTAATGCCGTTCTGTCAATAAATAGAAGGCGTCTCCCTGTGTCTGAGTCCACTTCCAGTCTTGCTCGTCACCATATACTTATATTATAGTGACTAAATGAAGAAGAAAGTATGGGCAGGACATATGAACAATTCATAAAACATTTTAGTCTGGAAACCTGAATGATAAGAGACCCATCGCGAGGCCTAGTTGCACCTGGGTGATTATATAAAAATGATTCACAGCTAAAGTGGTGCGAGGTTATAGGCTGCGTTTATCTGGCTCAGGAGACAATTTAGTAGCCAGCTGAATCGTTATGACCTCCTCAATAGATAAATAAATAAAAAGCGCTTTGCTTAAAGGAATGAGCTGCTTTCAGAATTAAAAAATAGGTTTGTAAAATGAATGCAACTGATATGGATAACTAACATTGTAACTGCGACTTTGTGAGTTAGTAATGGGATTAAAAAACGCACTGCCTCGCGTAATTTTCGGTTTTTGAAATTGGTAGCAAGGGTAATTGACACGGTACCAATATTATTTTCGCATCCCAATCATGCTGGACAAGAGTCTCAAATCAGAACCGTAGTTGAATCTCGTAGAAGCTCAGGTTTTTGCAATTAATACTAGTTCCCAGTCCTTAGCACATGTTATGGTTAATCTGTTTCAAACATTACGATTCGACTCGATTCCCGGCCCACGGATTCAAAAAACGCGCTTTTGGTGACATGATGCAATTACATTGGTGCCAACACTAATGTGACAGCGAACGCATGAATCGCAGTTCGGAACTTACAATAGTTGTGTCCAGCTCGAAAGTCTGCGACGTGGTTCAACAGAACGTGGTTATGGCGGACTGTATGTAAACATGTTATGAAAGAGGTGTGAATACGTGCACGTACTAGTCGAGCGTAACTAGTATCAGTCGTCATTCCGATTTCGCGCGTAACTAGTATCAGTCGTCATTGCGATTTCGCGAGTGAAAGCTGGGGAGTTAAAAAAGAGGTGTGACAGGTTCAAGTGTTAGCCGGTGATGTTTTCGAAAACCCTGTTTCGGGCGTTGAGAGGAGGAGTGAATTCCTTCCACATAAAAAAGGTGTTGAACTGCCATATGAACAAGAATTCGAATATTTTGCGACATCATCATTGCTTGATTTTGCCGCAGAGTATTACGCAGTCTCCGGATTTTTTTTTCCGTCAGGTAGGCAACCTGTTATAAGTCACGTATTTTGTACTGTGACATTAAACATAGCATTTTATTTTGTTTCAATTTAAGAACTCTGAGCCTTATTTTGGAATTTTGGAGCGTCCGAAATAAGCAGTGACCCCCCCCCCCAATATATATTTTTCGGAACATACGACCAGTTGGGGCCCAGTGTCTGTTACTTTTCTTGAATTCTAAGACTGTGACAAGTTGTGTAACCGGATCGGCAATTGGACAGAAATTACTGGAGGAGGTTGAGATGAGCCAGCGTTACTGAATTTGTGAGATGTAATGATTTTGAATTCGCTCTACACTAACACGGGAGCCACATACTAGTTTTCTCAAGCATTTATTCACCGACACCTACCGATGCCATTATTTGTTTTTCAAAGCCGTATATTTCATTAAAGTGGTATTGTGGCATGCATGTTAGGCTTTGAGGTTTCATAGTACTGAAACAAAACCTGACCAAGTTTGAAGTTTTGTATTTACATTTTAGTGACATAATTGAGGCTTTCAGGATTTTACTATATTGATTCAAAGAATACATTTAAAAAAATAAAAATAAATTGTAATCCACAGAAATTCAGAATAGAGTTTTCTGGTTAATAACAGAAACTCTGGGTTTTCAAGACTCATTGTGTTGGCAGAAACTGAAATTACACAAAAATACTAATTACACAAATGTTTGGCTTTGAGGTTTTATCCTATTGACTGATACTCATCGTTAACAAAAATATTAATGAAAGATGGATTGACACATTTTTGTAACCATTACATGTGTTACAGTTGCTATGATTGTTGGCAACCCTGCCTTCCATTGCTTGCAGTGACAGTTGTTTTACATATGATAAGATACATATGACAATATTTCCATGTTCAGCAGTAAATGTTGCTTCTTCTTGCAAACATAAGAGTATTGTAGTGAGTTGATGTGTGTACCATAACACCCATTTGGTTAGAACAATGGCAGTAATGGGCTCTAGTATTCTGGACTAGTTTCCTGATTTTACAAGAGGCTCTGAAAGCCTTTCACGCTGTCAAAACAGCATCTCCATTGGTACAATAGTGCCACAAGGAGTTGAATGATATTTCTACCCGGCACATAATTGTAGTGTATTGGGTCCCTGGACATGCTGGGGTATGAGTAAATGAAATTGCTGACAAGCTTGCAAGATATGGTTCCATTCAGAAGTTTGTAGGACCTATTCCCACCTTGGGGGTCTCTATGCAGAACATAAAAACAAAGATAAAACACTGGATATATAACCAGCGTGTGGTAATGTGGTGCAGTCTTATTAGTAAAATAGTCAGGCTCAAAAACTGATTTCAGGCTCCAGTCCGACTACGAAGACCAAATTTTTGTCCTTTAATAGGTCACAGTCCAGGGTTGTTACTGTCCTTCTTACCAGACATAATACCCGAAGAAGACATCTTCACTTAATTGGGCTGACCAATAGTCCCTTATGTAGGAGGTGTGGATCAGAGGAAGAAACCCCAGCCCACATTCTGTGTGAGTGTGAAGCCTTGGCTTCACTCAGACATAGATATGTGGGCTCCTTTTTCTTAGACCCAGAGGATATTAAGAGTCGAAGTCTGGGGGCCATCGGAAACTTTAGCAGAGGAACAGGGCTGCCTTGACCTGGTATCAGATTATGAGACACAAAAGGCCCCTTATAAGGCCTATGTGTATCGGGACTGCAAGGGCTCAAACCCAACTATTAATCTAAATCAAAATCTAGTCCCTGATTTTATCATGTTACAGCTTTTAGTGTTTTAATTTACAGAGATTTGTTAAAATGTTTATATTTTAAATAGATTTAGGTTTCTTACAGCTCTATGATAATGAGACCAGCACTTACACATACCTTTTGGCTGACACCACCACAAAAGAGGCTGTCCTAATTGACCCTGTACTTGAACTTGCTGAAAGGGATGCACAGCTTATCAATGATTTGGGATTGACTTTAAAATATGGAAGTAAGTTAAAACTTTTAGATTTTTCAGTCTGCTACAGGATAGCTGCCCCATTATTTCTGTGAAATGTAAATTTTTATGAACCTTTATATGCTAACACCTTGACATACTACTTTCCTTTTCCAAGCATTACATTTTCATGATGATGGTAATGTAAGTACGGTTAAGTCATAGTATTGAGGATTTTGACCTTTCACGATCACCTGTATTATAACCATTCTTTTGATGTTTTGGCTGGTGGGTTGGCTTCCTCCACTGTCCTGCTATTGCATAGGACACTGTAAGCTCAGTCAGGCTTTTTCGTTCATTAAGTGAGGTTATTTACTTTTGTGCTTTATATAACGATACTTTCCTACAGTCATTTAATGTGTTTTACACATCCAAAATTGTTTCCATTCTGTAAACTTCCATGCCTTTTATGATTGAGGTTATTTTATAATTTAATTATTTGCAGCATAAGATTGTGGAATCATTGGAAATTGACTCTGATGTTTTCCATGGTTGTATCATTCCAAGTTAATAGCAGACAGGAAGGCTGTATGATATGCATGTTCGTAGTTCTCTTAAACACCTCTTGCATCTGATACATTTCAGAACATATCATATTATACTTGCCAGTACAAGATTGTGACATCACCTTCTGAGCCATGGCACCCAATATGTGTGAAAGGATCATAAACATTTACTCCACCAGTGTTAGGTTTTGAGGTATAAACTTAGTGACAGAAATTCGTGTAGTATATAGAACATTGCTGGCGTTTCATATTACCACCAATGTTAAACTTCATGCTTTCTCGTTGTTCACACAAACTCAGTGAAACAAAGACATTTATTCCATCAGGGTTTTTGTTTCAGGTTATCATTTTAATGACAGGTACCAAAGATATATGAAAATACATAATCCACAGAGGGCAGTCTTTGGAGTTTCATTTTGTTGAATGAGGTTAGGCGATGAAGTTTCATTACATTGACAGACACATTTTTCATTTTATTGACAGAAACTGAGATTGAACAAAAATATTTGTTGTATGAAGGTTAGACTTTTCCAACATTAATTTTATGGACAGATACTCAAATTATCAGTTATGAATTTCAGTTTGTTCATTGTAACATTCATGTTCAGGATACCTCATTGCACTGTCATATAGCATCATTTAGTGCATTTTCTCGGCCTGTCAACAAATGCACAAAGGATATTTTCATGATCATTTTATCCAAATAATCATTTTGGGATATGGGGCACTTTCATCATTTCCCGTTGATACTTTTTGTGTTGCCACTGTAAATGTTTGTCACATGTTTCACACCATTGCATGTGTGGGAATAGCTCAGCATTTAGCATTCAAGTGACACATGCCTAAAGGATACGTTGCTTAAGCACTTTGCAACCATTATTTACAAACTGTGATTTTGTATGGTTTCTCTTAGCTTGTGATCCAGTTCCATGCCATAAATTAACATGTGTTTGTTGCAATTAATATGTTCCTTCAAAAGTGTTGGTTGTGTTACATTAATAACAGACTTTTCAGGTTTTGGTAGAATTGTAACCACTTCCATATTACAAGGGAAATAAGTGGCGACTAGTCTGTAGTGTGTCCAGATTTTGGATGTGTAAGTTACCACTTGGCCAAGTTTATTTGTGCTTTGTCACATACTGTTTAGTGTCAAAATTCACTGTCTCCCACTGAAACATTTCATGGGCACATCACTGTATGCTGTAGGCCCTCTTATGTGCAGATTTTGGAAATAATGGACAAAATCTGTTGGTTCTGAAATTTCATTCTGTGATGGGAATGTGTGAAATATGTAGGAATACCAACACAGGCTTGTCACCTTAATTATCATTTATTTACATTCACTGTGAGGTTAATTATATTTGTGGATTATGTGTGTGCATTATTGTTATTTATGCAGCTGAGTAGAACTGGTTTGGCAACTTTTTAGGCTTACATACGTAATTTTAAAGTACCAGACAGTCGGGACTATTGGATCATCAACTCGCCCTGTTAGTCTATTCAGGTGAGAGGGTCCACAGTATTTTGTACTTCTTTACCTTATATTACTTACTTACTTACTTACTTACTTACTTACTCCATGGTGCAGAGTCCTTCTTGAGAAGCTAACTGGTTTGCAGCTAGTCAAGAAATTCCCCACATTTTTTGGAACCCGAAGGTTCATTACCGCACTCACAAGCGTCCACCACCCATCCCTATCCTGGGCCAGCCCAATCCAGTCCACATGCCCACATCCCACCTCCTGGTGATCAAATTATAATCCCCTGCTCTTACTGTGCCCCCTTTGTCCCACCTGACCTGCACACCCACTACATCTAATTGATACCTCACTAATTCCCTCACTGCTGCCTTAAGGGAATCTGCCCTATAAAGACTCCTATTGTTCCAAGTGCCTAATTTCATCTCCCTTTGTATTCTGCGCAATGCCTCCCCTAGAAATGCTCCCTCCCGGAGATCCGAGTGGGGGATTAGTTTACCTCTGGATTGTTTTGTCTCCAGAGGAAGCATCCTGCATGTGAGTGTTTCTGAACAGGACTGTTTTACAGGGAGGGCTTGTTAGCCCCTCGCCCAACCCCCAAGCTGGAGGACCACCCCTTGTCGGCTGTCCACAACTGTTTATTCAATTTATTCGCAGCTACCCTCCATATCGGAGGCCTTTCGTCTATCCGCAATGTGAGGACGCACCATGCCGTGGTGACAGGGACCCACTACATGTCTTTACCGTATATTACAAAAAATAATTTTACTTATTCTTGTTTTTTTGGGTCAGGAATGGTTTTGACATATTTAAGCTGTTTATCAACAGGTGATAGTAACTGTTCCAATGAAAGTGATAACACATTTTGAAAACTATTTTGGCAACAGTTTTTCATATCTCATCTCCTTCTGCAGGTTTCTTTTGGACAAATGGGCAAGTTAGTTAACCGTTTATATTTTTAAATGATGTTGAACTATTTTTAATGCTTATCTTGTGTAGTGAACACCCACATGCATGCAGATCATGTGACTGGCACTGGGTTACTCAAGAAATTGTTGCCAGGCTCAAAAAGCCTGATCTCAAAGTCCAGTGGAGCCGCAGCTGATGTTTATGTGGAGGATGGCTTTGATGTTCAGTTTGGGCGTCATCGACTGACCGTGAGAGCCACACCAGGGCATACAAATGGTATGCAGGCTGTCTTATTCTTGAACTTGTTGGATGTATTGTGTTAAATGTTTATGAAATGAAAAACACTAATTCAGGCAGATATTGTAGATCAAAACAAGACAAGCAGCTAATGAATAAATTTAATACTCTTACAAGTACCTTTTTTCTGGTTGTAGAGAGAAGTTGTAGCTGTTAAAATTATGGTCTTCCTGGTTATGACACCATGTAATGATAGGTGGTTGTCTGGTGTTTGAAAGAAACCTTCTGTCTCCATCATCAGATAGAACGACAAGGTACTATGAAGATTGAGACAGCAGGTTTCTCTACAGTTGGAACTGTCACTAGCCAGGTAATCTCAGCTCCATTATGCTGCAGCTATGTTGGCTGTCAGCTAGCTGTAACACTGGGTCTGCTGCTGATACAAGGGGTAGACAGGTGATGGAATGTATGCGGAAATCCTGTTATGAACTTCAGCCTTACCAGAAACTTTAAGCAGCAATGGCAACTTATTATTACAATTCTAAGTTGGTCAGAATATTAATTCTGCTCATTTTCTGCAGGTTGTGTGACATATGTGAGTCATGAGCAAGGCTTGGCCTTCACTGGTGATGCACTGCTTATCAGGGGTTGCGGTCGCACTGACTTCCAGGAAGGGAGTTCCGCAACCTTGTACAACGCTGTTCATAAGCAAATTTTTACACTTCCAGATTGTTTTAAGGTGTACCCAGCACATGACTACGCGGGTAAATCTTTTTTTTCTTCTTCATGTTAATGTCGTGTTACTACTATGTTAATGGGCTGAGGAATACTGTGTTGATGTGTAGTCCATATAACCATTTTTCATCCTTAGTCGTTTAGTGACACTTTTTCCACTTCATGGGTTATATGGCATCAATGGTATGATGAATTCCAATGATGATATGGAAGAAATGCAAACTGAAGTGGTCGCTGCCTGTTTAATACACCGTTTTTAAATATGATGTGACTGTTTCCTTCACATTTGCCTGGAAGAACTGAGGTAAACTAAAAACACATCAGTCATGTGTGCTAATATAAGGCTGATGTTTGGACCCAGGATGTCCTGAACACAATGCATGACTGTTAACTTCTAGACCATGACCTTCAGTAGCCAAAATTGAAAAGTACATACAGAGTGTAACTGAATAGGTTCTTCCAACTGTCGTGAGTTGTGGGGGTGGGGGGGGTGGTGCAATAATAGGGCATAATTTGAGATTGGGAACATGTGGTCAGAAGCATCTTCTTCATACCAAAATTTGTGTTGGTCCTTCAGCTGGGAAAGTTGGAGATGTATGAGCACTGATTTTGGAGATGAGTGCTTCCTTATTTTTAGTTTTTCATTTCACATTTGTAAATTCTTACTGGTTTTACATTGTGTATAGAATTTTTAATGGTATTATTTTCGATAATTCACAATAGCTGTTCAAAATGGTGGCAACTGGCTTCATTGCAGGCACTGCAGTGATGCATCATGTTCTGGAAAACCTCAAAAATCTGTGGCTTGTTCTGAATGGTTTCACATGATGCTAGAATTGATGCCCCTACCCCAACCAGTCCAGCGATCATGAAATGCTGCATCCAGATTATTTCGCACAACATGCGTAAAAGGAGAGGGGGCACCATGTGTTGGAACCTTATGTGTAGTTTGCAACTTTCCCAGCTGCAATACTGATGCTGGTTTTGGCATGAAGGAAACATTTCCAATCACCATTCCATAATACAAGGTGGTCTCCTTTGACCCCCTACAACCACTGAAAGTTTATAGAAATTATTCTGTTAGACCCTGTATAACAGACCCATAAGTATATGCAGATGTCAACAAATACTGGCTCACTTCACCAGTCAGACAATCTCCTTGTTGGAATCCCCCTCCAAAAAGCTGTTGTAATTCTCTGCACCAGACTACTTATAATCACATAACATACAGTATGTATGAAAGTGCCTTGTATATCAAATACATACATAAACACACACACACACACACATATATATATATATATATATATATATATATATACACACACACACACACATATATAAATATGGTATGATTTATTTTTTAACGTCTGGAGAAATAAAAAATTCCAGCAGAAGAAATATTAAGAAACCAGTCATTTGTCTTGTTCTTCTTGTTTGCCTTCATTTTTAATGCTACTGTGATCAAGCAAACATGTAGGGTTGTTGAGCCCCCTGAATATGTATCTGTGTGGAATGGAACATGAGAGAAGAGAGTATAGGTGACTGCATGAGGATAGAGCATTTTTATTAAAAGAACCATAGATTATAGCAAAGAAAAGACCTCTGAACCTAAATGCAACAAATGATCTACTTCTGGCTTTGTATTTCATTTCAGCATCATATAAACTGCTGGACTGAAACATGTTAAAAGTGTTATAGGAAGTGCCAATTTGGATTGTAACAGATGAAACAGACAGATATGTGCTGCAACTGATAAAATTAATAAATGCAGACAATACAGGATGTAATTCTGATGTTTTGCATCCTGTCATATCAGGGAATAATTGATGGGAGTGGCTGTGTAACACAGCAGTTGTGTTAGACGGCCATTCCTATCGATGAATTTAATACGGGATGTGCCTGTCTGGTTGATGTTGGAGTTTATTTGTAGGTGGTTGGTATAGGAGACAAAATTAATGTATAGAGACTAGGGTAAAGTGGCAGAAGGCTGGAGAATGTGGACAGGGCATGTATCATGCTTAGATAGGTAAACATGAAGGAACAAGACCACTCAGAAGATCAAGTCACAAAGAGGAAGATAGTATTAAAGTGGGTGTGGACTGGATTCTTTCGCCTCAGAATATGGTCTTGTGAACACATTAATAAATCCTTGGGATCCATTAGGTGGAAAATCTGTTGAGTAGCTGCACACCTGTTATCTTCTTTGGGACTCTTGGGATTTGTCTTTATCATTGCACCAGGCATGATTAAATGACTCTTTGGATTTAGTTCTTTAGTCAAGGTCAAAAGGATATCTAGACAGAATGCCAGAAGCAAGATTAGCAAAAGTGATCAAAGAAATGTTAGTACACTTCATATATGATGAACCAAGTTATAATAGGCCTATAGCCCATCTGTAAATTGAGGATTGCTTTAGAAGTCACTGCACACTGTGTTCCTTTGTTTACTCCTGTGTTTTAGTGGAGAATAATTGTGTCTGCTTAATCACCGCTTTCCTGTAGTCCCACTTGGTGCTGCAGTAAAGATATGGGATACTTATATATGCCTGTACTTTTGTTGCAGTGCTTATGGTGATGTGATGAGTACTAAGGTTACTATTAGTTATGGATGCCTTCAACTGTAGATTTAGAGCCAGAGTTGGTCACTTTGTTTACAGAGACTCTCTGTTTTTGGTTTGGGTTGCAATTCTGTGCCAATAAACATAGACCCATGTGATGAACAGATTTAGAACTTTAAAATGAATAATATCTGTGCCTGCAAAACATCAGATCACAAGGGTCCATCAATTGGGAACCTATCAAAATACACATCCCCACAATTCCAACCATGAAATGACTACAGATTGAGAAAGTTTGTCGGCAACTTTTTCCTCAAACCCTTCTTCTCTACCACATGACCCATTTCCAGTGAATGATATCTTGCCTCATACTCCCACCATAAGGCCTATATACTGGTCCACTTATTTATTTGTGTATTTATTTATTTATACTTTCTTCTTGTACTCTCATTCATCCTAATATAGTGACTGCACTGTATTCAAAAATGTTGGAACAGCTTTAAAGTATGTTCTGACTAAACCCTCAAAGCCGAAGGTACACAGTAACAAGTTAGGAAGTGTATGCAGGATGTACCACTCTGTTATTGTCCCTGTAAATTTTCTACATATCTTGTAGCAACAGTGCGCTCTTTTGTGCTCTGTTCAACAGATTTAGTCATCCATGCTGGATTGTTATGTTTATATCATGCAACCATTTCTCTGACTTCAGCATGTACCTCACAGAGAACATAGTATGTCTCAGTTTTTGTTTTTGAATGTCAACTATCTTCACCCTCATGCCATACTTTGCAGAGAACAGTCTTCCTCCAGTATAAAAACTAATGACCTAAGTGGACATGGATCTTAATGCAAAATACCTTTATCTCTTTCTGATTTCAGTAACCAAACTTGAATTTGATTGAAAGATTTTGGTAAAAATTCAGTATATAAAATATGAACAGAAATATGTTCAGTGGGAGCTGAGTTGTTCTATGTGGACAGACAGACATGACAAAGCTAATAGTTGTATTTCTCAATTGTTTTACAAACTTGAGGGGACAACATAGTGGCTAGACAATGGGTTGGATGATCCAGGTTCGAATCCCGGCAGGGGCAACAGATGTCTCGCTTCTCTAAATCATCCAGACTGGCCCTGGGGCCCACCCAGCCTCATACCCAATGCATACCAGGAATATTTGCCAAGGGCAGAGTGGCAGGGGCGTGATATTGACTGTGTACCTTCATCTAGCACAAATGTTGAGAATGAGTAGAGCTATACGTCCGCTTACCTTGTATAGCTTCATGGCAAGGACAAGGACAGGGACAGCTTTACCTTTACCTTTACAAACATGCCTAAAAATTTATATTGCCTAAGTATGCAGAAGTGATGTAAATTTTTATGAACAATATCTTTGATTATTATAGGTCAGACCTCTACAACAGTTGGAGAAGAGAAGCATTACAATCCACGGCTTACCAAGCCATTGGATGAATTTATCAAAATAATGGGGAATCTTAACCTACCAAAGCCGAAGTACATTGGTAAGATTAAAATAGTGAAATTGCTGTTTTTAGTCTATATTTATATGTAAATGCAGAGAGTATAGGCAGTAGGTTTCTCCAAAAATCTATGACTGCCCACAAGATTTTATGGTGTTGGGACCTAGTGTACCATAATATAGACCTTCACCACCATGTAAATCTGAAAAGTTGGAGGTTAAGTTTTTCATGATGAATAAGCTGTTCGTTATATTGGATGTTTAATTCATCATGAAAGATCAGTCCTGAGTAATACCAGCAGCATTTACAAGAACTTTTTCCATTGTCATAAAAATACTCAACATAATACCAAATTTTGGAATCAGATGGCTTCCTTATTCACCTGAAGAGGAAGCAGTTTGCTTTCAAAGCATAGCATATTGTTTTGAGTATTTTTTAACGATGGAAACACCTCTTGCAAAGGCTGCTGGTATTACTCATCTATAACCATTGTCAGTAGTCTATATATTACAAAGATAAATCTTGTTCATCTCTAACCTTTCCATAGCCATATTATTTACAACTCCATTAGTATCATTTTGGAATTAACTTGCAGGGAGATTTAAAAATAGTGCTATGGAAATGTAACAAATTCCTGTCATCTATTCTTCTGGTATGTGAAGTACTAGCATAGATGACCAAGAATGTAAGAATAAAAATATAACTTGTGGAGATAATGTTGTGATAAATTCATACATTTTGTGGCAGAACGCTTACACAGACTTTTTTTAATGCATTGTTAATATATGCTTTATGAATTGGTTTGTAGATTTTGTGAGTGGCTTCTGCTTAAAGCTGGACACTCTTTAGGATATCAGAAGTCTTCTAACCAATCATAGTAAATGGTTACAGTCCATATAATAAAACCAACAAATGCACTAATGTTAAAATTATATTTTTACACACAGTCCATTAGAACTCCAATATATTTTGATCTATCTTGAGGAAGTAACTTAAGTGACTTCCTGGAGAGAATCAAGATTGAAACATGTCAGAGTTATGATGTGTTGTATGTAAAAATATAATTTTAACACCAGGTCATTGGTTTTATTATATGCATTGTTTATTAATGCGCTCTCTCTCTTTCTCCCCCTCTCTAATGGATCCATCATCTGTTCAGTGATGGCTGGAATATGAAATTGTTCATAAACAGTATTGGATTGTGATATGCAGTCTCATTCTAGTAATAAACACTTACAATTACAAGTATCATAAAGTTTAACAAGACACAAACTCTTACCACAGTCAAGAATCAAATGTATAGCAAAGCACAATTGTGAATACCACAAGAATTTATGATGTACAGTTTAAAGTCCATAGCTGTATACAGTGTCAGAGTATAATTAATAAATTTAGTTAAAAATAAAAGACATAGTTAAAATAGTTAAGTGCTAATTAACGTCACAATTAATAGACAAAAACTCATCTGTTGAGTAGAAAGCATTCTGTACAAGGAATTGCCTCAATGCTTACTTAAAAGTAATTGTATTTCCGTGAAGTTTTGATATGTTCAGTGGTAATTTATTAAATATTTTTATAGAGGAATAGGTAACACCCTTTTGAATTGCAGAAAATTTCACTGATGTTAAATGTAGTTTATTTTTTGTCTCATTTCTGTACTATGTATAGAGGAGTCAGTCTTAAAGTGGTCTGGTTACAACAAACATTAATGCAAAAATATACAAACTTGGTACTGGTAGTTTGTCTGATTTCTGAAACCCACCTGTGCAAGAGGTAGGACCTAGTCGCAGCATGATTCTCAGGATTTTTTTAATATTAAAAATACATCACACATGGTTGTTGATGAGCCCCAAAAAATTATTCCATAGTATATCAGTGATTGAAAGTGTGCAAAGTAAACTACTCTTAATGTATCTTTGTATCGTATGTAGGATAATTTTCTCATCATAAAACATACAGAGCTCAGCTTCTTTAATAACACATTTACACATTTATGTGAGACTTCAATGATAGGTGACTGTTGAAATGCAAGCCTAAGAATTTGATAGTTTCAGCAATGGCAAGAGTTTGATTAACATGAAGTACAGTTAATAGATAAATCGGAGCTTTAGATGGTGTAAATTTGACTATGTATGTTTTATTCACGTTTAATACCAACTGATTTGTTGCAAACCATTTAGAAATATGATGCAGGATGGAGTTTAATTTCTGGTTTAGTTAAATATAATTAGTGGATGTGACAAGAATCCTGGTATCATCAGCAAACAATATGGTTTGAGAGAGTTTATTAATTATTTTTGGAAAATCATTAGTGTATATATTATACAGCAAGGTTCCCAGAGCAGAGCCCTGTGGAACACCACACTCAACATTTTCCTAACCCGAAGAGTAACAGTGCCCAAAAATATGTAAATAACCAACAAAATGCACTTCAATATTCTGTGATATATTTTATTCACAATATTCTCATCAACATGTTTCAGCCAGTATTCCGACTATCTTCAGGGTGATGTTCTTACTACAAGAATACAGTTGTGGTTAACTGTGCCTCTGTAATAATTAAAGTTATATTTTAATTATTACGGAGTGTTGGTTACACAGTTCACCACAATTGTATTCTTGTAATAAGAACGTCACCGTAAAGATGGCTGGAATACCAGCTGAAACATGGTGGTGAACATATTGTGAATAAATTACATCATAGGATGTTAAAGTGCTTTTTGTTGGTTATTTATATATTTATGGATCTGATTAGTGGGTGGAAGATGGGACATATTATAGTAACAATGTGTTTTTATAAATTCCAAGTCAACTGTTTGTTTCCTGTTACTCATATACAATTTAAACCATTCTAGGATTACACCTCTCACTACACAAAATTTTAATTTAGAAGGTAAAGTTTGTGGTTAACACAATCAGGTGCCTTACTTAGGTCACAAAGTATACCTGCATAATATATTCTGCAATATATTCCTTCTTATTCCAAGCACTGAAGATGGTTTCAGTGAGCTTATAAATAGCAGTATCAGTTGCAACACCGTCTTGAAAACTGTATTGTTTAGGAACTAGAATGTTATGATTTACTAGATGTTACTTTATTCTTCACAACTTCCATTCAATATAGAGCTGGGTCTATAATATGATGTTAGAGGTCTTTCACCCTTTTTGAAAGTGGTTTGATAATGGAGTACTTTAAGCAGTCGGTCATATACCTAAAGTTAACGATGTGTTGAAAATATAAGCAAGAGGTCTACTAAGGTATTCACTGCATTTTTTTTTAAATTTATTTAATATATATATAACCCATGGTAGCCACTTGTTGTACATGTAATATTTGCTTCAGTAATTGGAACATTGATTATTTTGGGAAAAACATCAGGAAGTGATTTCCCAGATGAGAGGATGGCAGCCTCAGTGTTAGCCTGTTGAATGTTCAGTTCATCAGTTACATTTAAAAAGGGATTGTTGAAGGCCTTAGCGATTTAATTGATATGAATAATTCTGATACCTAATTTAAACTCTGATGGAGTATGTTTTTATTATTAGCTTTTCCTGTTTCACTTTTTATATTGCTCCATGATGTTTTAGATTTGTTTTCAGATGATGTTAACAAATCACTATAGTACATTTTGTTTTGCCTTTCAAATTAGTTTTCTTAATATCATACAGTACTGTGTGTAATATGCTTTGATTTTAGGACTGTTGCTGCTTTTGCTAAGAATATAAAGGCTCTTCTTACACTTAAAAGATACTCTTATTCCTGTAGTTATCCAGTGATTTTTCCTTGTTTTAGTGGTAACATGTAGTGTAGGAAAACAAGATTCATAGGAAACTAAAAATTTGTTTAAAAATTAATTACAACTTTCGTTAATGTCATTTTGATGAAAAGTGTTATCCCAAGATCAATTATGTAGCATAGCTATAAAGGTTGCTATTGCATCCTTCAGTATTATTCTTTTTTTTTACTTGATAGCTTGTTACACTTATGTGACTCAAAATATTATTTAAAACTAAATATTGTGCATCATGATCAGAGAGGTCATTAATCAAAAGAACCACTTCAAAAGAACTATCTCTGCAGTAATCAATAAAGATGCATGGACATGAGTAACATTAAGGTGGTTAACAGTCACTTCACTGTACAGCTGTTCTTTCCAGTAACAGAGAAAAGTGTACTGCTTGTATATCATTGCTAATGCACATTGTTGGTATGTTGTCTGTTACAGACAAGGCTTTGCCAGCAAACAAAGTCTGTGGCCTCTATGACCTACCCTGAAGGCCTCTCCACCAGATAAGTTTTGTAGTAATTCTGATCTGTTGGTTTGGATTACTGTATATGTAGCTGTCTTTATATAACAAGCCTGTATGTAGTTTTGTTGCTGTTATGTATGATGCAACTATGTTTTAATATTTACATTAGTGAGTTTTGTAGGAAAGCTTTTAGACTCTTGTGTTAAGATTCTGACTATGCATTCCTTCTATTATGTGTAAGGAATATAATAATTTAAAGTCACTGTTAAACATAGATTGGTTATAAAGTGATATATCCTTTATATGGCTATCTAAGTCATTACAAAAAGACACTAAGATTAGGATTTTTAATGCCTGTGTGAAATCCGTACTTTTGTATGGCTGTGAGACTTGGCTTGTCACAAAGGAAATTCAGTGTAAAATACAAACCTTTGTGAATAGATGTCTAAGATATATATTAAGAATATGGTGGCCAAATATTATTTCCAACAAAGACCTATGGAAAGTAACAGAACAAGAAGATATAAATTTTGAAATAAGAAAAAGAAAATGTAGATGGATTGGTCACACATTAAGAAAAGTGGATGGAGAGATACCAAAGGCTGCCCTACTCTGGAACCCTCAGGGAAACAGGAAGAGAGGAAGACCGAGAAACAGCTGGAGAAGATCGGTAATCAAGGAAGCGGGTAGGAGCTGGAATGAACTAAGGTTCTTAGTAGCCAATAGACAGAAGTGGAAAGGACTCATAGACAACCTATGTTCCTAGAAGGAACGACGGACTTTATTATTATATTATCCTGTATATGGGTTCAAATAACACAAAACTTCATATTAAGTCAGAATTATACAATGAGGGAAAGGGCTTGATCTTAACAGGTGTAACTATAATATGTGATACTGTTGTTACATTTGTTTTACTTGTTTACACATGCAATATATTTTATCTGTTGATAACATGAAAGACTGATTTTCGTAATTTGGAACTACTGTATAGCATGACTGTTATATAATTATTTACAAGTAGAATTTCTGGAAGGGAAGGGGGAAATATATTTCAGAAAAGTCTGTTGCAAGTGGCCTTCCTGAGAAAATGTGATGTAAAAGTTTAAGACACTATATTAGGTATTTTTCTTATTCCTGAAACTAGTCTGCTTTTTTAGCATGTATACTCTATAAAATCAGTATAATTTTCATGCTCCTTAAATTTGTATATCAAGGAAATATATATTAGTTAGTAGTTTCATGTGTTTTTGTCCCTTTGTACTTTCTTTATATCATTTTCCATCATGGTCCTGATATGCTTTCCATATCCTGTTTATGGAATCGGATTTAAAAAGAAACTGAATTTGTAGAAAAAAAATTTAGAAATACAGAGTGGTCCATATGTATCACTAAAGTTGTCTGCTATACTATTTTATAAATTGCTCAAACTTACGAACACCATTATAGGTATGCAGTGTACATCTCTCGCATGCCGTGGTTAAGGTCACAACATTGTGTACTCATGCACAAAGAACTGTTCGTGTGTTAGTTTATATGTATTAATGTACTGAATTATTAGTTTGTAAATGAAGGCTTCAGTTGCCTTTACTACAAGTCAAAAATTATGATAAAGGTATTTCTAAGACTTGGAAATCTATGTGAAGTTCTTCAGTAGTGCCTTTCTGATGGATGGTGTAGTTGTGCATGTTGTTTTAAATGACTGTGCAAGGTGCAGCAAGCTGTGTAGTTTTTGTGGCTAATCTGCTGCTGTAAGGGGGTTAGTGACTTCACATGAAGCTGGAACTTTGCCAGTAACAGCATGGTTCCAGACATTGGTATTTTTAGCAGGTTTGTCTGTTTTAAATATTGTGTACTTTTCATGGTGCTTGTGGGTTCTGTGTGGAACTATGTTTCTTCGTCATATTTCATTATAAACTATAGCTAGCAGCCAAAATTATTTTACCCTTTTCACAGTTACTGCTCATTTTCCATATGTATCAGTAATATTTGAGGTAGTGTATAGGATTGTCATCGTATTAAGCAAAAGTAATGTTCCCATTCTGAATTAAGCACTCAATAATGAAGGAATATGGGGGAAGTGGAGGATTAACTTCACACACATTTAACCTTGGAATGAGATGGAAGTGATTCGTCAGCATTATGCTCAAGTCCTTACCCATGGCATCCATTAGGTAGGAGGTTAGATGGGCCTCAGAGCTGCCCTAGACACTGTAAGGAGAAACATGGTGTATGCCCCTGTCAGTAAATGAAATTACATTCCCCAGTCATCCAGCTCTTGGTCTAGTCATAATACTGGTTAGTAGACAGCTAATTTGAGTTGTGTGGCATTGTTCATACTGAATATCATGGTTGAGTGGGTAGCTATTTGTTTTATATTTGGTAGGTCCCAGGTTCAAATTTAAGCCCAAAGACTAGTCTTCCTGAATAAAGGTTTTTCTCAAACTCAAGATAAATGCCAGTATAGTACCTCAGATTGAACCCCAACTGCTCCTTCTACATTCTTTTCCGTTCATTTATAAATCATTGTACCATCCAAAGCAGTAAAGCCAGAGTTAGTCCAGTTAAATAAATCATAAATCAGTACCTTTCCCTACATTTGTAAAGACAGATAGCCAGTAAATAATTAGCCTCCCCCTCTCCCCTCCTTGCCTCATGTTTATGTGTTGTAGGCCACCAGATGGATGTTTTGTTTTTAATTTGAATTGCTTCCATTATGGTTATCTTAATTTGATGCTGTATCATCTTATCAATTGGAAATATTGTTAAATGAACTGTAAACAAATCCTTTAGTCTGCCATCTGAGTTTGAAATTTTTATTTTCATGTTTTGCCATGGAGAACCTGTAAAGCAATATGTGTGTCTGAAGTTTGTCTGGAAGGCAGTTTGGTGTGGTATAATGTTTAGCTGTGCTGCCTCATGTGCACAGAATCCACCATGTGAATCTTGTCTGAGATGATGGTTTTCCCTAGTTTCTCCATATATCCCCTACAATGATACTTCCACCTTGCCATTGTGGAGGGGCTCATTTTCAGTAATGCTGAGAGCTAAGCCAGTGGTTGCATTGCTACTTGTAGGATCTCCCAAGCCAGACAGATCAGTAGATGTATTCTATGATGGAACCTCAAAATATGCAAAATGGACAACCAGGGAATCAGGGTTTGATTCCCAAGAGGGGCATAGATTTTTTACTGTACCGTCAAACTCATACCGGGTGCTTTTTCCACAGGGATAGAGAATGGGGGTTAAAACTGGCAGGTGACCTTCAGGTACTGCCCAGAATGTATCCACTCTCTTATACATCTACATGGCATGATGCTTAATTAAGCAAGTGATAACATCTGCCTTATTGCTAGCAGGGAGTGTTCATATGTATTTTTTATTGGTAAGGCATCTTAAATTAAGGCAAGTAGTACATATATTAACCACTGTTTTGAAAGTTCAATCCCCCTTGTCTTCTGGCACATTCTCTATGCACTTGACCTCAGTAATAGTGACTCATAGAAATAAAAATATGGATCTGTACATAGCTAAAATATTGCGTTCTAAAGTACTTTAGGAACATTTTTGTTGTGTAACTAGATAAAGGACATGTTTATTCTGTCCCTTTGAAACAGATTAATATGAAAATAATAACCAAAGGGAATAAGTCACTGAATATTAACAGTATTTCTACTGCTTAAACCTGGTGACTTCGATCTTTCTCTTTCTTTCTGTTTGGAGTCATGCCAGATGTTGCTGCCAAATTGCTGAGCAATGGATAAGTAGGACCAGGTATCTACTGGGGGGAGGGAGGGGTCCATACATGTTCTAAAATATTAAATAAGTGTTGTTCTTCACATGTGATGCAATAGACCTGGCAGATTTTATTGAATCAACACAGATATACAAAATTAGTTTTCTTTCATCTTCTATTCACACCAAAACTGCTGTCACAATGAAGATGATTATGCTATTTTTTTAGTGTGATGTTTACGATACAGTCTAACTGCTCTGTTCAGAATAAATGGTCATTTTGTATGTATTGGCAACAGTACACAGAAGGAGGAGGTAGTATATCTCTTTTAATTTGCTGCCTGGTTACTTCACGTTCCACTGAATTGATGCCTGCAGTGGTTCAGAATTGTGTTATTTTTACAGACAGTGCTGTTTTCGTGGAAGCCACATAATGACAGTGCTGAGGCACTGTGATGTGTCCCTGTAAACAGTTTCGTTCAGTCTAACTTGGAAGATCACAGTATAAAGGTCAGTGTTTGTAACTTACAGAGCAGCAGCTGTGAACTTTTAAATAGTGAGAAGTCTTACTGAGTATTTTGTGTTACATAAAAAAATGTATATAAATTGAGGTTTTTAGTTGTAAATTTGAGTGTTCTATTATGTGAATTTATGTTTTAAAGTGCACAAAATCTCCATACATTACTTCCACTCCCACAACTTTAAAGAAAGATATAAACAAGTATTACTTTTAGGCATTTGTCCAAGAAATAATTTTTGTTTTTCAAATATGTGTGGTTAGGGACATTAACTCTTCAACACATTCAAAGAACTGAAAGATACAGGAGGATTAGTTTTTAATTTGAGTATAACATATGTAACAGTGTCACCAAAATTCTGAAGATTGTGATATACAAACCAGCATGTAGTCATTTTTGTTATGTAATATGGATTGTGGTCTCTTTGAGGCATGAACATACATTATAAGTGTTTTAAAATAAAGTACTGAGGAAAATGTCAGGCCATGTGAGGAAGTAATGAAGTAGGATGATGCGTAAAGGGGAAGTTTGCAATATGTGGAGGTTACCTGGCATTGTTAGGATAGTGAAATATAGAGGCTTAAGATGGGCTAGGGAGACAATAAATTCATACAGAACTCAGTTTGGTGAACATACATTAGGATTTCAGTGCATAAACATGATGCAGCATTCAGATAAAGATTAAGGTCTTCTGGGTTATGACACCATGGGGTAAAGTAGATTGTTGCCAATGTTCTGGAGGAACCAGTCTACCAAAGTACATCATATCACTTACCAGAAGACCTTATCTCAATACTTACTGCTGGTGAGAACCCTGAGTCCCACAGTGATGTGGATTTTGGTTGGCTTGTATGAGACAAAGTGCGAATACTACAAATATTACACAGCAGATTACCAGTAAGCTACTTTTGCATGCAGGCAAAGCTCTTCTTAGGAAAGGAAAGCAGATTTTTATTCTACAAGTGACACACAACACCACCAGCAATACAAATCTAATACAATAGGCAGGATTGTTAAAACAGTGAAGTAAGGTAATCAGAATAGATGAGTTACAAACTCACCAGAGTGGTTCGTCTAGTGATTTTGTAATGCAACATTTTAGGTGGCAGCCATGTTTATAACAGGTATTTGTGTACTCATGGCCTAAAAATGCTTCCTTGTCACTGCAGTGTATTGTTTACAAATCCTTGTACACAATTTTAGGTGGTAAGATACAAAATTTAATTCATCCATTGTATGCTAGTTATTCATTTATGCCAAGTAGCCACCTGGAGCAGAGCCCTTTGTGGGAGCCTAACAGGTGTTAAGCTAGTCAAGAAGTTTCCAGTCTTTATAGTACACAAAGATCATTATTATCTTAACAAGATCAGCCACTGTTCTGTATCCTGAGATGGATGAATTCGTTCCACATCCTCACACAGTATTTGTTTGATATCCAATATATACCACAGTCTCCTGAGTGATCTTCATGTTTTCTGACACAATTTTGGATGTATGTCCCCGGCTACTGAAAAGTGCTGCATGTCCTGCCTATCATGTCCTCTTGGTTTTAAAATTTATTCTTCTTATGTGAGTACAACTGTGAAGCTCCTCTGTATATAGTTTTCACCACCTTTCTGGCATACTGTTCTCAGCACTATGTTCAGAATACCCTTAGAAGAACAACTGTAATATATTTATATTTTAGGTATGTTCTGGTACAATCAAATCAAATACTTCCAAGGTGTTTTCATCTAATAATCCATATGCAGACTGAAAGATTTTGTGTCTCAGTAAAGTAACAGCCCGATGGGACATATTTCTTCTGATTTTAAAGCATGTGGTACTGCTTTCCTGTTTAAAGTAATGAGCTAGTTTTTCTCAGAAAGAGGAGGGATATAATAAAAACATCACCCAGGAAAGAATTTACAGTCTTTTGAAATATAACACTAAGTACTTTGTTAGATAGGTGGTAACATTTTGGAGGATTTTACTGCTCTCATCATCAGAGTTGGCCCTGAAAATGGAGGCAGTGGGTGTCACTAAGGTGTACCAAAATGACTGTAAAAGTTAGCTGTGACATAACAGCAGGTGTCTGCATTATAAGTAGTTGAGTGAGTGTGATGTTTTAATGAATATGTTTGTTGACCAGAATAATCACTGTATTATTAGCCCTGTGATTATATGCATAGAATAGAAAGGCTGTTGTGTGTTACTGACATAGTTTGTCTGTTAGACATATTCTCTACTGTAATAGTGGTTTCTTACAGAACTTTTACAGCAATTTTTGCTGTAACAAATCATTGTCTTAGCTACAGGTGACTGACTTAAGTAACCAACCAACCAACCAAGTATATCTAGCAGATGCCCTCTTGACAAACTGATAGTCACTCAGTTCACCAGCAAATTCCCTGTCTTTGATTGACTTGAAAATTCATTACAATGATCACAAGAACCTACCAATGTGAATCCTATCCAAAGCCAGATAATCGACTATGATTTGTTGGTACATAAAGGTAAAAGATCTTTACCCTTTCTAAGTACCTTATCATGAACATGGAGGTGACTGGTTGAGTTTCACAATCTGGCTGCTTAACTGCCCTGTAGAAGGAGCTCACAGTTCCCATGGCTAATTGTTTTGATGTGGTGGCAATGATATTTATCTTAATGAAAATCAAAGCTGACCCATCCAGTCCATAATCACTTCACTCTAAAGAAATATATAACAGTGATCTTGTATGTGTATGCATGTATGTATATGTACATATATCCAAATTTAACACGAAAGGGTCAATTTTGTAAGATTCTATTATCATCTTCACACCTGCAGCAGATGATAAATAGCCAGCCAAACTTCAAACATGGATTGAGGGTGTAGATGTCAGTGGCAAATCCTGATCTGGATGTCAAGAGCAGAACAGTACAGTACTATTGTACCTTTCCACTAGACCTGATTTCCATCACTGGATTTACCATTGGTGGGTGTTAATAACCCTTACACCACATTCATTTGTGATCTTTTGTGCATCCCTTCTAGCAGTCTAGAATATAAATAACGCACAGTACCTTGCTTGACAGCGCCCTTTGATGTCACTTGGTTCCATGGAATGAAATCCTAGCTGACAGAACCCTTTTTTGGATAAAATCACCCAGTCACAAAGAACATTTCATACTGTCTTGTCTTTAAAAAATGGGACCGTTTATTAGTGCCACTTCAAATGGGTGACATTGCCCCATCTGTAGTTATGTCACTTCTACTTCTTATGTAGCCATAATAGTTCCAAGTTCTTTGGCTGAAGGTTCTCCAGTGGAACCCTTCACGAGTTTCTATCCAGTTGCGATCTTCCAGTAGTATTGATGGCCTCTTTTCCTCCAGTCCTTGAAGGCACATTTAGAAATTTATTTTAGGGTGGTACAGGCCAGTTAAGGTTCTACAGATCCAATTCTTACCAAGTAATTGGCCATCCTTTTCCCTTAATTTTGACTATGCCCTGGTGCCACTATCATTTATACGTTGCTACATTCACACATTTTGATCAGGGATTAATGGCAATGCCAGACCAATGTAGAACTACATGGTTATTGTCAAGTACTTTGGTCACAGCTTTACTGTCTGACTTTAGATGTTTCTTCTCGCCTCTTTCCAGTCCTGTTGTCTATTGCAGAAGCCTTAATGGCATATATATCTCCCTTATTTAAGAATAATTGGAAATGCATTGTCCTCTGCATTAGTTGCTAAATAACTGACTGGATAACTATCTACACCCTGTGAAGTCCTTGAGATGTTAATAGTTACTCAGCTACACAGGAAATTCTTTATAGCTCATGTAACCCAGAAGTTCATAAACATCCTTTTTATCTGTGAGCTAGTTGGGAAGCCCATTAATCTTGGAGCTGGCAGAAGATCAAAACTCCACAAGAAACCGTGTGACGCACAGGGATTTTGAAATGCACAGTGATGCTAACATAGGTGTTCTTGTGTGTGTGTGTGTGTGTGTGTGCGAATTAATTTACACTTCAGAGAAAAAGGATTTTCTGAACTCTAAACAATCATAATGGCATGTTTCCAAAGAGCATAAATACATTCAGTGTGAATTTGACTGCCACTAGCAATGAGACAGTTTGTGACTGGAATCTGGCACACTAATGCAGCTGGTGCAATAATTCTGCTGCTTCTGCTGCCATCTAGAGTACAGCAAGGTGAGTTTATTCTACCTTTAGCAACAATATTCCTATACCTCTCTTCCCATAGCATAGACATATTACAGGCATATTATTATCTACTGTCTCTCAAGCTTGAAGTTCATCTAAATGATATTTTAAAAATACATTGTCTAGCTCACAGAAAACACACTACAGCTCCATTCCAAAGACATATCACTTAATATTGTTTAGGGGAACAATATGTTCTGACATCAGTACAAAACGTGTAAGTAGACCTTGTGGAAGAAACGTGGATTTCTTTAAACGTTAGCAGATGATACACATAGAACTCTTATGCATGGAAGGTTTACCACATCAGTTTTAACTGACATGCACAATGATGTTACAAAAATGTTTCTGGTACTTGGTTTATTAGGGTGTTTCATACATTTCTGCTTTTTCTCAAAATTTAGTTGTGCAGTTGCAGTTCTAACATTAGATACAGAATATAAGTACGTCATATGTTACATTCACGCACATCGTAATTTGTTGAACATAGTATGGTAGGATATTTAAACTTGTCCCATGATTCTTAATGCTCTGTGTACCTATGGGCTGAACAACAGGAAAACTGGGGGTTTGATTCCTGGCAGGGCAGAGATTTTGCTCTGTATCACAACAGCCAGACTGGATCTGAGTATGTCACAACTGGTGCTTCTGTCCATAGCGTTAATGGCGATGGGACATGATACTAACCACTAATCTCCATCTAATGCCAAAGATTAAGAAAGACTGTAGCTAAATGACTACTACATAGGAAGCCAAGGCCCATACACACAAAAGTTATTGCTGTCTGTAGCCCATGAATGATTTCAGATTTCAGTGTTTACCTGCATCATGTTTTAAAGTTCATCAGATATTTCAATATACAGTGCAGTTTCCATTTTAACAATGAAGAAGGATGCAGCCCATAATGTAAATGTTCACTACCATGTGAACCTTAAATCTCATATAACTCTTAAAACTGCAGTTTTCCACTCAAAATTTCAGGACCTTTGCTCCTCCTTACCTACAATATGATGTTGTCTGTTTCAGCAAGGAACTATAGTGAATCTTGTCATACTGACACTGAATGTGTTGATCATCGTATGTTGTGTAAAGCCAATGTAACTGACAGCAGTGTCAAGCATTGCTACTGTAACAGGTAAGGTGTTTAAAGTGACTGTCACTGACATAAAATGCAGCTAAGAGATTCTGCAGCAGTCAGTTCATAAGGATAAATAATTATTTATGTTCGTAAGAATCGTTCAGGGAAGAAATATTACATTTAACCATTGAGTAAGAGTGCCAGTGTCCCATAATTGACACAATGTGTATGCTGATTACATTACATTAGTACAGGAACACAAAATACAGTATATAAAAGCTGCACACGGTACTTTAAACAGCATTAAAGACATTAATGTAGAAATAAACAAAGAGGATGAAAAAAGAAAATACATGTTCGCATTTCTGGAAAAGTCACAGAAACTGGCTAACTTTTGATATTATACATTGACTGACTGACTGACTTACTAACTAACCAAATAACTAACTAGCTCCAAAGGACAGTATTCTTCTTGAGAAGCTAAAAGGACCTCATGTAGTCAAATTCACTGCATTTTATGGAACTGGAACATTCATTACTGTGTTCACATACGCCCACCACTTGCCCTATCCTGAGACAGAAGAATCCAGCCTGTGCCTTACCATCCTATTTTTTAAGATCTATTTTAATCTACATCTAGGTCTAAAAAAGTGGTCTTTTTCCTTCAGGTTTTCGCTGAAACCTTGTATGTATTTCTATAAGGAAGAGGTTTCTTGGGCAAGTAGTATTAAGATGTTATTCGAGGTTCTTAGGATGATGAATTTTAAAATTACAGTCTTCTGAGATGACATGATTTCATCAGGTAGGTAAGTACCAGTGTTTGGGAGGAATATACTGCCTCACATTTTTAAGTTATGAGAACTGAAATGGAGGCAGCAGCAGGTTCCACCAAAAGCTTGGTATAGATTTACCAGACTGTATGTTGTAATATCCCAGATGACAGTAATTTTAATACCCTAGTGTATTAGGATATATCAAGAAGAATGCAGACTGTGGGGATATGGCTCAGGATGGGTCCAGTGCTAAGTCTTGATCCTTCAGATTCCATAAAAATGGAAGCATTCTTGAAAAATATCTTTAAAATCTTTAAGACTCAAGTTTACAATTTAATGAAAGCAGTAAATGTTTTCCACGATTTTTTTATATTACTGATTATTTTTAGGAAAATCCAGTCAAAATGATGAAAATGAAACATGAGGCAAAGATTATTCACTAATCAGATGAACAAGAACAAATCAAAGGATTACAATTTTCAAGTAAATATCACTAAAAACATGTAACAGTGGCACAGCATTAGTGTACATGATTCCCATAACCATGAGCATTTTTACTTCTGTGTGAGAATAATATTAAAATGATTGTCAAGAAAACAGAATTCAGCAGTATGGAATAGATGTAGGTGAATCAAGATAGCATGGCATATGCTGCGTGACAACTACAACCCCAGACAATAAGTTAAAAGACCAAAAGCATGCCCTCACTCACATCACAAAATTCGTCGAACTGAGAAAACATACAAATGTGCTCGTAGTGGGTGTTCCTACTAGATTTGATCTATCTCCTACTTCGTGTGTAAACAGTGAGGTGAATTCTTATAATAGGAAACTGTATAAGCGAATGAAACAATTTGAGCATGTGAGGCTTATTGACAGTAAACTACAAAGAGAATACGTCACCAAGCACGGAATGCATATGAAGCTAGCTGGCAAGGAAATAATAGCCCATAGGATAGCGAAACTTATTAGGGAAACCTCTTCAAAGAAGAAAACATATACCATTCCCCTGCTCTGGAAACTAGATTTTGACAAGAGGACTGCTCTGACGCGGAAATGTGATACTGGGTCTAGCATAGATTGGTCAGCAGTCAACAAGCAGATGGATCAGTCATTATCAATTGCATGCAACAATGAAAACCCAAATCGTACCAAACGAGATAAGATATGTCTAAAAGCAAAAAATGAAGATTTTTTATGGTTTTAGAATCAATGGACAAGAGGAAGGAGACCAACAACTTAACTA